>Ga0247833_1005342_pt1 | contig 15052 bp, 4 predicted proteins | sample LaCruzMarch2015__7_FD_187117 | JGI IMG/M metagenome (GOLD analysis project Ga0247833, IMG submission 187117) | Freshwater microbial communities from meromictic Lake La Cruz, Castile-La Mancha, Spain - LaCruzMarch2015_8m | ecosystem: Environmental > Aquatic > Freshwater > Lake | place: Spain...
GCATTTATTACAAGTAAGAGCCAGTGACTGGAATGGAGGTCGTGATGAGGATATGGACCGTCCCCCGGAGCTTCCTGGTGGTAGCATTGTAGATCGTGATGACATCATTAGAGTGGTTTCACGGCGGTCTTCCGCCGGCGCCCGCCTACCGCTGACAGACTAAAAAGGGGTGGCGGGCGTCAGGCGGGCGCTGCCTAAACGCTGGTTTCACGCAAGAAACAAGACGGGCGCGGCTCAAACGCAACAACAGCACACAAAACAACAACCATGGTGAACCGTCCTCCTCCCTCGTTCATCATCTATTGAACGATCACCATCGAGAATGGCCGCCCGCCGCGACAGCGACCTACCTCGCCGGCACAGCAATGCAACATCCTTAGTGGTATTGTGGTCATGACCAAGGACTTGTAGCAACTTTGTCAATAGGTCCCTGAAATGGATGGACTTAATGGATGAGAGAGAGAAAACAACTGATCAATCTGCCTAATGGTCTCTCCCACTCTTCTCTACAATGTTTATCAAAATGTACACAACATTCAAATCCTTATGAAAGCACAATATATTTAATACGTAGATACGATTTCATCCCAAGCTAAGTTTCTCTTGTAGATGTGTCTTCTCACACTCTGCAGCACCATCATAAGTAACAAACTCGGAGTGACAAACATCACACACCCAATTACTTCCAGAGACACTAACATTCTCATCGACGTCGTCGTTGTCGTCAATGCAAATGATTTCCTTCTCAACTGCCTTCTCAGCATCATTCACGTGCGTGACATTGTCCGCGTCGGTTGTAATCGTGACCCCAGTGCACTTCTTTCTCCCAATCAAAACAGGATACCAACATCCTTTGATTGCGTCCCAATCCATACCTTTACGCTGTCTCCCTGCTGGCTTCGCTAATGTACCATCGGGCAATCTCTTCGGAGCAGTTGCTGGTTTAACAGTTCCATCAGAGTTCTTTCTTGCACGTACGTTTTGTTCGGAATATCGATCTCCATAATCGTACCTGGTGGCACGTTTCTCTTCAATAGTGGCCAGATACTGTTGATATTGCTTCTTTTCCACCGCTTCGAACGCAGCATGCTGTTGAATGGCCACTGTGTATTGTGCGTGATCAGCAGCATGTGGAGCGTATACATTCGATGATGCATTCGGAGCCAATGATTGACTCATTTGTGATACAGGTAGAGTTGCTTCATCCTCGTCATCAATACAATTGTTTTCCTTCTCAGCAATATCATTTTGTAAAGCTGCGTGCATGTCATTATCTACTTCTGTTGTAGCCGTACCTTTGGATACACCATTCGATACATTCTCTTCTCCAGTCGTTGGTTTTATTGTTGGTAACACACTTAAAGTTGAAGATGTTGGTGTTATCGGTGGTACGGCTCGCCAAACTTCAATGATCATAGGGCGAATGTCACCTTTCACTGCATCAACAAAAAGGGAAGCTCTTTGTTGCAGCTGACCTTTCTTGTTGGGGATGCAAAGTATATCATCATTTTGTAGCCCATGAATATCGGCAACACTCATGGGAGCAATATTCTTTAGCAAAATCATTGAGTCTACTTTTTCAATCATGAAACCAAGTGGACCTGATGTGGTAATTACAAATCGGTGTAGAGAATGTGGTACAGGAGCTCCACTAGACCGTGCAATCAACCTACCTGGATGTTTGTAGAGACGTTTAACCTCAAACAAAAGAGGACGTTGTTTCGAAGCACTGATGAAGCGACTGTATACATCATCATTGTCGTGACTCGGGAGAATCTCGTCGCCTTCTTCAATGCCATGATCCACCGCGATGGAGTTAGAGTGGACAGTGCTGATAATGCATTTTTTCGAACTATGTAGCAAACTAAGATTCAACCCAATGGTCCCAGCTTCCGATATAAGGAAACGGTGGACGGAGAAGAGCCTCTCCGCCACTGTTTTTGATGTCTTGTGCGATGGTGCAACCGAGGTAGTCAACTCTTCTAATGGGTGAGTGGCCCTTGGCTCGGAGCCAGCAGCTACTTGAGCACGCTGAATTGCCATCGTTGATGCATTATTAACAGATTGAGGATTTGTACTCAATGGTCCAATTGTTGCAGGTATCTCTGCTTGATGTTGGGCCATTGCCCCCGGTACCACATGCCCAGCAGCTGATCGAGCCCGCTCTCGAGCCCGATCTCTCCTTGTCTTTATTTCTTCCTGTGTCATCGATAATGGTTGATGATTAAGTGATTGAGCCCGCTCACTTGTTCTCTCCATTTCTTCCTGTGTCATCGATAAAGGTTGATGATTAAGTGGAGGATGTTGATGTTGCTTATTCCTCTCCAACGCTAACATTTGATTACCACGGCTTAAACTTGACACTGCGTTCTTAGTACTTTTGTCCTTTACCTTACTGCCCTGGTGCATCAATGTAGGCAATCCCTTCGACGAGTTCTTCCTGCAACTGACACATTTGCCATGACCTATACCCATACAGTCCGAGCAGTGATAATTAGACACGCATCCATCACAGCTCATAAGGCAGTCTGCGCAGGTAGATAAACGACAGGATGTACACTGTTCATGACAATTGCTGCACATCCCATCAACTTCACAAATATGACAGGTTACAATCGAAGATGATGACTGCGGCGACGAAATCTTTTCAAAGCAGAGTGGACATGTTACAGGAATATGTCCTTTGTGCATGCTGGTCTCTTTATCTGATGTTGTCTCAATAGAGTCATTACTCTCCTTCTCACCCCCGACCAATTTCGTCATTAATTCCTCCGTTGATAATCCCTCCATATTTCCTTTTCCAAAAGTACCATACAATGCCTCTGCAACTCTCATTCCTCGAAGTCGAATTTCTGTCCGGTCTAGTAAAGTTAATAACCGGCGACGTATTGACTCCAACTCAGTAATAGAGGAGGCATTATCAATTTGATATTCCGAGAACCTTTCACGAACAGGTAGTCCACTAGTAAAAGGTTTGCTTTGGTTATGATTATGATGACTCGTTGTCTTGTTGGTCGTCTTACCGACCGTGCTATCAGCGGTATTATTGCCAGTCTTGCTTCTGCTATGGGCGGTGGACTGCACAGGTGGCCTGATTTGTGGATGATTTGCAGTCTTATTCTTTGGTGGTTCGTTGGAATTATTAGCAATATGTGGATTGATAAGGGTAATATTATCCGCTTCACGAATGTGTTTCATAATACGATTATTCTGATGCACATCAGGAGCTACTCCTGCTGTGCCATAATTAACCGTTGGTGGTGCATGCACTGTAGTATTGGGCACAAACTTGTCTTGAATGAATCGACGAAGTTCAATTGTTCCGGTATATCCATTAATCCTATCAACCAATGCTGATGTTGCTGAGAATGTCCAGTACGCTCCTGACGATGGAGAACCCCAAAGTGACATCAACGTTGGATACATCAACGTTGGATACATACTTTGGCATGTGCTACCATTGCCAATAATACGTCTGTCAATAATCCCAAGTAACGCCATGTCCTTCATCGTTTTAGGAGGTAAAGATGATATGATATGTATCTTGGTTTGTAGGAAATACAAGACTTTAAAAAGTATAAGCAGACGAAACCAAAATGATATATGTGAGAATAAGGATATACTGCACACACACAAGTTTAATACTGACTATAGATGCAGTACCACTCTATACTTACAATCAATATCATCTTTCCTGCTATTATGCTTATCAGTACTGTGTAGCTGGAGAAAAATGCATTCAATATCCAATGTGTGAGAATGAGCAGTGGGGGGATTGTTGATACAACGTTCTGCACACTTTTATTACACTTACAAGTTTAAGTTGTGTTCCAATTAAGTCAGCAACAATCTTATGTATATTTTTCACATGCCATCGCAAAGCTAGTTGAAATTCGTGTTCACTCTGTAACCAAGTTTTGTCGCGTTGACGTGCTTCAGAATGGGCATTTACTTGCATTCTAGTTTTTGTGGGGAGCAATTCTTGTATCGCGTCCCAATTGCCCCAACCATGTAATATACAGCCAATTTCGAATAACTTGATATCCCTTTCTGTCCATGTAGTACGATTATTACCATCATCTTGTTGTTGTGTTTGAACTGGAAATTGATTAACTGTAGTATAATCATTGGGCGGTTGACCATACCGAGGAGCCATTTGAGCCCTGTCCTCCTTACTATCGATTACAACTACGTCATCATCATCATTATTAACAATCTTGCTATCATTCTTTGTATTATCTTTGTAATTTATATGAACAAATCCATTCTCATTGGTGGTGTCATTATTAATTTTGTTGTTGTTGTCGTTGTTAATGTTGTTGGTGTTGTTGTTGGTGGTGTTGTTGTAATTACTATTATAAATTGTCGGTCGCTGTACATCTTTAATGACTACACCATCAATAACAATCTCGTTGTTATCATTATTCTGATTTGTTTGTGTAACATCTTGAGCCATTGGAATTATCCCATGATTATTGTCGCCAACTTTGTCATTGTCATCGTGAATTTTCTTTTCATTGTCATCGTTGTCAGCAGCAGCAGCGTCGTCGTCGTCGTCATCATCGTCGTCGTCATTGTCATCATCATCAATAACTTTTTGACGTTTTGTTGGCGATTTGTGATACTTGACAACATCATCTTCTTCCTCCTCGTCATTTTCGTTACTAGTATCCAAAACAATAATCTTGTTCACCATACCATGATTGTTATTATTGCCATGATTGATATTATCATCACCATTGCCATCATTGGCCATGGAAGTCCTACTTCTGCTGCTGCTGCCGCCACTACCGCCATGGCAATTCATACATCGCCATGGGGCGGTATCGTCCATGCCGTCCACATCGACCGAGGGAATATGACAATCGAGGTGATATGCTCTCGCGCAGTAATCGCAACATATCAATTCGCCCCCCTCGTCGCAAATATAACACTCATCATCGCGTTCGCCGGCGAATAATGCATCGTCATTATCGTCATTCGTCGCGCTGGCATTGGCGCCATCGACGCTGTTGGCGGTATGGAACGATACGTCGTCGGATGATGTTGTCGTGTCCAATAATGATGATGATGGTGGAATTTGCCGCCTTTTCGCCGCCGGACCACTGCCGTCGTTTTTTCTCTTTCGGCCCCTCCTTTTATCGTCGTCGACGTCTGTTTCATATTCATCCGTCGATGTACCGTTGTCGTTGTCGTTGTTGTTATTCGCACTCGTCCTCGTAGACGTTGCCGCGCACGTAGGAGGAGGGTCGTCATTTTTACCATCATCATCATTCGCATCGCACGACGTTGACGGCGGATGCTGCCTCGCCGCCGCCAATGCGGTGTATTCCAAATTACTAACCAGGCACATTCGCGGCATGATTGGTCGGTCGGTACCGTTGGCGATAACTGAAGATCACGGAGCCAATAATACTTGCGGAGGATACCTTTTGAACCGGAGCGGTTATTTTGTCGGATCTTTCTGAGCGAGGAAGCGGGCAGTTGATTTGTTGAAGAAAGAGGGCACACAAAACACTTTCACAAAATCCAGCCGTGGTGCGGGTGCACCGTGTGAAGTTGAACGCTGTTTAGAGTACGGACACTGCATCAATATCTTTAACAACTTTTATTCTCGCCACCCTCGCCATGCAACCGGCCGCCGTTCCGGAGTTTGAGGTATTGTCCACCTCTCCTCCTCCCCCTCCTCCTCCTCGAGACACTAATGATGATATCGAGGACCCTCCACGAAGGTGTGGCGGAATGAGAAGAACGCCCAGCAGCCGCATGTCAATGACCATTGCTCGACGTCAAGGAGAGTCGAATGCCTCCTCTGGAACTCTTACTGCAGGAGGCAGCGATGCCAAGCGGGAGGACAGTCGTCGCACGTTGTCTGCGATTGTGCCGCCCCCGCTGGCCTCGCATCCGGGCGGGACCGCCGCGCTGGTCGTCGGATCGCTGGGCGTGGTATTCGGCGACATTGGCACCTCGCCGCTGTACACGTTGAACACCGTCGTTGGCGTGCTGCTCGATGATCCGGCCAATGAAACCTCCTCGCTCTCGGATATCGTCGTGGCGGTTTACTGCCTGTTATTCTACGGTCTGTTCTGGGTCGTGAGTGTCAAGTACGTCTTTTGGGTCATGCGCGTGAATCACGATGGGAATGGCGGTGCGTTGGCCATGGCACGCGTGATCTTGAATTCGTTAAATGAGACGAAGAAGAATGATAATGATACTGCTGTTGTGAAGGATACCAACAACAACAATGAGGATACTGCACAAGCACCAGCACATCAAACAACAACAACAACAAATCATGATGACAAATCATTCATACGAAAGAATAAAATTGTCATGATAGTTGCCATCCTATCAGCAAGTTTTCTCATTGGCGATGGTGTCATTACCCCGCCTAATACAGTATTGGGGGCACTCACCTCCCCAGTTATTAATATATCCAAGGAATTGAATGTCTTGGTTAGTGTTATTATATTACTAATAACCTTTGCCGTACAACGATTTGGTAGTATGGCTATTGGGAAAACATTTGGTCCTATTATGATACTTTGGTTCGCTACTCTGGCGATATTAGGACTATTATCCATCGTCCAACATCCCGCCGAGGCACGACTGTTACTGCGTGCATTCAATCCAGCATGCTTATCGATATTGGGGTTCAAGAATGTCTTTTACTCATTATCAGGTGTGATATTGGCTGTTACTGGTGGTGAGGCATTATATGCCGATTTAGGACACTTTGGCTATAAGGCTATTGCTATTGCGTGGTGGACTGTGGCATTCCCCGCATTGGCTATACAATACTATGGACAGTGTTGTCATGTATTATATTTAGAATCCATGAATACCGGTACTACACGTAGTCTTAGTGGAGGAGGAGTATCAGTACATCCCAGTGTGCCACCGAATTTAGTCTATGCACTAGTACCAACCGACGGCATGTCCGAGACGGCTGGACAAGTATGTGTTTGGTTATTAACCATCCTTGCCATATTGGCATCGGTCATTGCCTCGCAGGCATTAATATCGGGATTATTCACAATCCTTCAACAGGCATATGCATTAGACCTCGTCCCACGAATGAATATTATGCATACCAATCCACACGAAAAAGGTCAAGTATTCATATCCGAAATTAATACCATGATGTGTGTAACATGTGTATTGCTTGTGGTTATATTCCAAACGTCTGAAAATTTAATCGCGTCGTATGGTATAGCAGTGGCATTCTGTATGTTCTTAACTGATATATCCATGGGATTTGTTATGGGATGGGTGTACAAGTGTCATTGGGTGGTAACAATATTGATTTGTTTACCGTTTTTGTTTGTCGATGGGATGTTCCTATCATCGAATCTTTTGAAATTGACCGAAGATCCATATGCATTCACGAGTATTGTTATTTCATTGGTAGTATTTTTCTTCATGCAGTCACATTGGTGGACGAAGACAACATTAAAGAGGGTCGTGGGACGAGGGATGAATGAAAGTCGTATGCCTGGTGATTTAGGTGCCACCACAATACAAACGCAAATAACAACGGCGGGATTGCCAACGGACATTGATAATATATTGCATCTATTGAGTGAATCGAAATTGCTGAAACGTATGCCCGTGGCGGGTATATTCTTAACACCATTCAAACAAACTGCACCCGTGGCCCTGTCCATCTTGGCACGGTCACTCACGGCGCTACCGGAGACGATTATACTTTGGCATGTCTCATTCTTAGCCGATAAGCCATTTGTGAGCGATCATGAGCGGTATGACTTAACTTGTCATTCCGAAGAGCTGGGGGTGTACAGTCTAAACATGTACTTTGGCTACTGTGAGCCTATTACCGCGGACGATTTTGATGTGAACAATTCCATAAGTGAAATTTTCTCATTCGAAGGCTACCCTGCGTTGCAAAAACTTGTCGATGAGGACAGAATGAGTAAATCATCTCGTATGCTCTTTGCACCCTTTCAGAACGAAGTTGAGGAACAGACTACTAATTGGACATACTTTTTACCTGTTCGGAAGTACATTCCCGATCAGAAGGAAAATGTATTACACAAACTGTATGTTTATACGTGTGATTTCTTAACTCGTAATTCAAAGCCATCGCGTGAGTTCTTTGGTCTATCTAGTTTGGATACGATAGAAATGAGTGTTGTGACTAGGATCAATTCCAAAGATAAGACGGAATAATGAATGAGGTTGATTTTTCACCATGTCAAAGTTCTTGACTGTACTGCGAGTATTGTGTTACGAGAGAATTGATTAAATGATGTGGTAGTTGTGCTAGCTGCAGGTATTGCATCTTAGAGACTACGTCCTGTAACTTTTTAGTCTGTTTAAGAAGAAAGACAGAAAATTTTTAGTTGAAGAGAGTTCAAGTACCATCGTTCTTACGATAGTTTTTAAATCATTCTCTATGTTAAGCCCTTGCTGGACGTTGGATTAAAGAAGACCAAACTTCTCAAAGGCTGTTCTTTAACTCTACCTCCACATCGGCGAAATCATTCTAGTTCCACCTAATGCCAGCCACGTCAATTAATTCGGCTACTTCTGGGTCTTGAGCTCCACGACTGCCTCCACTACCAGCTCTGGCTCTGGCCTCTGCCCTATTTCTATTACGGCTTTTACCTTTCTTCTTGATAGGTAGATTCACCAGAGTTGCGGATCCAGGTACGTTTGTAGACCGCTGTCTGACAGCCGCAGCCTCCACACCACTACCAAACAAACCCCCAATGTCGGGGAGGGCGCTCGGATCTGGACTACTCTGGAATGCACTCCATGCGTAGTTCTCATTGGTCGACTGACGCCGCAACAGTTCTTTTTGTTGCTCCTCATCAGCGCCTTGACGTCCATTACTATCATCACGCGCTTTTTCTCGACGAGAATGAGAAACTGTGCTGGCAACACCTGGATTGGAGAGATTTTGAATGTTCTTTGCTGCGTTAACGTCCGTCGAATTGGTGCTGGCAAGCTTCCGCTGGTATTTCTCGTCTTGCTTCTTTCGCTCCTTCTCACGCATACGTTGGTTTTTCTTTGACTTTTTGACGTCGGTTGTGGAGGGGGAAAGTAATGCTGCGTCTTTCACCACATTGTTATTAATCATCGGAGTGGAAGGACTCTTTTGAATAGGAGTAATGTGTTTACGATTCATCTTGAAATCTTGCTTTGGACGAAGAGATGCGATTGTTTCATCAAGTTCCCAAACGGTCATATCGGCACCATCAACCCCATCAAAGAGAGCACATAGAGCATTGATCTTATCGGGTTGACATTGAAGAGTTTCACCAAGACTCATGCAATTAGCGTGAAATTGCAGTGCCTCCATAACACGCCATCGATCGGGTTGGTTAAGGGAAAACTTCTCCTTCTCCTTAATCCATCTCCAAACATCTTCAACGACATTCTCACTGAAAAATTTAAGATCTAAACCAGAATCTTTCTTCTCCTCCGCTTCGATGTACTTATGGATTTCAGACACATCGATATTGACGCCCGTTTTTGGGTTTATTCCAAATCCAAGTAAGGCAAGTCCAATGAATAGGCGCCCCTTCGGTAGTAGAGTGATGCCTTCTGCCTTGCACGCACCTCCACGAAGCTCTAGCGTATTTGCGCAGCACGCGTACAATTCAACGTCGTCGACTGCGATAATGGCAGTAGGAACGCAATTTTCAGGTACATACACCGTCCCGCCTTGCTTCCGCTTCCATCTGTTATTCCCATTAATGGAGAAATTCCTCGGTAGATTTACATCGATGAACTGATCATCCCCACCATCGCTGAACCGAATAAAAGATGACTTACGCCGCTCAGATGCTAGAACGGATATCAATCGAGCTCCCTCGGGTGCGTCTTTGATAAGAGGGCGAGGCAATTCATCTGCATCACTATCCAAGCACCGAAATTGAACAATTTGACGAAGATTAGATTCGGTGTGCGACACTAAATCAGGAGCAGCGAACAAATCACCAAGATCTGTTTGAGAAATCTGTCGGCATTGTCCAGATGTTGTTACATTGAACGAAATTCTTGTTTTTTCTTCGATGATGTTGACTTTCAGAGATGAGTTGATGATGGTGGAGATGTTATTCTCCATAGTTTTCCTGAATCCTTTTATGTCCTTCTTGCCAATCGCAAGGGCAGAAAGACAGGTGACACACCTCGACGTTAACGAACCATTGCTCGCTATCAACTCGCCTTTGGTTGAGGGATGCCATAGACCACATGCTCGGCCACGACGTCCACGTTGATTCCCATCAATGGAGTTGTGAACATAGCAAACTTCATTTATCTTAACCGAGACAGAGCCAATAATCCAGTCCCGAAGCTTGCTGCCGGGTTTCTCCCATACATCAGTTGGCACAAAGATTTGTAAGCGGTCTTCAATAATGTAGAAAGAAAGATCGATATTATTCTCCAACATTAATGATACAAGGCGTATCTCAAAGCTTGATGAGAAAAGCTGTGAGCGGAGTGATCTATCATCATCGTCTTCGTAATGAGTTTGAAAGTGGCCTTGCGTGGAAGACTTGCCTTCACTCAATAATTCAAAAGGGTGATGATCTTTGTCGAGAATTTGGGAAAGGTGCTTTTCGCTGATCGGGGGGCCCTCAAGTTTGATTGGAATCGCTCCGCCAACGGCCTTAATCGAATTTTTGGATGTACTCTGAAAAATCATCGTATCGTGAAACATCCAGCATTGTAAGATCCTCAAAATGTTGAGCTTGGCAGTGCTCATTAAATAAGGAGGTGTCTCCATGTCGAGTGCTTGTGGACTAACGCCAAGGCGCTCAGCCACACGACGCTTCAAGCTTTCGACGGTGCCGTGTAGATGACCCAGCCTGGAAGCCACAACGCGATGTTTCCAGCAGAACTCTTTCTTGTCTTTACAGGTAGAGTAATCATGCAAGAGATTCGCAATCCCCATGGGCTCCGAGAAGAGGCCTGCGTCAAAGAAACAACGCGATGTAAACGTCTTCGTGACAATCTCGTTGAAGGTGGCAGTGTCGTGATACATCGGAGATGAAACTGCCCATGGAGTTTTAGGGAAGGATAGAATAGCAGCAAGTTGGATCGACTCAGCCGCGACTCCGAATTGAATACCAAGTCCCACAAGTGCACCCAATGTCAAATCAATGCCCAGGGCAACAACAAGCGAGCCCAAAGATGTAATAGTCCCCTCGTCAGTTGGACTAGAGATGAAGTTTGATTCGTGCAGTGATTGAAACGAACGCTCAATGGTAGATATGTCCGGCGGCTCTAGACAGTCTAGCAAGATCGGCGTGACGGCCTCGTTGAGCATATCTCTTAGTGAGAGAATCGTATTATCGAGTGGACTTCGAGCTAATTCGCCCTGTTCGAACATAGGCATGTAGTGGCAGAAGGCATTTCGACTGTAGAGCCGATAGACAGTCCCTGGACGCACACGACCTGTTCGTCCGGCACGTTGAGTAGCACTCGCTCTTGAAATCCATGTTGGGCAAAGCATTTGACGGTGAGTTGCTGCGTTGTAAACAATCTGCTTGCACAAACCAAGACATACAACATGATCAACATCCGGTAATGTTAAGCTGCTCTCGGCAGCATTCGTTGCTATAATTACTTTGACTTCCCCTACCTTGGCCGGTTCAAACGCAGCCATCTGTTCCTCGAATGGAACATCGCTATGAATGGGTAGGCAGATGAAGGTGGAACCAGGGATATCGATTTTTTCAATCAACTCGATGATAGACTCGATGTCTGACATTCCCGGTACGAATATTAGAACAGAAGATCCATTGCCTCCAACCGAAGCAGTTATTTGAGCAGCAAGTGCGTGCAATTTTTCCATTGTGCTCGCTGTTGGTGCAACTTTGCATTTGCTCTTCTCGCACTCTTCGTACACATTCAACGCAAGCTTGGTGTTCTTCGACGATAGTATTAATTTCTTACTCAAATCCTCAATAAAGAATTCCTGAATCTGAAAACGACGTGCGCCTACATGGATTGGTGGCTGCGGCGAACCAAAGTATTGACTGTAAAGCTCAGCGGCCATTGTCGCTGACATAAGAACCAATCGAATAGTAGGATGAGTGTTCAAAAGACGTCTACACAACAAACAAAGAATGTCAGTGTCGATGCTACGTTCGTGGACTTCATCAATGATAAGGTGAGTGTGAGAATTAAACCAGCCGGGATGATTCGCCAACAATCGGACAACATATCCAGTCGTTACGAACCAAGCCCTGGTATTCGACGTTTCGTGTTCACGAAGACCATGACCCATACGTAGACCAATTTTATCTGCAATATCTGGCTCGCATGATCTCACCCTCTCAGCCAGTGCCTTCGCCGCAATCCTTCTGGGTTGTGAAACGATCATTTTGACCTCCGGAGCCATCTGGGTCGGCTCAGGCGGATCAGCGCGTAGAAGAAAGCATGGCACACGAGAGCTTTTACCACATCCGGTCTCGCCATGTATGATAGTTACTCTTTGCGTTTTCACTGTATGTAATATGTCATCCTTGTGCCCATCAATCGGAAGTGAAATATTATTGATGGATCCTTTGTCTCCATCAGGCGACACATCCGCTGCTCCTTCTAGCTGTAAATTCTCGACCGCCGAGACTATCTGATCTTCAATCCGACAATCCGTGAAAATTTTCTCTAAATAGGAATGGAAGACGGAATGACTAAAAACTTTGTTGGGAATAATCTCCGTATTTTCGATGGCAGCAAGAAGGCACCTCTCGAGTACGTGAAGAGCTCGCATGTCATTCCAATGCAGTTTTCTCTGGGGTTGATCAATAGTCTTGTCAGATCTTCCAAGCCTACACAAATTTATCGTTTTGAAGAACGCGCTCATATGTATGCTTTTGACATACTCTAACTCGTTAAAATCAGCATTCTCGGTCATGTAGGTGTTCAAAGGTTTCAGCGCCACCTTAGCGAGATCTTTTTCTTTTACGGCTGACACGCCCCGTCTCGACAAGGATAGATTCAGGCCACGGGGTAAAGATGGAAAGACACGATCAAATATGGGGAGTTTGTCCTGTGAGTTAGATACTGTTGATGGCAATACTAACTTTCGGACATCATTGAACGAGTATAGTATGTATGAGTACCGTATTGCCGCTCGCAATTCTGGATCATCCGACGTCAGTCGCCACCCCTCGGCACATCGTTTGGCAACGTGATCTGTAATCCCTCGCACATCACGTTGACCAGGTTGGTCATCGTGTGGCAGCTCTTCGTGAGAACCACCGTTTTTGTCATAGTTGTCGTCATATGCACTATTATAATCATCATCTTCGCCATGGCAATACCAGCGCAGACTCTCCCAATACCCCCTACGACGAGCGAAGTTCTCCTCACGGTTTAAGAACGGACCGGTGTAGTCGTTCCCGAAAAGAATGGACAATTCAATCATTGCACCCGGGAACGGCATTCCAATTATGCTGGCAGCATTGGATCTAGTCAGGACTTTCCCTCTAACTTTCATAGACGAGCATGAGGGATCAATTTGACAAAAGCGGAAATATTTTGCCTCTCCACATTCTTGATCCCGTCGTCCACTTCCGTAAATTAAGTAATCAGAATCATCCCCCAGTGCGTAGGTATTGCCACTTGTATCAAATGCACTCGCTCTTGCAACATGTACATCTGCCTCTTCCCCATCATTGCATTTAATTACTCGTATACTTCCCAATGAAAGCATTGGACCCATAACATCGACATAATTTTGTATGGAAGACTCGATCTGAGATAATACCAGCTGACTTGTGGGAAATGCCGAAAGGTAGAGTTCCACCTCGTCATCTCTTCCTTCGGATGATACCGATGCGGTGGAAGCGGCAGCGCGTGCTTGCTTACGTGCCGAGCTTCGAAATGCTGACGGTGTATCATCCTTGTGCTCGGATGGCACTGTCCCATGCATGCAAAAATTCCTAACATTCTCCCATTCTTCCTCTTTTCTCTTTTGACGTGAATGAAGTTCACGACCTTTGGCAGTTTGTGATATGTTCGGTCCATCAAAGTATATTTGTAGGTTCATGGAATGACGCATTGTAAGGTCGGATAGGTACTGTGTTGTAACCTCGTGTGCTAGATCAAGCGGGACGAATGACGGTAGGAGCATTTGCTGCGACACCTCAACCAAGGAGGATGATGAGGAAGACGATCCTAGGACATTGCGCCGATGACCGATGTAGGCTAGTCGGTACAAGTGGAATAATAGACCATTCCCGTCAATGGCCAATGTCGTGTTTGGCGGTAGGACAACGTTACCGCCGTTTAATGCTGCGTCATCATCGTTGTTGCTGCCGTCAATGTCCACACCCAACCGACGGAGGAATCCACTAAGTCCGTGCACTCCCATATCTAAATTGAGTTCGGTCGCTGTGTGCACTGTTCAAATAATTATTCCTTTTTTGCAAAGTGTTTGTAAAGATTCGTGGGGCAAATCGAAGGTTTGCTGAGACTCGTTAATATAATATTAAACATGGTTTAGAATATAATGCCTCACCTTACCTTCAACAACAAATATTATAGGGCACCAAGATAATTGCATCCCCACGCCTTGACGAAGCAAATGCTCTCACCCTGTGTTAGCCACGAGGAGTTTGTGCCGGTCGATTCAAGATTTGATTCTGTCTGTCGTCGTCTTGGTACGATGGTAGGATTACATAAATAGATACTTTTATTTTGTCTTGGAGTCATTTTAGAACATACGATAGTAATAAGGGAAAACTGTCCAAACACTTCACAATATGCAAAAATGCCCCCCGGGACCGCACTGAAACTCAAATCCCACCCAGCACCTCACCTCATTGCCACTTTTCTAACACCTCACCAAAAGAAAGCCTGCACTATTCCATTACCTCACTAAAAGGAAAATGATCAATTGAGTTGCCTCACTAATCAATTACAGAGCACCCAAGAGATAATCATCTGAAACCGAAGAAAACCAGACTTTTACATCCAAGTGCCTCACTAAAGATGATTGCCCTGTCTATTTGCCTCACTAAATGATGATTACACTATCGAAATGCTTCACATTAAAAATTGCACTGTCTAT
>Ga0247833_1005343_pt1 | contig 15052 bp, 8 predicted proteins | sample LaCruzMarch2015__7_FD_187117 | JGI IMG/M metagenome (GOLD analysis project Ga0247833, IMG submission 187117) | Freshwater microbial communities from meromictic Lake La Cruz, Castile-La Mancha, Spain - LaCruzMarch2015_8m | ecosystem: Environmental > Aquatic > Freshwater > Lake | place: Spain...
GGTCACGCCCGGCTCTTGCAGGGCTTTTTTCACGCCCGCGCTGATCTTGTCGACCACCTCTTTGGGCAGGTTCTTGGGGCCCAGGATGCCGTAGTAAGCCATGCGGTTGACGGGCTCCAGACCCACATCCTTGAAGGTGGGCACATTGGGCAGTTGCGATAAGCGCTGGGGCGCGGCCACCACGATGGGCACCAAACGGCCCGACTGGATGAAGGGCAGCGCCGAGGGCAGGTTGTCAAAAATGATCGGCACCTGGCCAGCCACGGTGTCGTTCAAGGCCGGGCCTGCACCACGGTAAGGAATGTGGGTGATGAACACGCCCGCCAGGCTCTTCCACAGCTCGGTCTGCAGGTGGCCGATGCCGCCTGTGCCCGAGGAGGCATAGGAGTATTTACCGGGGTTCTTCTTCAACTCGGCCACAAAACCCGCGTAATCCTTGGCCGGAAAGCTGGGGTGCACCGCGATCACATTGGGCGTGGCCGCAATGTTGATGATGGGGGTGAAGTCGGTCAGCACGTTGTACGGGATCTTGGGGTTGATGGCCGGATTGGCCGCCGTGGTCGACACCGTGGCCATGCCCAGGTTGTAGCCATCGGGTGCAGCGCGCACGGTTTCGGTCGCGCCCACCACACCGCCGCCACCGGCCTTGTTCTCGACGATCACGCTTTGGCCCAGGGCTTTGCCCAGCGGCTCGGCAATCACGCGGGCCACGATGTCGGTGGTGCCGCCAGGCGCAAACGGCACCTGCAGACGAATGGTTTTGCTGGGGTAAGCCTGGGCCCACACCGATCCGCTGGCCAACACGGTGGCAGCCAAACCGGCTGCAGAAACCAAACTACGACGCTTCATTGATAAAACTCCTTAAAAGATCGCACATGATAGGCAAAAAATGGGGCCCGGCGTGAGGGGGAAAACCCACAAAGCCCCAACACCGTGCAAGAGGGCGGTGCAGGTGACAGCCGCTCCTCAAAGACACATCCACACTGGGTTATCCTAGCCCAGTGAATTTTGCCCAACTCCTTTTTCCTGATTTTTCCCTGATCCTGTGCGGCTATCTGATTTGCCGCTTCACGGCCCTGAACCGCCCGATCTGGCAACAGGTGGAGAGCCTGGTGTATTTCTTCCTGTTCCCGGTGCTGCTGTTTCACTCCATCGTGAAAAGCCCGCTGGACCTGACGGCCGCCTCCAGCCTGATCGGCGCGGGCCTGAGCCTGGCGCTGGGGGCCATTGCGCTGACCTACAGCCTGCCCTACTGGCCTGTGCTGGGCCGCTACCTGGACCGGCGTGACCATGCTGCGGCGTCGCAGGTGGGCTTTCGCTTTAACTCCTTCATTGGCCTGGCGCTGGCCGAGCGCTTGGCCGGGTCCGAAGGCTTGTTGATGATTGCGGTGCTGATTGGCTTTTGCGTGCCCCTGTTCAACATCAGCGCAATCTGGCCCATGGCCCGACATGCCCAAACCGGCTTTTTGCGCGAAATGGTGCGCAACCCCCTCATCATCGCCACCGTGTCGGGTCTGGTGGCCAACTTGCTGGGCTTTCGCATGCCCGATGTCCTGGAGCCCAGCGTCAGTCGCATTGGTGCAGCCTCTTTGGCGCTGGGTTTGATGGCGGCCGGCGCAGGCATGCAACTGGGCAGCTTGCGCCAAGGCAAACTGCTGAGCACGGCAGTGCTGTTGGTCAAACACGTGTTGATGCCCCTGATGGCGCTGGGCCTGTCGCGGCTGTTTGGCCTGAACCCCGCCCAAACCACCATCTTGCTGGCGTTTTCAGCGCTGCCCACCGCCTCCACCTGCTATGTGCTGGCCGCCCGCATGGGCTACAACGGGCCGTACGTGGCGGGCCTGGTCACACTGTCCACCTTGGCCGGCATGCTGAGTTTGCCTTTTGCACTGGGTGTGCTGCGGGGTTGAACAAAATTTGCGCCACCAGCCAAAGCTCGGTTTTGCAGGTCGGTGCCTTCAGGTCCGACATCTTCGGTGCACCACCGTCCTTTGAAAATGTCGCTTTGCGAAAGGATGGCTGTCGGACCCTAAAGGCCCGACCTACGGGAGGTATGTCGCGCCCCCGATGGAATCGCTCTTCGTAGGTCGGCGCCTTCAGGCCCGACTTCTTGGCGCAAGGCGGTCCGCATTTTGGGCTTGCGACCAAGCCACCTGCTCTTGCACCACCGGGTCTGGGTGGGCAGTGTGCACAGCCAACGCCTGCAGCAAAACCTGGCGCTCACCTTCCGGCAAGGCCGAGGTGGCCAGCGCATTGCCCGCCGCCAAGGCCAGATTGCGCAACCAGCGGGCATGGCCGATTCGGCGGATGGCGCTGCCCTCGGTGCGGCGCAAAAACTCGGCTTCGTTCCAGGCCATGAGCTCAGCGATGCTGCCCGCGCCCAAACCGTCGCGCGCTTGCCAATCGGGCAAAGGGCTGATTTGCGCGAACTTGTTCCAGGGGCAAGCCAGCTGACAGTCGTCGCAGCCATAAATTCGGTTGCCAATCAACGGCCGCAAGGCCTCGTCAATCGGCCCGGCGTGCTCAATCGTCAAATAAGAAATACAGCGCCGCGCATCCAACTTGTAGGGGCCGACGATGGCCTGCGTGGGGCACAGGTCCATGCAGGCAGTGCACTGGCCGCAATGCGCCGATGCGGCAGGCGTTTCGGGCAGCGCCAAGTCCACAAACAACTCGCCCAGAAAAAACATCGACCCGGCCTCGCGTGAGAGGACCAGCGTGTGTTTGCCGCGCCAACCCAAGCCGCTGCGGGTGGCCAGCTCGGCCTCCAGCACCGGCGCAGAGTCTGTGAACACGCGGTGGCCAAAGGGGCCAATCGCCTCGGCGATGCGGTCCTGCAGTTTTTGCAGGCGGCTGCGCAAAACCTTGTGGTAGTCACGCCCCCGGGCATAGAGCGACACCACCGCCTCTGCTGGCTGCAGGCTGCGGGCGGTTTCACGCGCCAACCACTCTGGCGGGGTGCCCTGCGGCAAGTAATCCATTCGGGCGGTGATCACGCTCACCGTGCCCGGCACCAGCTCGGCCGGGCGGGCGCGCTTCATGCCATGGCTTGCCATGTAGCCCATGCTGCCGTGAAAACCCTCAGCCAACCAAGCCTGTAATCCGGGCTCTGCCGAGGACAAATCGATGCCCGTCACGCCAATTTGGGACAATCCCAACTCACGCGCCCAGACCTGGATCTGGGGCCACAGTTCAAGAAAGTCGATTTGAGTACGTTGAGCAGTCACCCGCCGATTGTAGAAAGCCCCGACGCACCGGCATATTGGGAGGGCTTGTGGCCGAACGAGGCCGCCACGCAGGCCTTTGCCACGCAATTGGCGCAAGGCCTCGGCCAATGGCCGGGCGGGCGCGATGCGCGCATTGAGCTGCGCGGCAACCTGGGTGCGGGCAAGACCACCTTGGTGCGCCACCTGCTGCGCGCCGCTGGGGTGACGGGCCGCATCAAAAGCCCGACTTACGCTGTAGTTGAACCCCACCAAGCGGTCAACCTGGCGGGCACGGGCGGAGCGGGAGGGATGGCCTGGCCCATCTGGCATTTTGACTTTTACCGTTTCAACGACCCCCAGGAATGGGAAGACGCGGGCTTTCGCGACATCTTTGCCGGACCGGGCCTCAAACTCATGGAGTGGCCGGACAAAGTGGCCGGGCAACTGCCCCCGCCCGATTGGGTGATCACGCTCGATGCCATCGACGAAGACCAGCGCCTGGTGCGCATCGGCACAGGCACACAGCGCGGCCGCATGTGGCTGCAATCGTGGATCCAAGGTGCGGCCCATGCGCAGTGACCGCCGTCGCCTGGTCCAGGCGGGTTTTCTGGTGCTGAGCCTGGGCGCCGCACAGATCGCTCGGGGTGCCAACATGCTGGCGGTGCGCATTTGGCCCGCGGCCGATTACAGCCGCGTCACGCTCGAATCGGACGCGCCCATCCAAAGCACCCAGACCTTCATCGCCTCACCACCACGCCTGGCGGTGGACATCCAAGGCATGCAACTGAACGCCGCATTGCGCGAGCTGGTGGGCAAGGTGCAAGCGTCTGACCCGAACATTGCCGGCATCCGCGTGGGCCAGTTCAGCGCCAACGTGGTGCGGCTGGTCATCGACCTCAAACACCCCATCGCGCCGCAAGTCTTCAGCCTGCAACCCGTGGCCCCTTATGCACACCGCTTGGTGCTCGACCTCTACCCCAGCCAAGCCATTGACCCACTGGAGCAGCTGATCCAAGAGCGCATCTCGGCCAAAACCCCGTCTGCCGTGGGCAGCCTGCCCGGGGCCGGGGCCACGGTGAACGACCCCTTGGGCGATCTGATCGCCCGGCAAACCCAGTCCGGCTCAGGCGCCCTGCCTTTGCCCGCGCCGACCACCCGCCGACCCGACACGTCCCGCAGCGAAGGCCCCTTCATGGACAACCCGAGCCGCCCGGGCAGGACACCCGAGCCGCCCCGCACCGAACGGCTGATCGTGGTCACCTTGGACCCGGGCCATGGCGGCGAGGACCCGGGTGCCATTGGCCCAGGCGGCACACGCGAAAAAGACGTGGTGCTGAAAATCGCCAAAATGCTGAGTGAGCGCATCAACGCCAGCAGCGTGGGCGGCAGCCCCATGCGGGCCTTCATGACCCGTGATGCCGACTTTTTTGTGCCCCTGCATGTGCGCGTGCAAAAAGCCCGGCGCGTGCAATCTGACTTGTTTGTCAGTATCCATGCCGATGCTTTTTACACCCCACGCCCGCAAGGTGCCAGCGTGTTCGCGCTCAGCCAGGGTGGGGCCACGAGCGCAGCGGCGCGCTGGATGGCGCAAAAAGAAAACAAGGCCGACGACATCGGCGGCGTGAACCTGGGCGGGCAAGATACCCAGGTGCAACACGCCTTGCTCGACATGAGCACTGCAGCGCAAATCAAGGACAGCCTGACACTCGGCAACAGCTTGCTGCGCGAGATCGGCAGCGTGGGCAAGTTGCACAAACCCCGTGTCGAGCAAGCCGGTTTTGCGGTGCTCAAAGCCCCCGACATCCCCAGCGTGCTGGTCGAGACCGCCTTCATCAGCAACCCGGAAGAAGAAGAAAAACTGCGCAGCGAGGCCTACCAAAAGCAACTGACTGACGCCCTGCTGCGCGGCATCCTGGCGTATTTTTCGCGCAACCCGCCGTTGGCGCGCAACCGTAGCCTGTGAGCCCCGCAAAGCAACGCCGCTCGTCGGTCAGAGCCTTGAGGGTCCGACATTCCTTCTTTTTGTAGGTCGGGCCTTTATGGTCCGACAGCCATCCCTTCGCGGAGCGACATTTTCAAGAGGCGGTGACGCACTCAAGACGTCGGACCTGAAGGCACCGACCTACAAAACCGTGTCTTGGCTCGTCAGCACATCCCGATCGAACTGCGCCATGGCCGACTCAGACGGCAGCCGATGGGTTAAGACGCAACCAGGTTTTGAGCCGCTCTACACCTTGCGCCAGCCGCGCCAGGTCTTTGGACGCGAAGCACCAGCGCAGCCAGCCGGCCGCTTCAGGCGCAAAGGCTTCGCCGGGGGCCAGACCCAACCCGGCTTCGGCCACCAGGCGCTTGGCCGTCTGCACCGAATCAGGGTGCCCGTCGAGCCTGAAAAACGCGTACATGCCGCCTTTGGCCGGGGCCACTTGCACGCCCGGAACGGCTTGCAGCAGCGGCAGCAAGGTGTCGCGGCAGGTTTTGAGGTGAGCCACCACGCGGGGCGTGATGTCTGCGGTGTTTTGCAAAGCCACCACCCCCGCCTTTTGGGTGAACACCGAAGCACACGAGGTGTTGAACTCGATCAGTTTGCCCATGTGCGGCGTCATGGCGGCGGGCATCACCAGCCAGCCCAAGCGCCAGCCGGTCATCAAAAAGCTCTTGGAGAAGCTGTGCACCACCACCAGTCGGTCCTCGGGCTCGGACACATCCAAAAACGACGGGGCGCAGCCGTTGGCGGTATCGGTTTCGTAATACAAGCGCTCGTACACCTCGTCGGCCAGCACCCAGGTGCCGGTGCTGCGGCAGTGCGCCAGAATGTCGGCCTGCTCGGCGCGGCTGAGCGTCCAGCCTGTCGGGTTGTTGGGTGAGTTGACGATCAGCATCCGCGTGACGGGTGTGATGGCGGCTTTGAGCGCCGCCATGTCGAGCTGCCACTGGCCATTCACCGGGCGCAGCGGCACGCACTTCAAATTCGCGCCCATCACCAGCGCCTGCGCCGTCAGGTTGGGCCACACGGGCGTCACGGCAACCACGTCGTCACCGGCATCGATCAGGGCTTGCGCCGCCAGCATGAGCGCATTCACGCCGCCCGAAGTGATGGCCAGTCGGTCCACGCCAATGGGGCCATGCAGGGCCGACATGTAATCGGACACGGCCTCGCGCAACTCGGGCAGGCCCAGGTTGTGGGCATAAAAAGTTTCGCCTTTTTGCAGCGAATCGATGGCGGCTTGGCGCACGGTGTCGGGCGTCACCTCGTCAGATTCTCCAAACCAAAAGGCCAGCACATCGGGGCGGCCCATGCCCGCGTTGGCGACTTCACGGATGCGGGACTCTTCCAAGTCCATGACGGCCTGGCGCATGAAAGGGGTGGTGTTTTTGTTCATGCCCGCATCGTAAAGGCTCAGGTGCACGCAGCGAGTCACCACTTGCACAGCTTGTCATCTCGACGCAGCAGATGCTTGCAGATCTGCAGGGCTTGCCTATGATGCACAGCACAACAAAAGACAGGGAGAACGCCATGAAGACTCGGCATTTAGCGTCGACGCTCGCCAGCGTGGTTTTGGGACTGGGATGGCTGGCGGCCGTGCCTGCCAGCGGGGCAACGGACAACTTCACCGCCGTGACCGCCGCCGACAAACCCGCCAAAAAACCCCAACAGGCCAAAGCCCCCAAGCCGCCCACCGACAAAGGCTCGGCAGAAAGCAAGGCCGATCGCGACAAACGCCTGTTGCGCGAATGCCGGGGCCGACCCAATGCCGGGGCATGCGCGGGCTACGCCAGCTGAGTGCTTCAGGCACCGGCCTTCACAAGCGGCTGGGCCCACCTCTGGGCCAAACCACTGGCGCGCATGCTGGGGCGGTGGGTGGCCGCTTCGAGCAAACCGGCTTCGGCTTCGATCAGGGTGAACTGCTCGCGGGCCCGGGTGATGCCGGTGTAGACCAGCTCGCGGCTGAGCACCTCGGCAGCGCCCGGTGGCAACACCAGCGCGGTGTGCTCGAACTCCGAGCCCTGGCTTTTGTGCACCGTCATGACAAACGCGGTGTCGACCTGGGCCAAGCGCATGACGCTCACCGATCGCAGGGCTTGACCGTCCAAAAACCAAACCTTGGGCTTGCCCTCGGTGCCCGGCAACACCACGCCCACGTCGCCATTGAAGACCCCCAACTGTGCGTCGTTGCGCGTGACCATGACGGGCCGCCCCTCGTACCACTCGCCCTGGATGTGCAGCAAGCCCGCATCGGCCAAGGCTTTTTGCACCGCTGCATTCAGCGCTTGCGTGCCCCAGTCGCCTTGGTGCACCGCGCACAAAATGCGAAACCGCTCGAAGGCCTTGAGCACGCTGCTGACCCAACTGGCGTGCGCTGCCATACCCTGCCCTGCCGGGCCAGTTTGCATGAGGCGAAGGTAATCGGCATACGAAGGCTTGCCCGCTGCGCCCAGCGCCAGGGCGCAGACCGCTTGGGGGCTGCTCGGCTGGAGAGCCAGCAGGGCAGAAAGTGGCCCTGTGGGAGCGGTCTGCGACCGCGAGGAATCGCCAGCCAAGCCATCGCGGCCAGAGGCCGGTCCTACAAAAACGTCGCGGGCTGCAATGGCATCGCCCCGGTTCACGGCCAGGGCCAGCTGGCCGATGGCGCCTTTGAAGCGGCGGCTTTGGCGCAGCATCACGGTTTGCTGGGCCAACACAGGGGCCGGATCGGGCTGCACAAATTCGGCGGCCAGGGTCTGCCCGGCTGCGCGCTGCACAAACTGCGCCGTGGCCCCGCTGTAGCGGCCCGCTGCCGCGTCTTGGCACAGGTCGCCCAACACCGCACCGGCTTCGACCGAGGCCAGTTGATCCTTGTCGCCCAACAACACCAAGCGGGCTGTGGGCGGCAGGGCCTGCAGCAGGGCGTCCATCATTTCCAGGTGCACCATCGAGGCTTCGTCCACGATCAGCACATCCACATCGAGCGGGTTGGCCGCGTGGTGGCGGAACTGGCGTGTGTCGGGCCGCGCCCCGAGCAGCGAATGCAGTGTGCGCGCCGGGCCCATGCGGGCGATCAGCGCACCCAGGTCCAGCCCCGAGTCAACAGGCACAGGCAAGCGGGTCAATGCGTCGTCGATCGACTGCTTCAGGCGCGCCGCTGCTTTGCCGGTGGGCGCGGCCAGCGCCACGCGCAGCGGTGTGCCATCGGGGTGCAGCGCCAGCAACAGGGCCAGCAAGCGGGCCGCGGTGTAGGTCTTGCCGGTGCCGGGCCCACCGGTGATGACCGACAGGCGCGCGCGCAGTGCCACAGCGCAGGCCACCTTTTGCCAGTCGGTGAGGTGGTGCGCTTCGGGATTGGGCGCTTCGGGGTTGGGCACAAAGAAACGGTCCAGCCATTCGCGTGCCGCCGCTTCGGGCACGGCCAGGGGCTCGCTGGCACGCTGCAGCAGGCTCTGGCCCACGCGCTGCTCATAGCCCGCATAACGGCGCAGGTACAAAAGCGGCGCATCGGCCGGGCCACCCAGCACCAGCGGCTGGCCTTGGTCGGGGGCATCGACCCCACGCCAACACGCGCCAGACACCGTGCCCAGCAAAGCGGTTTGCCAGTCGGCCAGCGTGGCGGGCAGGTGTGCCCACAAGGCCTTCAGGCCCTGCGGGCCTTCCACGGCTACAGCAGGCCAGCCCAGCAAGGCCACTGGCGGCTGGCACAACTCGGCCAAAGACAAGCAGGTGTGGCCGCGCCCTTCCATGTGCGCGAGCATGGCCGCAGCCACCAGCCAGGGTGCAGGGGCACCGGCGTCGAGGCGCAGCACTTGTGCGGCGAAGGCGCTGTCGATGTGGCGCAGCAGGCCTTGGCCCGTCCACAGGTTCAACCACTGAACCGTTTGCACAGCGGACAGGCCTTGGGTGGGCAGGCCTTGGGCTGGCAGGTCCTTGATCCAATCCATTTGCGCGGTGGGCACGGTCGTGATGCGTGGGGGGTTTTTCAAACTCATGCCACCCCCTCGGTGTTCAACATGGCGTCCAGGCCGTCGAGCAACGCCAAAGGCGCAGGCAAGGTGCAGCAGCCGCCCGCAGGCCCGTCGATGCCGCGCAAAAACAAATACACCGCGCCACCCAACTGCTGCGCCGGGTCATAGGCATCCCCTAAGCGAGCGCGCAACAAGCGGTGCAGCGCCAGCATGTACAGCGCAGCCTGCACCTCATAGCGGTGCTGGGCCATGGCCGCATCCAGGGCCTGTGCGGTGTAGGCCGCGTCATCGGCCCCCAGGTAATTCGATTTGTAGTCAAGCACCCAGTAGCGGCCTTCGTGCGCAAACACCAAGTCGGCAAAGCCCATCAGCATGCCGTGCAGCTGCGCGTCGGGCAGCTGCGGGCGGCTCACGCCGGGCAACAGGTGCTGCTGGCACAGGGCATCGACCTGGCGTGCATGCAGGCGCTCGGCGGGCAGCCAGAACTCCATCTCGGGCAACAAGGTGCCCAACGCGTTCAGCGGCGCGTTGGGCCCGCGCAAAGGCTGGGCCACCACACGGCTGAGCCACTGCAGCACGTCGTCGGCCTGGGCCTTGTAACCGGCGTTTTCGCAGCGGTACTTCAGGCGCGCGGCCTGGGTCGCATCAAGCGCAAAGGCCTCTGCCGCCAACCATTCGAGTTGGTCATGCAAAAAATTGCCCGCTGTGGGGCCTTTGGCAAAGCCATGCCAGGGGGCCAAAGCACCGGGGCTGGCCAGCCTGGCCGTGGGCATGGCCGTATCTTCTGGGGGTTCGTCGTCTGCGGGGCGCGGCGGGTTCAAGTGCAACACCAAGGGCGCCAGGGACTGCGAAGACAGGTCACGCGTCAGGCGCGAAAAACTGGCGATCGTCCACGACTTGTCGATGCGGGCGGTGCAGCTCAGGGCCTCGCGCAGTGCGGTGGTCTGCACGGGCTTGTGCCAAAGCGTGAGCGGCACTTCGGCGGGGGCGAGGTGCAAGTGCACCGACAAGACCTGGCCAAGCTTGCTGGTCTGCAGGGTTTGCCACTTGTTCAGCCAATCGGCGGCTTCGAGTGCTTGACCGCTGCCCAGCAAATGCCCGGCGGCGCAGCTGTGGTTCACGCAGGTTTTGCCGTTGCCGCGCTTGACCGCGCTCCAGCCCACCCACAGCGCGTGGCGCGCCCGCGTCAGCGCCACGTACCACAGGCGCAGGTCTTCACGCAGGCGGTCGAGGTCCGCGAGTTGCGAGTCCTCTTTGTCAAAGTCCAGCGTCCACAGTCGTTGACCCTCACCGCTGTCCAACTGCAGCACGGCGGCTTTGTCGGCCGTGACCACGCGGTGGCTGTGCGCAAAAGGCAGGCACACCACCGGGTACTCCAGGCCCTTGCTGGCGTGGATGGTGATGAGCTTGACCAAGTCTTCGTCGCTTTCAAGCCGCACGGTTTGCGCTTCGCTGCCGCTGGAATTGCCCGACTGCGCTTCGTCGATCTGCTGGACCAGCCAGCGGATCAGGGCCTGCTCGCCATCGATCTGGCCGCTGGCCGCTTGCAGCAATTCGGCCAGGTGCAGCACATGGGTCAAACGCCGCTCGCCATCGGCCTGGCCACGCCAGCGCCCCGCCAGCTGCAGCACATGCAGCGACTGGCGCAGCATGGCCAGCACGCCCTGGCTTTGCCAGGTCTGGTGCAGCTCGCGCATCTGCTCGGCACGCTGGTCCAGCAATTCGTCTTGCGTGGCCAGGTCGTACAGTTCGGCCAGCGACAGGCCCACCGTGCGCGTGCCCAATGCGGCGCGCACGCGTCGCATGTCTTGCGGCTCGGCCACGCCGCGCAGCCACAGGCACAGGTCTTGCGCTTCGTCGCTGGCAAACACCGAGTCGCGGTCCGACAAATAGACCGAGGCCACGCCGCGTGCGCGCAGCGCATCGCGCACGGCCGCGGCTTCTTTGCCGGTGCGCACCAGCACGGCAATGTCTTTGGGCTGCAAGGGTTGGCCGCCTTTCAACGCATCGGTAAAACTCGCTTGGGGGTCGCTCAGCCAGGCCACGATTTGCTCGGCGCACAGGGCCGACAACTGCGTCTGTGCATCGCGTGTGCTGCGCAAGCAGGCGTCGTGCACCACGGTCATGGCTGGCACATCGCCTGCACTCGTCGTGAACACTTCAGGGCGGCCATTAGCTTGCACCGGCAGGAACGGCAGCGGGTCTTCATTGCCTTGCTGGTAGCCAAAGGCGTCTGGCGCCAGGTCGAACCAGCGGTTGACCACCGCCACCACCGCTTGCGTAGAGCGGAAGTTGGTGCCCAGCACATGGTGGCGGCCGGCGGTGGCGCGGCGTGCGGCCAAGTAGCTGTGGATGTCCGCACCCCGAAAACCATAGATCGATTGCTTGGGGTCGCCAATCAGCAGCAGCGCGATGTCGGGCCGGTTGTCCGCCGTGCGGTAAATGCGGTCAAAGATGCGGAACTGCAGCGGCGAGGTGTCTTGGAACTCGTCGATCATCGCCACCGGGAACTGCTCGCGCAGGCGCTGGGCCAAGCGTTCGCCCGAGTCGGGGTCGGCCAGCGCCACATCAAGGCGTTGCAGCATGTCGGCAAAGCCAAACAAGCCGCTGCGCCGCTTGAGCTCGGCCATGCGCTGCAGCACATGGGTGCGGGCGTGCAGGCGGGCGACTTGGGTCGGTTCGGGCAAGGCCTCAAGTCCGGCCAACAGGTGCGCATAAGTTTGGCTTTCTGGCGGCAAATCCACCATATCGCCATCTTTGCGGCACTCTAAAAGACCTTCGGGCGTGAAACGGTTCCAGCCTTTGCCCATCGCTCCTTTTAATGCTTTGAAGTCGCCATCGCTTTGAGCCCAGGACTTGAGTGCTTCAAGCCACTTTTGGGAACGACCAACCTGCAGCAGAGCGCCGTTCCAGCCGTGTTTTTTGACCGCCAACTGCGCCTCGATCCAGCCCAACAAGTTATCGGCCTTCTCGCACCAGCCCTGCTTGAGGGCCGCCAGCTGAGCATCGCGCTCGGCCAGTGCCTGGCCCAACACCTGCGCCAGCGTGCCAGGTTCGGCATCGTCCAGCGGCACAGCCATCAGGGCGCGCATGTCTTGGTCGAGCGCGGGTACATCGCGCCAAACGCCCAAGACCTGCGTGACCAAGGCCGTGCCCATGGGGTAGAGCTGCTGACGCCAGTAGTCCTGCACCGCTTCGAGGCGCAACGCGGCTTCGTCGCCCACCAGGTTTTCTTCAAACAAGCAGCCGCTGTCAAACGCGTGTTCGCGCAGCATGCGCTGGCACCAGGCGTCGATGGTGTACACGGCCGCGTCGTCCATGGCCTGCGCCGCCAGCGCCAGTCGGTGGGCGGCTTGCTCACGCGGCTCGCCTTCGGGGTACCCGTCCTTCAGTTGTTGCAGGAATTCATCGTTGGTTTTGGCCAGGCCTCGGAACACCTGCGCCGCCTCGGTCAAGCGAGCACGGATGCGGTCGGACAGTTCACGCGTGGCGGCGCGGGTGAAGGTCATCACCAACACGTCTTGCGGCAGCATGGGGCGCACAGGTGCGGTGCCATCGTGGCCGTGGCCCAGCACCAGGCGCACATACAGCGCGGCAATGGTCCAGGTCTTGCCCGTGCCAGCGCTGGCCTCGATCAAGTGGCTGCCGCACAGAGGGAAGGTGTGGGCATTGAGGGCGTGGGCGGTACTCATGCCAACTCTCCCTCTTCGTTGTCATGAGGCGCATCGGGCAAGGCCTCGATCTCGGCTTGCTCAGCCCAGGCCTTCAAGGGCGCGTAAACGGTTTGAGTCAGGCGCTCGAACGCGCCCGTGGCCAGCAAGTCCTCCATCGCGGGGTAGGTGCGTGCCAGCGCCGGGTCCTTGTCTTTTTCGGCGCGTTTGAAGTCACTGCCTTCGTAGGCATCGGCCAGCGCGTTGGGGTTGTCCGGGTCTTTGAGCCACTGCAGCGCCACACCGGGCGGCAGCGGCAGCGGCCAACGCATGCCCTCGGCCCACACGGCCAACAGCGCGGTCAACTGGGCGCGGGCTTCTTCTGGCGTTGGCTCAGCCATGCGCAGCACAGCGTTGCGGCCCACCACCACACACTTCAAGGGCTGGCCCATGGCGGCAGCGGCCAGCGACAGCAGCCAAATGTCGATCAGCTTGTCCGGGTGGGCCTGCGGCCTTTGGGTCTTGAAGCTGGCCAGATCGCTGGCACGCAGGTGCAAGGACATCTTCCCGCCCTCCCCCACCAGCACATCGCCCAGCGTATCCTGCAAGGCCACTTGGGAGTGGGCCATATCCACCAACAGGCGCTCGGCCGCATCGGGGTAAGCCTGCCGCTCGCGCAGCGCTGTGCCCAGCATGGCCTGCAAGCGGGCCTTGAGGTGTTCTGCGGCGAGCGTGCCCACGCCTGCCAGCGGCAAAGCCCCGGCCTGGCGCAGACGCTGCACCACCTGCTGCACATGCGCGGACAAGGTGGCGGCACTCAGCGCGGTCGGCACATGCTGCAGCTCGCGGTCGATCAACTGGTACAGGTCCAGACCCGCCAGACCAAAGAGTTCCTGGTCGTGCAACTCGCTGCGTTCGTCCTCCAGATGCACCTGAAGGCGTTCGCGGAAAAACGCGCCCACCGGCTTGCGCAGAAAGCGGGTGAGTTGGGTTAGCGTGATGACGGGCACGCCCTGCGCGGATTCCAACGGGGGCAACCAAGGGACCGATGCCCCTGTAGGAGCGGTCGCAGGCCGCGACAGATTTTCGGCAAGGGCTTCGCGGCCTGCGACCGCTCCTAAAGGGAGATTGCTCTGCGCTGCACGCCACTCTTTGGCATAGGTCTGCAAACCGCTGCCTTTTTCAAAATAAGCGCGGTTGAAGGCTTGCAGCGGGTGCACCGTGGTCTGGCGCACGGCTGTGCCCTTGCCCCACAGCAGGTCGATTTCGTCGCGCAGTTGCGACACCAGCACCGAGGGGGGTTGCTCGCTGTTGTCGCGCACGCTGCGGCCGCTCCAGCTGACATAAAGCACTTGGCGCGCCGACAGCAGGGCTTCGAGCATGAGCTGGCGGTCGTCGTCACGGCGCGAGCGGTCGCCGGGGCGGCTCATGCCGGGCAGGCCCATCAGGTCAAAGTCGGCACGCGGGCTGCGGCGCGGGTAGTCGCCGTCGTTCATGCCCAGCAAGCACACCGCCTTGAACGGAATCGCCCGCATCGGCATGAGCGTGCAAAAGGTCACGCCCCCAGCCCGAAAGCGCTGCTCGAGGCGCGGCGTTTTGAGCGCTTCGAGCCAGGCCGAGCGCGCCACAGCCAGCGGCACGGCCTCTGCAAATCCCGCCTCGGCGCAGGCGCGCACCCAGTCGGTCAGTGCCTGGTCAAGCGCCGCGATCGCGTTGCGGTCGTTGTCATCTCGCGGCTTGAACATCGCAGCCAGCAATGCGCGGCCACGCTCGGCCCATTGCGCGGGCGTGGCCTCTTGCGTGCAGATTTGCCACCAGTCGATCAAGGCCTGCAGCAGGTGCGCCAAAGACCCGGCCAGCTCGGCGTCCAGCCCGCCCACTTCAGGGTAAGGCGTGGCCCCGGGCGCATTGGCGTCCACCGAGTCGACCGGGTCCGCCCCGCAGGCGTAACCCATGAGCATGCGCTGCACACCAAAGAGCGCCGAGTTGTCCTCGCCGCACACGCCCAGGCCCAGGCCGGCGCGGTGCTCGGCCGACAGGCCCCAGCGGATGCCCGATCCGGCCATCCACCGCAGCAGCGTGGGCAGGCCGTCTTCGTTCAAACCAAAGCGGGCGGCGAGCGCTGGCACTTCGAGCAACTCGACCAGCTCACTCATGCGGCTGCGCTGCTGCGGCAAGGCCAGCAACCACTCGTGCGCGTGGATCAGCGGGCTGATGGCCTGCGCGCCCAGGTCGGCAATGTCAAAAGGGATGAACCGCGCA
>Ga0247833_1005345_pt1 | contig 15050 bp, 14 predicted proteins | sample LaCruzMarch2015__7_FD_187117 | JGI IMG/M metagenome (GOLD analysis project Ga0247833, IMG submission 187117) | Freshwater microbial communities from meromictic Lake La Cruz, Castile-La Mancha, Spain - LaCruzMarch2015_8m | ecosystem: Environmental > Aquatic > Freshwater > Lake | place: Spain...
AGCGTCATGGCAATTATCAACAGCGTCGTGAATAATGAAGAATATATTCCTAAACATTACAAGAGAATTGCTTCACGACGCAATCGCTTCCACCGCTATATATCACTCCATTCCCAAACGCTAAACACAATGCCTTCTCACCCAACTTCTTATTATTCACAGCATTGACAGTATGCAATGGTAGATATGATCGTATATCCCAAATCTTCATGGTACCATCATGTGACGTTGACGCCAATATGAATGGATCTGTGGGTGACCATTTTACCGACGATACCCATGATTTATGACTCTGTCGTAAGCTCTTATCCATCCCACCAATATGATTACTCACACTACTACCATTATTATTCGTCCTCATATCCCAAAGTCGGACAATGCAGTCTGGACTGCCAGTGGCCACGACATTACCATTGGAACATCTATCCATGGCACTTACGACACGTGATCCGTTCAATGTTAAAACACAATCCATCCGTGCCGTGTCGTACACCTTCAGTCCATGATCCCAACTCCCACTTAATAGTGTTGTGGGTGATGAATTACCATCATGGTGTCCCCATATCAATCCAGCAACATTGGACGAATGTGCCTTGACAGATGTTAGTGGCTTGACCTCATGTATCATCCCATCAACATCATTACCCGTCGTCATCATCGCAGCACTGCTGCCCTTTCGTTTCTTCTTAGGTTTGTCATCCTCGTCGTTGTTGTCATCGGCTACTATACCAGAGGATGACGATGACGACGACGACGATGGCACAGACCAAAGCGAAATACCACCATCCCAATCCCCACTTGCCATCATCTGACCATTTAACGCTAGCGCCACACTGCTAATTGAATTAGCATGCCCTCCTGAATAGACTGCATGTAGATTTAATGTATTCTCGCGCAGGATATGTGTTACTAGTGTCTGATCCATCGAACCGGTTGCTACCAGTACTCCATCGCCACCATTTCCATTACAATCGTCCTTATTGTTGTTGTTTTGGATTAGTGAAGAAACAGAGAGGCATTGGATAGATCCAGCATGTGCTGATGCCGAGCAAACAATCTTGTTGAGTGATCGATTACTACTACTACTATCACCACTGGTCGTGGGACCAGTGGTGGAAGAGGAGTAGGCACGAACAATCCCATCGGCCCCACCCACAACCAACATTCCAGTATTCGCACTATTAATAGAAGCGTAATCCATGGCAGTAATCCAATCGGGCAATGTCTCCGTCTCCCCACCCTTCCTCGGTGGTAATCTTGCCGGGAAGTAGTGTACAATTACGGCATGTTCCGTGCTTAATCCCTCTTTCCTAACAGTCGAATCGAGTGGCAGGCGTAATAGTTTGTCATTAATAAGAAAATCAAATGGTATTGCCGATAACTTGTCATTTTCTTCCTCCTCCTCTTCATTATTGTTGTCGCGATCGTCGTCATTATCCGTGGGCACACGACGACCTAACAAATGATTCACCACGGCCGATAATCCACGTTTGCGTATCGTTGCGGGTACGGCAATCGGTTCATTTGGCAGTTGAAGCGAGTCGCGATTATTGTGATGATAGTAGGAGGGGGATAGGATGAGCGAAATACGTATTTTCGTAACCTCGCCCTCTGCTGCCTCGTCGCCCCCCGTCGTCATGGTCGTGGTGGCGGACATCATTAACACCATTCTCCTGCCAGTTTTTTCCTTTAGTGGTTGAGATTTGGGAGGCAGTCTGGCCGTCGTATGCACGAGTCTCTTCAGCCTCTCACACACACATCAAACAAAAATGACGACGGTACTGCTACTCTTGACAACAGCAGCTACTGTTGTGCTGAATTGCCCATCGCATGTATCACCGGTCGAGGCGAGGACATTATTGTCACTAAAAAGTACTCCTAGATCGTTTAGTATTCCACGTCGTAACAGTTTTGGTTTGGTGGTGTCATCATCATCATCAATAGTAAATACGGAACAAAGAAATAATATTGATTACTTCTTGACAAATATACGTGGTGGTGGATCTGCCGATTCAGATGATAATGACGAGGATGATTATGAAGAAGAAGAAGAAGATGATACAGTATCTGTGAAGGTGGCAGTGGAGGATGCAAATAATGATACCGACGAAAATAATGAATACGACAGCGAAGAGGAGGAGGAAGAAGAAGAAGAAGAATATGATTCCGAGAGTGAAGAGGATGAAGATTCTACTACTACTACTACTACTACTAGTACTACTATAAATCCATTCGGGGCAATGCTAAAATCATCCATACTCTCCAAATCAAATAATAATGGAGAACAAGGGCCCATAATAATGGAGTATGATGAATTGTTAACACCACCACCCATGCAACAAATGGGTATAACAATCGGTGTCATGTTACTATCGAATCGTATTGATATACACAATTCACGTGCAATTAAAATTGCACGTTTTGCATTCTTGTCGTATATAATAACAGTACAAATATTTTTACTGTACGTTAATTGGCAGGCCAAACGATTGAATGATCGCACGCCTATAAAGATTAGTAATCCATTAATGTCCATGCTTCCACCGGGGTTGTTACTTGGGGGTAGTGGTGGTGGTGGGGGAACGAACTTTATGATACAAACATTGGCCGATCAACTATTATCATCATCCACGACTGTACTTGAATATGATATGAAACAAATGAAGAAGATGAATGGCAGTTTACTCTTTCCTATGATATTGCTTTACTTTTTACATTTTAAGTTGAAACAGGTACAACCATTATTAATGCAAACTGCGACGGGCTTTGCTAATTTGATATACAGCCCGTTGTTTCAGGTATATATACTGGGGAGGAATTTGGAACGTCCATTTAAACCACCAGTGACAACGAATCCGATGATGGAGGCATTGATGAAGCAACAAACTTTGGGAGGTGCAAGTGCAGTTTCAGGGGAGGGGAGTGTGGATGAGGAGGATGCAGACGATGACGAGGACGATGATGATGAGAGCAGTGGGGATGGTGATACTGAAGAGGAGGATGGAGTAGTAGTAGAAGAAATATGATGAAAGTTACTTTTTTTATGGTGCAGATTTATATAACTCTTAAGAGACTTTACTGCTATCATGCTACTATAGCTCGTCAAACTTCCAATCTCATGTATCATCATCATAAGCTAATATTTGTATTGTCCCCAAAGATACATCAGATTTATCATCATTCCTCTTCGTATTTGATTCAGTTACTGACGCACTCTGCTTTTGATCGTCGGCAACTTTCGCAGAACTGCCATTATCATCGTCGTCGTTGTTGTTGTTGTCATTATCATCATCCTCCCAATCCAACACCGTCCTTCTTCTACAACTACGACCAATCATTCCATTATTTAGCATGGTTAATGACCTACGTTTCAATACTGCATTTTTTACCACAATACGCCATTGCCCGCCGATACGATTATAATGGTCAATTTCACCCTTTATCATGGCGGCGGGTGCTACAACATTGACAGAAGCCACTGTGGAGTTGTTGTTGACATTGTGAGATAATGTGGTAGAAGAGATTGTATTATTCAATTGTCGTTCGTGATGATCAAACTTTGTCTCAACAACTGCCTTGCGGTATGATTCGAGAATTGATCGTGAAATTGACTTATCCAATTTAACACTATTATTAGTATTATCGTTGGACGACGACGACTCGTCTTCGTCGTCGTCGTCGTTGTTGTTGCTGCAACTTCTTATTGAAGAATTATCATCTTCTTCGGCAAGCAATTCGTTTAGAGCCGTCTCTAGACATTTTCCAACGGGCCCCATCATGACAATCCGGCCGGCGATCGATGGATCTGCCGGAGGTGGACGATGGGTTGGAATCCATGGCGCTACATATTTGGACGACGACATTATCTAAGTCTCGAGGGATTAGGTCATAGGTAGGTATGTAGTGAGGTGTGTATTCTCATGTCTCATGTCCCGCCCAGATTAGATACTACTAACGCTACCTCGTGCGATCCATGCCATGAGCAACGCATGCAAACGATTCTGTAACTCTGGGACATCACTTTCACCTCGCATCATTACCTCCTTTCGTAGACGAGACAGCGCCTTGAACTCTCACGCCACATATTTTTTATCATCATTACATGCGATGATGATGTCCACTGCATCAGCGAAAGAGGAACATTTCATGTCGCGGCGGCCATCGATCCATCCCACCGTTGAATCTATACTTACGATACGAAAATCGTACGATCCATCAATCTCGATCGGCTTCGTACCCACCATGGGCGCACTCCACGAGGGTCATCTTTCATTATTCCGTGCCGCACGGTCGCAGAACGACGTCGTATTCGCATCCATCTTCGTGAATCCGACGCAGTTTGGCGCGAATGAAGATTTGGATAAATATCCACGTCGGTTAGGAGAAGATATCGAGCGACTAGCATCGATTGGCGTCGATCATGTCTTCGCGCCGTCGTCGTCCGATATTATGTATGGCAAACATCACGTAACATACGTCGAACCAACGGGCTTCGACACGACGCGGGAGGGTGGGCAACGTCCGGATCACTTTCGTGGCGTAGCAACGATCGTAACGAAATTGTTCAATATAGTACGACCATCGAATGCATACTTTGGTCAGAAGGATGCGGTCCAATGTGTACTCGTCCGACGCATCGTCGATGATTTGAATATGAATGATATTAATGTCCATATTATGGACACGGTACGCGAGGATGATGGATTGGCCATGTCAAGTCGGAATGCATACCTCGATGCAGAACAGCGACGTGCGTCACCCGTGGTATACAAGGCCTTATGTGCGGCACGAGAATTGTACGATTCGCGCTTTTCTCGGGGGATGGAATTTATCGATGCCGCTGTATTACGGGAGGTGGTGGAAGGTATACTAAAAACGGAGCCGTTGATATCGACGATTCAATATGTCGCAATTGATGATGTGGAGACTATGCAACCATTGGCAAAGGTCGGTAGTGATGGTTGTATTGTTTCATTGGCATGCATTTTGGGAACGGTCCGTTTAATCGACAACATCGTGCTCAAATGATTATCAGCTTATTATGTATTGACAGGACATCTAATTAAGTCTATTACAATCAAATCACCGGATGACTTCGGCAGTCTTTATTCCATCATCACTTCTTGAACCACTTCCAAGTGCCATTTGAGTCCCGACATCTAATCCAGGTGCTAATATTTTGAGATACCTGTCAAAGTATAAACTCTGCTTCACGAGCAGACCAAACTCACGTGGTAGTTTCAATCCATTGTCCTCTGTTACTGCTACAATCTTCAATAGCATATTTGTTACCTCATCCTCATCAAAGGATATAGTTGCGCTGACTGTTCCATCTCTACCCAATCCAACTCCGACTACGTCCGGTGATACCTTTGCCATGTTGGACATGACCTGTTCAATGTCACGTCCAAACTTTACAACATCAACTTCGGCATCGGTAGCACCCATATTGCACATTGCCCGAGCCATACCTTCATAATCTCCCGCAGCCAATGCGGTACTTAGTTCACCTACAGCCTCAAAAGTTTTCGGTCCGACACGACCTACCATTCCAAAGTCAATAAATCCCACCTTGCCATCCTCACAAACCATGAGATTTCCACCATGCACGTCAGCATGGAACCATGGCATATTCATTACACTCGATGTCCATGTATTAAGTGCAGTAACAATAAGTGATTCGGGATCGTTCGATATTTGACGTATCGAGTCGGCATCCGTCATTGACACGCCACGCAATCGTTCCATTGTTAATACCCTCGTGGTTGTTAGGTCCTTGTAAACTTTCGGTGCCGTGACGCTATCATCCAATCCCCGTTCGACCAGGAATGTTCGAAATTCTTCTATATTGCCCGCCTCCTTCGTGAAATCTAATTCATCCAACATGGAACTTTTCACATCGCCCGCCACGGCACTTAGGCTCGTGCGTTCGAAGTCCGGCGATATGAATTCTATTATACGACTTGCGATATAAACGAAGTTTAAATCGGCACGTAATAATTCATCGATCTTTGGCTTTTGTACCTTTATTACTACTTCTTGACCCGAAACTAACGTGGCCGCATGGACTTGTGCAATACTCGCACTTGCCAATGGCTTGGTATCGACATATGCAAAATTAGCATTTATCGGTCCGAGTTCGGTTTCGATTATCTCCTTAATCGTCATCCAGGGTACCGGTTCCGTGGAGTCCAGGCACTTTTGAAATTCCAGTACGTACTCTTCGGGGAATAAACTCGGACTGCTGGCGATGAATTGACCGAGTTTTACATACGTCGCACCAAGACGTTCGAATAGTTTGCGCATCGCTACCGGGAATGTAAATTTCTCGGGAGCGTTACGTCGTAATGTAGGCGAAAAGTCGCGTATCGTTCGTGCCATGGCAATGTAGGCCTGGAATGTTCGCGCGGGTGCTGCACGTGGACCGGCATCATATGCCGCACGAATTATATCGCGTAGGAGGTTCGTGGCTTCTTCGGGCGTACGATCTCGGAGCGTACGTTTTGGTGGACGTGGTTTCGTTCGCGATGAGGAGGAGGAGGATGCGGCCAACAGCTGCGTTGTGATCTCAATCGGAGAGAATGATGATCTCGGTTGAACGAATGCCGATGAGGACGGGGATGAAGCAACGGCTGCCAGGACGACGAGCACTGAGTTTAGTTTGAATATCATTGCCACTACTTTTGCTACTACTATCTCAGACAATATCAGGCTATCTCAGGTTCTACCATGGAGCTCAGAGCACCAAAAGAAGGAGGTAGTGAGTCAGGATCCCGCTCGAAGAATCTCCCCAAATCCATTGCATAATAGAAGATAATCCTACTATTATGTAATGACGACGGAGCTACATGCAGCACAGAACAACGGAGGGAAGATGAATCGATTCGTTCACCGTATACTCAAGTCATCAACGGCTGCATCGATTGGGGGTGGCAGTAGTTCTCGTCACGGACGCATCATAGGTGGCAATACTGACTTTGCTGCCGCAGTTCCACGACATCTAGTCGAACAAGAAATTGGAAATGCCAAATTAATGTACTTTGGTGAGATTCATTCCGAACAACGAATAACCACCTTCCTGGCTGAGATGGTACATCATTGGTCAGAATATCTGACGACTACTACACAGAATTCTTCATCGTCAGTGTCATCGTCGCCAGCGCCACGACTGCATCTAATCATGGAGCATTTCTCTGTGGATATGCAACCGTTGTTGGATAAATATGCCAATGGTGAGACTGATGAGGAGGATGACGATGATAAAGCATTCGACGAATTAAAACGATCCTATAGGGAAGATTATGGTACCGAAGGACATGATCTTGAACCATACCGTGATCTTATTACATTTTGTCGCAATACAACAAAGAGTAAGAACAGTGATAATTGTAGCAGTAGTAGTGGCGGCTGTACAATTCACATTCACGGCGGATTCATACCACGTAATCATGCCGGCAGGCTTAATAAGGAATGTCCTACTCTTGAACTGAAACATCAGTTCTTTAATGAAATATCAACAACGAGAGAATATCTTCCAAACGAAGATAATGTCATGCATGGAGCATTATTTGAAGATAAAATGTCACTCCGTCTACGTGGGACGAAAGAACATCGGATGCTGATTAAGAGTATGATGCGTGGGATTGAAATATATACTCCAGTAGAGGATGAAGAAGAAGATGAGGAAGATGAAATGGATGATCCTGAATCATCATTGGCCAGACTGTATCAGGCACAGCTACTAAAGGATCATGCTATGGGATATCAAATTGCCAAACTATTGCTCGAACACTCCTCTGTCAATGATAGATTTTTGGTTATTGCTGGATCAGGACATTTGAAACATCGCTGTGGTGTACCTGAGTGTGTTGTTGGATATCTACGGCATTGTGCTCTGTTTGATTCGGACGTATCACAACGAACAGTAGCGTTGGACGTGCTTATGAGCATTTCCCGTCAACCCATGCCAGGACAGTATGTTGCAACAACAAACAAATTCAATGGTATTGGATCGTCAACGATCATGTGTCAAATGCTCTACGAGGCATACCTAGAGGATACGTTCCCACAAATGATAGAAGCTTTGGCTGCAGTAAGTGATGATGACGAAGATGCCAAGACTAATATAAAGCGTGCGACACTAAAGCATCACTACCTTGGCAATCCTGAGCTTATGGATGAGTATGTACTAAAGTCAGATGAGATACGTGGTCCGTTCTTGCATTATGCCAATGGCATAGTAGGTTTTGATCATCCATGTGCTGACTATCTATTTGTGTACGATGAGGATGATGACAATGTGATTACTGAGGCAGATTATTCTTCAGTAGCCAAGATGATGTCGAGCAGCAGTGAGGGTCGACCAAAATGTCCTTTCCCTCATGATGGCAATACTAGCATCAAGGATGAAACCGCCGAGGCGTACGAACGAGTTGGTAAGACAGCTGCACTGACGGGTAATGTCACTAGAGCCAAGGCAATAATGAAACAGATTGGATACACCCCAGATGATATGGATTACATAGGTGATGATGATATTTACAATTATCAGGGAGTTGCAAATCCTCACACGGTTGCTAAGATTCAACCAGGCGAAAGTGTTCTTGATGTCGGATCTGGGTTAGGCATTGACTCTTTCCTTGCCATGAGAGATTGCGGCGCAGATAAGTTTACGTCACCTGCTTCTACCTCCTCAGATGACAATGACGTGGTGATGTTGCCACCCTTCGTCGTGGGTGTCGACCTCGCGGGGTCAGAGGTGATGCATGCATCAAAGAGAGCTTCCGAGCGTGGCTATGACGTACCACGACGAATCCAATTCATCCGCGGAGATGTGGAGAAATTAGAAGATGCATTCTTGAGTAAGAACTTGTCTCTAGGGACGTTTGATGTGTGTATTAGTAATGGTGCCTTCTGTCTTGTCCCCGACAAGATGAAGGGCTTTCGCAGTGTATTCAAAGCACTCAAACCTGGTGGACGTATGGCAATATCTACGACAACTATCGTCTCGGACAAGCTCGACCCGTCATTTGAGTGGCCGGTATGTATGCGAATGTTTGCGCCGTTGGAATGCATTGTGCCAATGTGTGAGGAAATAGGCTTTACGAATGTGGTTGTTGTTGATGCAGAGAGTCCCATGGAGACAGAAATTCCTTTGGATCAAATAGGTACGAACAATGAACAACGGACCAAAATACATGGTGTCTACACAGATCAATATGACTTCCTACAAAGAATGGATATGGATGAGCTGTGTAAAGTTGTTACAATTTACGGAGAAAAGCCATGTGCGTAGATGGGAATGTTTTCTAGAGGATTGGACTAGATAAGCAAAGCAATTTTATTCCTGAGCAAAAGTCTCTGTTGGCGGAAGAGACTATAAGTTGCTAAAACTACCCATTTTACTAATTCAATTAGTAAAACTATTTGCCTTGGTCTTTGCCGTGATAGGCAATCATCGCAAAAAGTGAAAAGTGACTAGCTACTTCAAACTCTGTGGTCCCCACCGCCGAAGATCTATACTATGGCGGTTAGGAAAAGGCATGACGTACTCCCAACGGTGTCGTGCCAGTCCCTCATTAGTACAATATGAAAATTATGTATCACCTCTCTTGGTTGATCCCCTCCAACACCCCAAGGCATGTTTATGCCACATAATCCACTGCTAATCTTGCCTGCGCCAATTGTTGTTTCTTCTTTGGTCTTGTACGGTTCTCTGACGAGATCATTCTCGGTAATGTTGAACCTATTCTTGGCATCATCTTCTCGGCTTGTATGTTCGGCAGTACGTGTCTATCTAAATACCAACGTAATCTATCTATGAACATCGGTCTAACTGAGGCATGAACATTGTTATGACCCATACCCTTAATGAACACCGGTTCGGCCCTATATGGCTCACATATCGTATCAAGTAGACGCTCGGAGTGATTGAAGGGTACGATACTATCCTTGGTGCCATGGATGAATAGTACCGGACTACGGATATTGGGTGCAAAGTCAACATTCGGGAATCGATCACCCGGCAGTGTGCAGCCTGAGTCAATAACTATCCGATATACACTTAGGAAGGGTGCATGTAAGATAAGTCCACCGACGGGATCCCCGCCCTCAGCTGTACGAGCGGCCAGGAAGCATGAAGGGCCCGAACCAAGAGACCGACCATATAAGACTATCGAGGATGCTGGGATTTGAAGGGCGAAGGTCAAGTAGGCATAGGCGGCAGTTATGTCCGCGAAGCAAAAGTCTTCTGATGGTGGGCCTGAGTGAATGTGTAGGTAGGGAAGAGAGTGTGTGTATGGGGATTATGGATGGACGTGATGGGTGCGGTGAGTGCAATAGTTATGAAACTAGTCAAGGCATGAAAATTTTAAGACCAGGCACACCCGTTCTTCCATGGTGGCCATCCACCCCACAACACCGCCTCGTAAGCACTCACCCTGATCTGACGCCAATCCATAACCAGTATAATCATAAGCAAATATGTTGACTCCAAGCATCTTACTTAAAAATTTACACCATGGATATATATTTCCAAGATCTTCGGCATTGGCATGACTATATAATATCGTTGGTGCGCCATGCCCCAACCGTCGTCCCATGGCCACGGTCATTTCTAATTCTTTGGGGGTGCGTATATGTGGTGTACTTGGTCCGCTACCGTTATTAGTCGCTACTCCTTGGGGGTAAGCGCCATTGTACCCTCCGGAGGATCCATCATCGTGCGATTCAGACCCCCCTCCTTGATTAGAATTTTGTTGTGATGATCGATAGTGATGATGATGACTATTATGATGATGTTGATGATTGGTACTATTATTGTTGTAATTCGCCTCGCCCGGATGAGGAGCACGCATTCCCTCCCCGGTCCGTTCATCCATGGCACACTCCACGAAGAATGCGGGGATACGTTTCCCGTGAGAATTCGTTAACCATATTACCTTGGACTCCTTGAGCCGGGTTGGAGGTGGTGGTTGGAATAGTAAGCTTGATATTGCGTCTCCCATGATTATACCCTGACAGCCGTCCGCGCTCCTAGTGAGTCGGACTTATCGTGGGGAAAACGAAGGGGAGTGGAGCCTGTTGCTGACGTTTGCGATAGTCTCGTCAACACCCGTCCTTAGCTTTATTCTACCGCTACTACTACTACACCACGCTTATCGCACTGTATTCACTCGCTAGGATATTATTTGATTCAAATCCCATCAATGTCGTCATGGGACAAGGACTTTACGCGAGGCACAAACGATTTTCTTCTTTTCTTTTTTGGAGCGGGAATTTTCAAAAACGTTGAGGACGAAAATTCTCTTGAAATTCAAAATCGGAGTACAAAATTGGCAGCGAAATATCCAATAACAAGAAAGTCATTGATTTGTGCGAAGGTTTATGATTAGGTAAATGGGCGGGAACAGATGACTTCCCGCCCATAACCAACCTCGGGAGACGTGTGCACATCATCTCATCATCATCATCATCATATCTACATCCTAATAATTTTCCACCTACCATAGGTGGAGATGATGTTATTGTTGATAGTACCGCTTCTCCAAATCACGTTCGCGTCGTCGGCAGTGATGCCTTCAGCGGCATTATTCTCCTTTTATCAATCATCATCATCAGTAACGAATGAGAGGAAGCGAAAAAGGAGATTATCATACGATGATAAAACAACGTGTCTAAATGCACGTCCACAAACACGTCATCGTTACGTTCAGTCGAACATACTTGACCGACGTACAATAAATGACTTCGAACCAACATTACCACCTAATTGGGAAATGCATCTTAATGCAGCAATAGACGCTGGGATACATGCACCGAATCATCGACGGACTGAACCATGGCGATTCTATTTACTTGGTGAACAACCAAAAACAAAGATTTGTACATTACAACAGGAATTGGTCACAGCAAGTAAAGGAGATCTTGCAGGACAGGCCAAATATGATAGATGGATGGCAATACCAGGTTGGTTGGTTGTAACTTGTAGAGGTAGTACTATTGAAGGGGGTGATAATGACATGAACAATCCAACATCTGTGTCACGTGAGGACTATGCCGCATGCTGCTGTGCGGTACAGAATATATGTCTCTCGCTACATTCACGTGGGATTGGTACGAAGTGGACTACTGGGCCTGTCAACTTTAACGAAGACTTTGCCAACGTGGTGGGGTTTAAGAAAGATGAGGAGTATGTAGTTGGTACGATATGGTTTGGAACGCCACAACGCATACCATCCATGCCTGTTAAGAAGCTGGGTTTGAGCGATGTGCTAACAAGGGTGGATTAAAATTAAAGGATAACGATTAATTTTTGTAAAAGAACAAAAACATAGAGTGATTGAGTGAGTGTACATTATTGTTATGATCAGTACAAGATTAACTTAATTCAATTTCTCCATGGTATCAGCCCACCACTTTGGCAATGGAGCATTCACAGCTACGCCTAATTCATTTATCGACAGAAATGCAGCATGGAGGAAGAATCTTTCTACATACTGAGGATTAGATGTTGTATCAACTATTACATCTGCAATTGCTTTGGGTAAAGGTAGATCATCAGTGCCAGTACTGACTGCTTTTGATGAACCAGCACGTTGCTTCTTCTGTCCTATGGCTGTCTTTTTCGAGTTGTTGCTTTCCAAGCTTGTTGCGGATGACGACGTTGCGTCGTACAATGGATCTCGAAATATTGGATGTCCAAGACTGGCACAATGTACACGCACTTGATGCTTGCGACCAGTAAGCGTTGATACTTCTAACAGCAAAGCATCCGGTGATAATTCGTTACCAAATACCTTTACTACTCGATATGTCGAGGAAGCTGGTCTTCCATCGACAGGACCATTAATAACACCAGATGAACCTTCCAACAACAATTGTGAATGAGTAGGAATAGCGCTTTTTCCACGAACAAGTGCTAAATACTTTTTCTCCGACTGACGTAAGAAAAACGACGCTACCAATATCAAATGAATCTCATCTGTTTTGGCAATTATGATGCTGCCCGACGTGCCACGATCAAGACGATGGACAATGCCTCGTGCCATGGGATTTACTGTAGAGAGTGATACATTGCACTCCAAGAGAGCATCTACAAGGCTAATATCTGTACGCTTCGAATTTGACCCCGTACTTTTGGTATGGTAACATACCATCCCCGATGGTTTGGATACTGCAATAATGTCAGCCGTTTCATATAATACGTGTATGTCTTGTCCGAAGAGTGATTGAAGACTAGCCTCTGTCTGTGTCATGTCGATTTCATTCTTTTCGTTATTATTAAGTCTTCCCTTCCGACGTTCAGATGCCAGTGCCTTTCGACGTTGTGATCCAGCAGCCTTCTTTGCCATCCGTCGTGCACGATCCAATATTTCGTTAGATTGTGGCACATAATGGTTGTCATGCAGTTGTTGACTACTTTGTCGTTGAGAAGGAGACGGTGGACTGAGCGCGTAGTATACCAAGGAAAGCGATACAATATCAGGCATTATTATGGAGGATGGATCCTTCGAATACATACAGTCCATAAGATGGAGTATTTCTAATGCAATTTGTGGATGTTGGACGAATGATGATGATGGCGGCGATGATGAATTTTCATTGTTGTCGACATTTTCGTTACCGTCATCATGATCGTCGCCATGACAGCATGATGCCAAAATTGAATTAATAATTGCTGCCATTACCCCTCGTTCATTCCCAGCTGCCAATATTGCGGCATTGATTAGTTCACTTGCCACTTTGTCTGCTGCATCGTACTTGGCTAACAACGTGGTAAGAATTCTATTCGATTTTAATACCTCTTGGACTCCATCGGTTTCACCCAATTTGTACGCTTTGTTCATCATGGTGGATAAATCAGAAATATTGCCTGATTGCGACGACTCATCGTTTCTGCTGCTGCTTTGGATGTTGTTGCGTATTAATTCTGCGGACAAACATTGTGTTGATTTGCGGCAACACTGTCGTCTGTCAAGATGACGAGACATGTAGTAACATTTCCTATTGTTCAAAAATGAAGAAGCATGCTGCTTCTCGGTCCTGATCGTCAACACCGTGATAGCATGAACTATAACATTCCTCGACGCCCTCATCTCCCGTCCATTATTTGCGTGCAGACAAGCCGATAGGAGCTCCATCTTGTACAACTGTTTTAGTGGGTTAGGTGGGTTATTGGGTTTCCATGGCTTCTCTATGATTAGTTTCTGCGCTATGAATAACTGACAAAGATGAAGAATCTGCCTTAGATATCAGTGAGTATATGGGCTAGACCTAGACCTAGGCATTCAACCAGAGGCAGAGGGGGGATCTGACAAAAGTAATGCACCTACTGTACCATGGGATTTCTCAGCAAGATTGCAATCCCTCCATTGCAAGACAGTAGAAGTAGCTGAAACACTTTAAATATATGTATAAACAGGATATGATATGAGTATGAAGTGGATGGGGTGCCCCCATCATAATCTTTGGCATGATCCAAGTGAGAAACCAAGAGAATCTCCTACTGCTACCACTGTGACTGTGAGACCAACCCCAAGCACATATCAGGCTGAGGTTGCATCCTTCTGGCCATCAGCCAAAGTAGAAGTGCTGAAACACCTTGCATATGTATGAAGAAGATCTTCTGTAAGTATGAAGTGGATGGAGCGCTCAAATCATGACCTTCAGCATGACCCAAGTAAGTACTAACAGAGACTCCTACTGCTACCACTATGACTGATGACTGTGAGATAAGACCAAGCAAATATCAGGTTGTGGTTGCATCCGTATGACCACAAGCCACAGTAGAAGGTGCTGAAACACTTTATATATGTATGAAGTAGACCTGATATGAAAATGAACAGGGTGGGGTGTCCCAATCAACTCTCTCAGAGTCAAAGCCTAGACCTAGATGTAGAGTGTGCTTAGCCAACTATGTCGCCGACATGTCGCTGACATGTGCATATGTCGCCAATTTCTTGCCAACATTGCATGTCGATCCGACACGGAGAGGGCTCCGACATCTGTTTTTTCTGTCAAAAACTGCCGCCAGCTAACAAAACCACCGC
>Ga0247833_1005346_pt1 | contig 15046 bp, 18 predicted proteins | sample LaCruzMarch2015__7_FD_187117 | JGI IMG/M metagenome (GOLD analysis project Ga0247833, IMG submission 187117) | Freshwater microbial communities from meromictic Lake La Cruz, Castile-La Mancha, Spain - LaCruzMarch2015_8m | ecosystem: Environmental > Aquatic > Freshwater > Lake | place: Spain...
GGCTGCGACTGTCTTCGGCCAGAAGGCGAAGATGATGGCGGGTGCGAGGATCAGCCAGCGAAGGCTGTTATTCGGGCGCATCCTCAACTACTGGTGGTGTGAATGTGTCGGTGACAGCATCATAGATGTAGCCGACTCTTGCGTATGCGCCACGAAACGGTGTGCCACCCAAAGCGTGTTCGCTACCGACGATAGTTGCGCTAATCAGTTTCGGTGGCACGCTGTCATCAAACTCATATTCGTACACATAATCCGTATTGAACGAAGTCTGCTTCCAGACAAAACCTTCACCGTGAACCTGAGTCAAATAGGCGACGCCGACTGCTTCGCTTTCGTTGCCGTTCTCGTCAAGCAGATTTACATTGTCCACGACAGAAATGTTCGTTACACGATTATTGGCGTCAAGCCATGCAAAGTGCGCCATAGTTAGACCTGAAACCTTACATAGACGATGCCTGAGCCACCAGCGCCACCTGCACGAGTGGCAGTGCTGTTGTCTGACGAACCGCCGCCACCGCTTGCTGTATTTGCGCTTGCGGCTGAGCCGTTAGCACTACCTGAACCACCAGCACCGCCCACTGACGAACCGCCAGCACCGCCTGCTGTTGGTCCACCGCCACCACCACCACCGCCCTTAAATAGCGCTGAGCCACCAATAAATGCCGACACATCGTAACCAGCGCCACCTGCCCCACCAGTACCAGACGAAGCGTTACTGCCGACTGCGCCAGCGCCACCGCCAGCGCCACCGCCGCCACCTGCGCCAGTAACGCCATTACCGCCATTAAAACCGCCCTGTGCTAAACCGCCACCGTTGTAACGAATTATTAATCCTGTTCCACCGCCACCACAGCCGCCATCTTGTCCGTAACCTACCGCATCGCCATTTCCGCCACCGCCACCGCCGCCACCTGCTGAAAAGATTTGTTGAGTACCAGAAACAACTTCGGATGGTCTCCCGCCATTGTTTTGTCTACTAAGAGTATCCCAGTTTGCACCACCGGCACCGACAGTAATAGTTGCGTTCGCAGATAAATAAACTGTTTGCTGTACACGAGCACTACCACCACCGCCACCTCTGCCTTGATTAGCAGCGGTATTCCCACCGCCAGCGCCACCGCCAGCAAAAACAAGAACATCAAATAATCCAGCCTTCGTGACCGTCAAAGTGCCGTCACCTGTGAACTGCAAAACTCGGTACACGATGCCGCCGATAGTCGGGTCGGGCGAGATAGCCGTGCCGCCTGTTGCTGTTCCGTAACCTATGCCACCTGCGGGAAAAAACGTGAAGGTTGACGCCGACAAAGCAATAAGAGTGCCGCCTCCATACTGCGCCAATGCAAGTGACCCGGATGTGTTGATAGTTACGCCTGCGCCCGCCGTGATCGTCGAGACACCTGCGCCTTTGTTCGCGATGAAGATTGTGTCACCCGCAGCGAAGATTGAGTCGTTCACGGTGACGGTGTTCGCTGATGCGACGTTCATGACGATGCGCTTGCCGACATCGCCGAGGACTGCAACATAAGACGCTGTCTGGTCGTTGATCGGCAGCGTGGTGATTGCGTTCATCTGTGCGGCGGTGAGATTCTGCCCAGGTGTGAATGGGAATGGGGTGGCCATGACGAGGTTTATCCTAGCCCAACATTGGTGTCGTCAAGTTCAGAAGTATCCAAGATGAACTGCGTCAACAGTTGGGCTTGGCCGAGGCCGAGGCGGATGCGATGGAACCCAGGCGTGATTTCATGGGACAACGATTCAACGAACATCGTTCTCGTGACTGTGGCTGGTGACCCGGTTTGATAGGTCTTGGTGATTGCGACTAGGTCTCCGATGTCGAGCGTGGACACGGTCTGAGCGTCAGCGGCACTCAACCCGTTGAGCGTTACCCCAATCTCGTTGAAGCGGAACACGGGGTCTTTGTATTTGGCGAGCAGGTTCGCAGCCAACGAATCCCCGGCAGCCTGACCATTCAACGGCACGTCAGTCAAACTGAGGGTGCTGATACCGAACTCGGTCGTTGATGTCGAGTCAACGGCTGTTGATACGGAGAAGCCTTGCACGCCGACCTGGACACGGTTGTAGAGCGTCTCAGCTCCGTAGCCGACCGACAGCTCTTGGTAGGCAATCTCGGGGCCTGCGGTGTCGCTGAACTGGACGGTGGCTGTGCTGAACGTGAATGAGATGCGTGGCTGGAATACTGCGGTGCCGCCACGGTTCACGAAGAAGCGTCCGTCTTCTGCCAGAGCAACTGCGTCGATGACTGATTTGACGTTGTCGTTGGAGTCGTAGGCGACGGTGCCGAGTGTTGCGACACCGGTGGCGATGCTGCGGGTTGCGCTGGAGAACGCAACTTCGGGTCGGTCAAGGATGGTGTTGATGCGTGCCGATGTGAGTTCTTCTGACGGGTTGAACCCGATGAGGTTGGTGCGGGCGAGTGACGATAGGTCATCGACGCAGGTGACTAGGGCGAACGAGTTGTCTGGCTGTTTGTAGTCAATGTCGAGGTCGTTGATGCGGCCGATGAACAACGGTTCTTGGGCTGCTGTCCCACCGTAGATTTGCACGAAGTGTCGTGGGGCGATTCCTGATGTGCCGAGGAAGTATGGGGAGGCTGTGTTCGCCGGGTCGAACGCACGATCGGCTGCTTTGTCGTCGAGGATGATGGTTGCTTGGCCGACGTTCATGGAGTTCAACTGGGTTGAACGGCCACGCTGGATGCCTACGTTGAGGACGTATTCGGTGACGTCAGCGAAGTCAGCGACACCATCCAACACATCGGCACCGTTCAGCGTCGAGGAGTCAAGCGTGAACGCATCCTGCAACAAACCCGTGTCCAACAAGACCTTGTAGGTCTGACCCCAGATTGCTGTCTTAGCCATCGCCTAGAACGCGTACTGCCCGTTAGAACGCGCCAAGATGTCAAGATAGTCCTGAATCTCCTGAGCAACCTGCAACGGATTCACAACACTCGAATTGACCGTAATCTCCACCGTGTCCGGCAAGATGCGTTGACCGTTGCCACCGTTGAACCCTCCACCGGGCGACGGTGTCGGCACAATCGGCACCAAGTCAGGTGAACCAATACGGGCTGCAACCTTCGGGAAGTTGATGATGGCTGTCGCCAACTCATCCAACGCAATACGGTAATCCTCAACCGCGTCAGTCTCCGCTTTGATTGCATCCGTGTTCGCCTCATGAGCACGAGTCTGAGCATCCTGAGCATCGGTGACAGCCTTCTGCAACGTCACCAACTCTGCGTCACCTTCACGCAACCCTTCGGTAGCGATACGCAAATCCCGTTGCGCCTTCTCCAACGTACGAGTGCTGTTGATCTGCTCATCTTCCTGGTCAACGACACGCAACTTCGCTTCAGCCAACGCAATCTCAGCCTCACGAATGTCCTGGGCTGTTGACTCCGCATCGGCACGAACCGCAGCCAGTTTCCGTTCAGCTTCACCAACCGCAAAGATTGACTGCTCCGAGGCGAACTTCGAGCGAGTCACCCCACGCTCAGCAGCAGCAACCGCCCGTTGAGCGTCCCCAATCTCACCAGTCGTGCCACCCTGCTGCGCTTCAAGCAACGCCAGTTGGGCAGCAGCCAAATCCTCGTTCGCTTTCGTCAACGACTTCTGCGTGTCACGAACCCCACGCTGGGCACGACTGTACGAATCTGACGCACCTTGGGCCGACTTCAACACCTTGGTGTACGCATCCAAAGGTTTGATTGCTTCCGCTGTCGCTCGACTTGACCCACCGGTCTTCTTGGCTGTATCACCCAACAACGCATTCAGCACCGACTGAGCAGACGACTGATCCTTGAGTGCCTGATTCAAAACCTCAATAGATGCGCCACCCTTCAACGCTTGAGCACGCAATTGGTTCACCCGAGCTGTTTCTTGCGCCAACTTCGCTTCAGCCTGGGCAACAGACACTAGACCTGTTTCAAGGTTCGCAGCAGCGAGACGTCGAGCAGCGGCATCCGAGGCGTCACCAATCCCTCTGATTGCTCCAGCCGCTTTATCGGCACCAGACTTGATACGACCGAAAGACACTTCACCAATAGTCGCCGTCCTCGGCAGACTGATGCCAATAAATCGGACAACATCACCAACGACGTTGCCCCATTGAATAAACGAGTTGATGACCCCGATGACCGCATTGACCAACATCTCAAACCCTGCGATTGCAACGTTGACCAGCGTGACTAGAACCTTTCGGAATCCTTCCGACTTCATCGCAGCCAACACCAACGCACTCACCAACAACCCAATCACAACAACGATTGCCCCGATACCGGTTGCTGAAAGGGCAACACCGAACAGGGTAAGTTTCGCTGCCGCCAAAGCGGCTGCCACGGCCATGACCTTCAACGCAATCGACATCGCCACAATCGCCCCGGTAACAACCGCGAACCCTGCACCCAGGGCAACCATGACTTCTGAGTTGCGGGCAGCGAAATCGGAGAACTTGCCGAGTGCAGCGACAATCGCTTCAAACGCTGGTAAGAGTGCCGTACCGATGTTGGTTCGCACATCATCAAAGCTGTTACGCAACGCCACCATCCGACCTTCAGCGGTCTCACGAGCAGCCTCATTGAAACCTCCATACGTCGAGGACAAGACATCAACAATCGCAGCGGCACGCTCAGCCTCTGTCCCGTTGCTAATCAACGCCTTGGTGTTGTCGTCAAGTACGAAACCTGCTCGGGTCAACGCACCGAACTGGCCGTTCAACGCCTGAGCCAGGCCGTTCGTCATTGACTTGAAATCTTCTCCGGTTGCCGTCGCACCCTTCTCAGCGATGACGTAGTCAACGATTGCTGGCGTCAACTTCTCAATAGTTTCAAACTGCAAATCAAACGTGGCAAGCTGCGCCTGCGCCACCGTAATGTTCCCAGCAGACGCAACACCGACCTGCTGCAATGCGTCAGCCTGGGCAAGCAGAGCGTCAACCTGCTCGTCGGTTGCCGCCCCGGTAGTGAGAAGAATCTGGCGGAGTCGTTCCTGCTCGGCTTGAGCCTGCACCGCTGCACTTATCGACAGCCCTGCGGCTGCGGTAATGCCTGCAAACGCAATCGCCGACGCAGCTTGCACCTTGCCGAATACTGGGACAAGCTCTTGAAGTTTCGCTCCTGATTCGCCGAACGCTTCCCCAGCAGCACCACGAACTTGTTGGAAGCCTGCGATCAACTGCCGAGGGTCGGCAATAAGTTTGACTAAGAATGAACGCTCAACGGCCATGAGCCACGATTCTACTCAGTCCAAAGTCATCGACTTTCGCAAGTCACGCAACTCAGTCAACAACCTGCCAGCAATCTGCTCCTGAGTCAAGCCAGCAAACCGACTCAAATCCTGTGGTTCGCTCCACCACGACTCATCTTGCCAGTAGGCAACCTTGCGAGAAGTTGATTGCACAGCCTTCGGCATCGGGCCGACATGCAACCGAGGTGGCACAAACAGTTCACCCAACCCAGCATCAAGACGTTCACCGTGACCGAACCGACGATCTGGTGCACGCCCCATCTGATACTGCGGCAGGTAGAAGATTCGTGCCGGGTCTTTCGTTGCTGGGTCACCAACGACGTTGATGCGTTCATGCAACGCAGTCCACACCTCAGTCCAACGGTCGGCAGGCACAGGGTCTTTGAGTGGCAGCACCAAGTGCCAATGCTCATCACCAGGGCGATGCGACCAAGTGGTGTACGCCATCCACTCCAACCCGTCTAGACGGGCATGGTCAAACGCTTCACCGTCCATGTCAACCACCAGACATGTCACCGCCTCGACGTTGCGGTTCGCTCGGTTCGTGCCCGGCTTGTAGATGACAGGCGACCACAACGCACGCTGGTCCTTGCGTCGTGTCTCCTTACGGATTGACAGACGGCAGAACAACTGCACCCAACTACCAGCGAACTCCTTGGGTACGACAGCTTTGACGTAGTCGAACCTGACGGCGCGAACATTGTCCAACTTGACTTCTGGGAACATGGCGGGCTCCTCCGTAGGTCAGCGTAGCGTCACTCAGCACCCTTGGCAAGGTTCTTCAACACCCGCTCAATAGCGTCCGAATACTCGCTCACAACGAACGATTTGCTGTCCCGGACAGCCTGCCAGAAGAAGTAGCCCTGACGGCCACGATGCCGTAGAAACTGTTGCGTGGTCGGTCGGCGACGGCCACCAAACTCGGCACCAAAGAACACCTGCCCACGAGTCACCTTGTTCTTTCGTTTCCGATTCGGACGAGAAGCTGACACGAAGCCGCTCTTCGAATCCAACTTGATGGTTGGGATACGGTCGCGTCGAGCACGCAAACCGTCTGCTACCGCAGCAGCCTGAGACCGGCCCGACGACCCAGGGCGAGAAGGACCATGCTTGGGTTGCCCAGCAGCGTTGCTCTTAGCCCTATCGACAACAACCTGAGCAACCTGCTCAGCTGCCTTACGCATCTCGTAATTGAACTCAGGCAACGCTTGCGAGGCTTCGCGCAAGAACTGGAACAAGCCAGGTGCAGAGAACGCAACTTCATCTGCTCGACCGACAGCAATCTTGTTCGCCATGTCAACGATTGTAGGTCGTGTTCGGATTCTGCTTCACAGTTTTCCAACGCAGATACGCCTGCAATGTGTAAAGCATCCGAGGTGACTCAGCCAACAGTAGAGATGGGGCGATGCCCGTCTCGCACGCCAAATAGGCGATCAACCAGTGGGCTGAGTGCTCTCCAAAGGGACAATCCTGTCCTCTCCTTCGGCAGAGATTTGTTCAACAGTTTCAATCCAACCCTCGAAATCGAGTGCTGTGATTTTGTTGCGTTTCTCGGAATGCCAAGCCAACCAGGCAAGGTCACGCACTTTCATCTCCGCTTCGACACGGGCCATTGACACGTTGTGTGCTTCTTCGTATTTGACGAAGTCGGGAAATGCGACAACAGCCAATCGTTTCTTGCCGTCCGTTCCGTGAACGGTTAATCCAAGTTTCATGTATTACCTCCGCAGGGTGAAGTGATTAGAACTAGGCGCCGGTGCTCTTCACGATTGCACCGGAGATGGGGAACGTGACGTCTGCGGTGGCGAGTTCGCCAACTGCACCGTTCACTGGAGTCCATTCGGTGACGAGCACGCTGAAGGTGTAGCTCGGGTTGGCCGAGGAAGCGGCAGCGGTGCCGTTTGGCTTCACGACGCAGGTGACTGCGGTGGAGCCGACGAGTGGGAAGAACAATCCGTCGATGGCGTTGTAGTCGTTGTGGATCGACATCGTGACCGAGTTGTCAATCAGACCGGATACTCGTGTGATTGCGGACGACCCGAAGGCAGTTGTTGCAACTTCAGCAGCAGAGGTCGAGAGCGTGATGCTGGCGACGTTCGCTGAGATGTCGGTGCCGTTGAACGAGATGTTCGCGTCTTTGAGGACTAACTTTGCCATGACTGTTATTCTCCTGCCTTAGCGGCTTTTGAGGGTTTTGAAACTTCTTCTACGACTGGCGTGATGATGCCTGCCGCAATCAACAACTCTACATTGTCAATGCCGCTGCCGTCCACATGACCGCCAGGCTTTACGCCGCTGACGGGGAAGGGTCCAGATACGAGATACTTTGCCATGGTCTAAGCGTACACCGTGACCTTGAAGTCCATCGTCAAATACAGGGTGTCGTTGGCGTCAATGTTTGTGAAGTTGCTAGCCGACCCGACAATCAGATCGTCGCAGACACCACCCAAGGTTCGGTCTGCTTCGATGGCTGCACGCACCGACTGGGCACCGCTGAACGCTGTGTACTGATCCAACGCTTCTTGGGCTGTGCGTTCAGACTGACGGAACACGACGATGGTGACCGTGAAATCCATGACCACACCACCCGAACCCATACCCGTCTGGTGGTATCGAATCTCGTCCAGTGTTGGCCAGGCGAACGGAGGGTTGACCTGCTCAGGTTGGTAATCAAACGCACGCAACCCAGGGATGGTTTCAATCCGAACTTTCAGTCCGTCTTTGACTTGGCTTGGTGTTGCGGTCATGCAAACATTCGCATCCGTCGGTATGGCTCGACAAGCTGAGCCATGTCAGGGTCAAGGAACCGAGAGACGCGAATCGCACCCAAGTCACCGAACCCGGCAACACCGAGCGGACTGTCTAGGCGTTTGAACAGTCGTGATGATTGGATGATGCAAGCCTGCTTCACAGGTGACGGCACAGCGGCCCAGCCGTAGCGGGCGGTGACTTGTACTAGGGCTTGCTCACCATAGTTGGCGTTCACAGTTGGGAACAGGTAGTCGCCGATGGCACGCAGTTTGTTGAACGACCATTCGATGCCATCCAAGTATCCGTTCAACGGTTCAAGTTGCACATCGGTTGCCGACCAGGTGACATCAAAGTTTCCGTCAGCGAACGTCGAGGTCTTCAAGATGAATCCGGTCGTGGTGTAGATGTCGTCAATGTCGCACACGTACTCGGTGTTCGCCTGATACACGCGAACCGTTGCGGAACTGTAAGCCCAGAACTGGCGATTGCAGTAGCCGTCAATCAAACGTGAAGCGGCTTCGGTTGCGGAGTCAATGAGCGTGTCATCAGCGGTGTCAGCCGTACCGATTCTGAGGGCGGCCTTGACTTCGGCCCGAGTTGCGTAACCGTTCGTGATTGCCATGGTGGCTCAATCCTACTCGTCGTTACTGCTCAGGTTGAAGCAACGCAGGCCACTCGTCCCTAGTGAACATTCGGAGCAAAGACAAAGATGTGGCTCCACTCCTGTGGCTGTTCCTCTAGGTGAACCAGACGCCAATCAGGAAACATCGCCAACACGTCGTCCACCGTGAAGTCGTGCAAATGATGCTCGTTGATGTGTTTCGTGGGCCGAGTCGGCACCGAACAAATCACCAGCCGTTTCGCCTTCCCCAACTCCTTTGCCAAACGCCACGGATCTTGAACGTGCTCCAATGTCTCAAACGTCACCGTCACATCCCACTCCTCGTCCGCTACCCACTCGTCCAAGTTCACGCCACCGAGGAACCTGCCGTGCGGAACAAATGTTTCCGACGGCTGGATTTTGTCAATGCCAAAATAGTTGACCTTCTTCGTTTCGGCGATTACTTCGGCACCGTACCCGATGCCGCATGCAACGTCGTACACCTTCTCACCTTCGTTCAACCAGCCAGCCGCCAACTCGTAGCGGTAGACATGCCCGCGCTGATTACGCCAAGAATGTTCGGGGATGCGTTCGTCAGCTATTGGGCAATACTACCAGCGGTCCCGCATCCCCAACGTCGACCCGTGCCCAACATGGTAAATCCATGTGACTTCGGAACTGTTTACGATTCGCGCCCTGATGGCACACAACTTCTTGACAAAATGAAAATCGTATCCGATGCGATTGCCTTGCCAATCCACATCATAGGAGTCCGGGTCAAACCCGCCGCCGAAACCGCCCACCGATTCCCACACCGCCTTACGAACCAAGAACACGTTGGTTGTCTGCCGAGGATTGTCAATGTCAAAAGGTTGATTCCTGAACTGCTCCAAATGCCCGCCGTCCCCAGTTGACGAGTAGCGAAAATGCGTAAACGCCAAATCCACCTCGTCGCCACGCTCCGCCACCAGCCGCCACAACGATTCAAGATGCCCAGGCAGCCACTCGTCGTCGTCGTCCAAGGTGGCAACCCATTCGGTACTCGCCGCGCTGATGGCCGAGTCAAGTGTGGCCGGGCCGCCGTTGCGGTTGTGATCCACGGAAACGATGTGCGCCGCAGGCTTCAGAGTCTGGTTGTGCACCGATTGAACGGCTCGCGTAAGCAAATGCCCACGCACCGGAATAGTTGGGGTACAAACCGTCACCGGCAGTATCAATCCCATCCCAACTCCAGACGCCGATTCAAATCCCAATCCAACGGCAAATCCTGCATCATCCGTTCCTCAAACAGCCGACGGTTCGCATCGAAGGTTGCTTTGTTGCGCATCTGAAACTTCGGGCTTGATTGCAGGGTGCTGGAGTTCCGATGGTTGATAGCCGCAGCCGAACGCAGAATCTCCACACCTTTACGTTGTGCCCGCACCTCATAGTCGTTGTCCTCGAAGTAGGCAGGGTGGTAGCCCTCATGGAACAGGCCGACCTTCTGCACAACATCTGAACCCAACCAGAAGCACGACCAGGGTGGCTTGCCACCCAACACCAGATTCGTTGGTGACGCCTGGGCGAAGAAGTCGGAGACACCGTTGTGGCCGAAGCCGACATCGTGGTTGACAATCATCCACCCGGATGACTTGCAAGTTGCTTTGATACCAAGATTCCAAGACGCAGCCACGCCCAGATTCGTTGGCATCCGATAGTGGTAGATGTTGGAAGCCTTTGAGGTGCGTGGTTCCCACGTCGGATGGTTGCCGTTGTCGATGACGACCAGGTCAATGATGAACCCGTCAAACGATGTGAGCATTGAATCCACGCGCTCGTGCTCGGTCAAGACCGGCACGATTACGACTGGGACAATCGGCACCATTCTGCAATCTCCTTCATCGCTGGCTTCCAGTACGTCTCATACACATGATCGGCTTCGTACTGTTTGGCGAACTCCACAGCCTTCAAGGAACGGCCACGGCCACGGGCATACGCCTGCTCCAACCCGTTCAAGATGCTGGGCACCGAAGGAGTCAAGAACCACGACGCCTGGGCAGGGTCCCAATACGGTTGCCCTTCGACTATCCACCCGTCACCACACAGCTCAGGTTGCGCTGTGAAGCGAGAAACGACCACAGGAGTCCCACACGCCTGGGCTTCCACCACAGGGATGCCAAAGCCCTCTCCCATGCTGGCAGCCAGATAGACGTCTGCACCCGTGTAGAGGGCTGCCATCGCGTTCTGAGGCAAGCCCATGCGATAGGTGTACGGGTCGCAGTATCGGATGCGGCTCTCGTCAATCCCACACATGTGGGCCAGCAACTTCAAGTCAATGCCACCCATTGAGGCCGACTGCTCGGTGTGCATGTAGAGCACCGCATCGTCGTGCTTCTGGGCGAACATGCTGAACGCCATGAAGTTCTCAGCGAACGCCTTGCGAGGAGGATGCGCACCTTTGTTCACGCTCGTCATCATCACCACGAACTTGTCCTCCGAGAAGCCCATGATGTCTCGCCCGGTGATGACCTTGCCCTGATTGTCTTTGATGTGGGCAGTCGGTTTGAACACCGACTCGATGCCGTGCGGAACGTACACGTTGCGCACACCGAAGTTGTTGAGTTGCTCATGTCCGAACTTGGACATCGCAATCGGCATCACATTCGGACGTTGACACCAGGCAGCAACATCAGGTGGGCAAGGCTGATGGTCAATCGGCACCCACGACGCAATGTTCGGAACCTTCTCCAGGCTCGGTGACTTCAACACCCAGACATCAAACAACGTCATCAACAGTTTCGGCAGGTTTGAACCTTGCGTCCAATCCATCCAGTGTGCAGCGACGATGTCGTCGCTGTAGGCGTTCATTCCTCGCGGATAGATTTTGATTCCGTTCCACGTTGACGTGGACGCTTCGAGGCCGTAGATCGAGTGGATTGCGATTTCGTGCCCGTCTTGGATGAGCCTTTTCGTGGCTTGCTGGGTTTGTTGACCGTAGCCCGTTCCCGCCCACGGGGCGTTGGAGTACCAGAGTGCTCGGACCGCGTCCGGGGATCTACGACTGACTCCTCGGGCAAGTGTGCTACGCCCAGCTGCAAGAGCAGGGTCGCCTCCGGTCCCGGTAAGTCCAATGGGACTCCCTTGATGATTACTCGCATTCACGCAGTCTCCTTTCGCAGGTTGCAGGGTGTATTCAGTTGTAATGGGCCAGCACGACCCTGCGTTGTTTCGTGCTGGCCCACCAAACCTTATTCGGTGGTAACTCTTGGAACTAGCTGTTCGCGTTCTTGTAGAACTTGATGTGGCTGGTTTGTGGGAGGTTACCGTCCACGCGCATTGAAGCACGGAACGTGACGAGATCCGCACTGAATGCGAAGTCGTCTGAACGGTCCAGACGGAGGCCGCCTGCCATACGTACGTAGTACGAAGGCAAGTGTCCGAAGATGACCGACTTGGTTGCCGAAGCGTTCGAGGCCATTGCTGGGTTCTCGAATACTGGGTAGCTCAGGACACGGTCGTTGCCGTCAGCCAACGCTGGGCTGAAGATGTACGAGCCGTTGTTGTCCTTCAGCTTGCGAACGACACCCAATGACTGGGTGTTCATCATCCAGCCGACGCCTGGCAGACGACGTGCTGAACCGTCAAGGCTGTATGCCAAGTCGATCAGGTTGTCTGCGGTGAAGGTTGGGCCAGAGGCGGTACCGGTCACAGCCGAGGAAGCTGCGGTGACGATTCCGTTTGGCTGCGATGAACCCGAGCCGACTGTCAGGTCGTTGTTGACCTTGAAGCCGAGCGCGTTACCGGTCTGGGTTGCGAGGAAGGCGAGGATGTCCACGCCCGAGTCCTCGATGAGTTCACGCGACAGTTGCACCAGGAACGAATACTTGTATGCGCCCAGGGTGATGAAGCTGTTGAACGTCGGGTCGGACTCGGAGATCGCTGTGCCTTCACCGGTGATTGCTGCCGTTGAGAACCCAGCCTGCGATGGGATCTGGAGGTTTTCGCCACCAGCCGTACGGAGGGTTGTTGAGGTCTCAAGCATTGGACCGACGAGTCGGGCCTGCTCAATCACTTGGTTGAAGAACGAAGTTGGCACTGGTGAACCAGTCGAGGTCTTGACGACGTCGCGCTGTTCAAACGTGTAGCCACGGGTTTCGCCACGGGCCATTGAACGGATGATGTCCGCATCAAAGGTCTGTGTCTTTTCCGTACGAACCTGGCCGACCAGGTCGCGAGTTGCGGCCTCAATCTTGGCCTCACGGACAACATCAGCCTTCAAGGCTTCGATGCGTGCCGCACGGTCGTTGAGCTCTTCGTTCATCTTGCTGTAGGACGCCTCTTCTTCAGAGGTGAGGTCACGCTTCTCAGCGGCTGCGGTGTCGAGAAGAGCTTTCGCTGCATCCCAAGCACGCTGACGCTGCTCAACTTGACGCTGGATGTAATCGTTTGACATTGGGTGTCCTTTCTAGGACGTTGATTTTTTGGTACGCAAGGATTTGTATCGCACCCAGCGAGGCTCCTCAACTGGTAGTCGTAGCGGCTCCGCACACGACTGTGTGAAGAATACTAGGCGATGGTCTTCAGCAGGTCAAGTTGCTTCTGCATCAGACCGATGCGCGACGGAGTCGGCTCCGGTTGCTTGCGCAACTTGCTCACAACTTCACTCAACAACCCAGCCTGGTCATCATCCAACTCCGACCCGGCTTCGAGCACGGTGATCGCAGCAGCAAGTTTGTCGGCATCAACCTGAGTGCGCTCAGCCAGAACATCCAAGCTGCGCACACTTGCGCTGGTCGCTTCGTAGGCAGGGAACCCAGTCACAACCGAAACCTCATAGAGGCGAACTTCTTTCAGTTCACGAGTTGACCCATCATCGGAATACTTGTCGCCGCCACGAGGCACCGAGAAGCCGAACGACATCGAATCAACATCGCCACGCTGCATCAAAATTGACAGGTCACGACCGACCGTGGTTGGTGGCAGGTCAGCGTCAACTAGCAGACCTTTGGAATCTTCTTCAAGGCGTAGCGTCCCGGCACGAGTCGTGCCGAGCAGCATGTTCGAGTCATGGTTCAGATACATGCGCACGTTGTTGCGTGAGTTCAAAGACTTCTTGAACGCACCAGGCAACACCATCTCGGTGAACGGCAACGGTTGCGATGGTGAGTTGAACACGGCAGCATACCCACGGAACGACATGTATTCGTTGTCGTCGTCAACAGTAGAACGAATCTCAAACTCGCTGAACTGAACTCTGCGTGTCTCAACTTTATCGGTCATCATTTCCTCGAAGATCGTGGGTGGCCTTTTGGAAGGAGGTCATTGTCTGTGATGTACGCAGCATTCGCAGGTCTGCCACGCTTCAAGAGTACCAAGAAAGCGTTGACTCTTGCCATAGACCACGCTGCTCTGCTAATGCCAGGACGATGCGACGTCGAGTACGCACCCGAACCGCGGCGATACACAGCACGCAACATTCCGACCGTTGCCCGTTTCCAAGACGGATCACCAGCATCCAAAGACTCGTTGTGCTCGGTCGCTTTGTTCTTCAAACCAGTCTCAATTGCTTCGCTCAACTCAATCGTGCTCGACCCGGCAGCCTTACCAGCCGACCCAGCAGGGTTCACTTTGGAACCTTTGATTTGGTCTTTCGCTGGTGCAGGTTCAGATGCTTGCCGTTCCGCTTTCACCTTCTCTGACTGACGCTCAAACCATTGCAACGCAGGCTGAGGGTCGGTCGGGTCCATGCCCCACAAATAGAACGCAACGGCACCAGGCCCAGGGAACTGCTCGTTGTTCGGATTGCTGTTTTGCACTGCGTCCAGATCAACCATGTGGCGTGCACCCCACGCAGCGGCACGCACAACCTTGTCCTCGCTGACACGACCAGCTGCTAGGTCACGGGCTTCACGCACCGTCTTGTCGGTGACACCGTCACCAGCCAACCCTTTGCCGTAATAGTCCAAACCTTTGCGAGCGTTGCTGCGAATGTAGACCGGCACATCGAAGGACAGTTGACGGAACATGTTGATGAACGGTGCCGAGTAGTAGGCGTCTTCGCCGCTAATGTTTCCAGTCTGAATCGTCTGCCCTGGGTTGTCGTTCGGTATCCCTTCAACTTCTTCCCATGCTGCGCAGTAGTACGCGGGTGCGACCAACGCATCCCACCGTTTGCAATAGAAGTTTTTGTAGTAGCCGCAGTTGCCACAGTTGTGATTCGCGGGCACATCAGCCGATGACGCAGGCCGATACGCAGCAGGCAGGTTCGGTGACACGCGCTCGTTGTAATCACCACCAGGTTCCAGTCCTTCGGCAATCGACACCGCAACCATTTGAGCAATCGCAGCTTCTTTTGTGGTGTGGCAACCGATGACTTCGCCATCTTCCTTCACGGTTGCAAAGCCGTTGCACCCGGCTGCGGAGTCATCCACGAAATAAGGCATCAGAGCATCAA
>Ga0247833_1005353_pt1 | contig 15033 bp, 9 predicted proteins | sample LaCruzMarch2015__7_FD_187117 | JGI IMG/M metagenome (GOLD analysis project Ga0247833, IMG submission 187117) | Freshwater microbial communities from meromictic Lake La Cruz, Castile-La Mancha, Spain - LaCruzMarch2015_8m | ecosystem: Environmental > Aquatic > Freshwater > Lake | place: Spain...
TAAAATGCCAGCAAATGCAGAAAGAAATATTTGTGCCTCCTGATGCTTTGGATGATTGGATTCGCTTGATGAATTGCTGCGTTTTTTTCTTGACACCGAATTAGGCGTTCCCAAATAAGTTCCACCTCCAGAATGTGGCACAACCGATGATTCTGTTGGACCATCAGCATCGATTGATATCTTTGTGTCATCTGTTACAATTTCATTTACACCATCTACGACTAACTCTTCAAGGAGTCGAAGGAGGTAGACACGGGCAACGGCTCCTGGTGCAAGCATCTCTTGCCCCGCAGATGCTGAAGTTTGTGGATAATCTGGATTAGATTCCTGTGAAACACCCCCTGTAATCGATACAGTGTAAATTGCCGCTCCTGCAATAGCTTCAAGGTCGCCAGGAGTAAGCATGAAAGTTAGGACCCTGCGCAGCAATGTCTTGCAACTTGAGAGCATTTCGTTCTCGGGATCACGGCCAGAAGCTACCTTTGATACTAATGGTGGTAGAGAGAACCAACCATTATTGAAAGCAGCCAACGCGGAAACCCCCGGTCTGTTAGACGCCACATCTGAGAGTATCCGGGGCATAGACTCTTCAGACGAATCAGTCTTGGCAGCCATCGCTGCCGCGGAAGCCCCTTCGGCGAAGAGCTCAGTGGCCTCGAGCATAAGATGCAATGTCCAACGGATAATACCAAGTAAATGAAGCCTCCTTGAGTTAAATGCGGCATGCATTGACTGAGCCACTACCAGACCATTAAAATATGACAAGAGTCGCGTTGGTAGATCGGGCCCTCCACCGTTAAGGTCCCAAACTTGATGGTTCAGCAGAAGGTATTTCATGGCATCTAGATCAGCAAAAAGCCATCGATGAGTAGCCAATTTGTTGTCACCCTTGGGATTCTTAACTTTAGGAGAATCCTTATCTTGAATGCCAGGTACAAATCCATGAACTGCAAAAGCAAAGCATTGATCGAGCACATAGGCATCCATTATTTTCTTCTGTCTTAAAAGTAAGGCAAGCATACGGTATCCTCCACCTGCCTGGAGCATCTCCAAATTCGGCGGGTGACTTTTAACGCTCTCTCGAATGATTCTCAGCGATAGTGCTAAACTAGACGATGACTGCGTTGCATTGACTATTGGCATGAGGATATTGGGTCCTCCAATCCATTGAACATTATGAGCGAAGCAGTTCGGTGAAATAATACTTGAGTGGCCATATACCACTGCATCTGTGGAGATGGGGCCGTTACTATTGATTCTTGATACATTGATGAGACGGCGTGCAAAGTTAAGCTTAGTATTGCCGTTGCTTTGGCATGGGGAAGATGAAGATGCTCGAAACGCGAAGACGATAGACTCTGGTGGCAGTTTACAAAGCAAGTTCACAACAGAAAGAGAGTCTGATTCGGGACCACCGCTTGTACCTCCCCGCTCTTGCATGACGACATGACCAACGGCTTCCATATTGGGCACCTGTCGACGTCGAAGGGCGCCAGCAACACTCCCCTTTTCGCCATTGTCAGCCAGCATGACGAAAGCGGATGTCGCAGCAGCCGCCAATGATAATCTCTGAGGCCTATCGCCCCAAAACAATCCAGGAAACTCAGGACCCGCAGTATACATAGCTGTGGCATCACGTAAACTGAGTACGGATGATACTAGTAGCGTTGGCCCTAGATCCCACAAAGGGAGTGATCCTCGTAAAATGCCGCTGCTCGCTAATACCGGGTTGGGAACACCGATTTGAATACGTGCATTGGGTGGTAAATTGAACGCCTCTACCTTTGCTTCCGACTCCACGGACCGTCCGTTGATGTGCAAAGTGACGACAGCCCTACGTCCGAGAATTGCACGCTTGATGGGTGCTTGATATGATAATTGAATGTGATGCCAAACACCCGCTGGCAACGGCGAGACAGGGAAAGATGTCGGCTCTCCTCTGCTACTCGATGAGGTCAAGATACGGAACCTTTGATTGGATATGTCATACCAGAAGGAGAAGAACTCGTTCCCGGAGCTAGCGTATGTAAAGGTTGATCCAGAGCCATCCAGCGAAGTTGTCTCTATTGGGGGGCTGGAAATGTCAAACATAAAAAGACTGGCTGGTGATCCGTCTTTAAGTGGGTGTTGCTGTCGCATCCAGACGCAATAAGTAAAACCAGAGCTCACCAACGGATTCCATATGGCCATGTCTGACGGCGATGAACCCACAAATTTTGTTGATGAATCTACACTCTCAATCTCAAGAAACTTTAGCCGACCCTGCTCGGCAAGTTTGTACAGCCGTTCTTCCAATGGTGTCGTTTGCATATACGTAGAAATTGTGTTAAATGCATCGCCGCCCACCTCGCACCGCGCTACCCGATCTCCCCGCTCGGCAATTACAGAGAGCGTCTCAAGTCGATTGCAAAAGCCAGTTTCTCGAGATTGCCACAACTCCGACTTAGCTGCGGAGGATGACCTCTTATTTTGAATCGACGAAAAAACGACAGCTAGGCGAATCCGCTTATTCTGGGATGCAGTCGAAGCGAACTCCTCTTCAATGTCATCATCCTGTTCTGCCAAAATTATAGGGCCCGCCACGCAACGCAGTAGCGACACAAAGTCGTTGTAAGTCATGCTGTAGGCGGCGACACGTCTTAGCAGCAGCACGAATCTCGAATACAAAAAGTGAGAACGATCCTCCAGCATAAATGCAAATTCTTGCTTTGACGTGAGACTGGCACATAATCCCGACGCTGCAAATCTCGCGAGCGATGAACCAGCCATGTCACTTGCGCATAGGCGTAGCAGCTCATCAAATGTATTCTTCGCAAGCGACTTGTGTTCGTCTGAGTCGGAAAGCTGAACCATCAACCCTAGGACCAATCTCGCCGCATCTGCATTACGAACTATAAGAATGTTCTCATGCGACATATTTTGATCGAGGCGTTTTGTTGCGCCACCCTCGGATGCGAGAGCTAGCTTGGGATGTATAAGATCCAACGCCAAATTCATTACCGACCGTGCATTCACTATATCCAATAGGATGCCAACACCCGCGATGGCATTGGCAAATTCAATGTAAAATCTATAATTCCTCAAGTACAAAAGATTAATTGTCGAAGGTGGCAGAGTCGACTGCACGGACACGTTCGTTTCATCAGTGAGATAATCTATGGCGACAGAAGGAGTGCCCAAGTCACCCAACAGTTTCAAGTTGCGTGAATTTGGATCAGTAGCCATCGTTAGGAGAGCAAATGCGGACTCTAATAGTTTCATCGTCGTCCGAGCAACTCCAACGTTTGTCACCTCATCCCGCGGATCAACTTGGTGTATGAGTCCCTCAATACGGAATATTATACGAACAAGGCATTCGAATCCACCACATTTACGGAATAACTCCTGAGACAGTGGATTAGAGGGTAGTATGGACTTTATCATATCCAGAACAGTCGCTTGTCTTGCGATAAATTGTGGATCAATCGTGCTGCCAGTCATCTCCCCTTCAATACCATCGTACAAAATTGGTTCCGCCACAGAAAATCTATCCACAAGGTCCAACAGACAAATCATGTCTTCCCTTAGCAGATCATCATAACTTTTTGCCATGATTGCGTCGAAGACGTCCAACGCCGCCTGTGCCGCCGAGTCTCCTAAGTGCATGATGCCCGCCGTGAGCAACGGCGAGAAATTATTGTGCACAGTCCGGGCACCAGGCTGTCGCGCCACGAGCTTCAGTATGCTACAGAAGCATACGTAAATCGGGTCCATTTGGGTCACGACTGGAGGGGCAGCTCCATCATTCCCACATTTAGCCAGCCATGTTATGAGAATTCCTAATGTATCATCAATTTTTGATCCAAGGAGTCCACATTCGAGCATGATATGATGCAAATTCTCATCAAATTCCAGTAATTTGACGAGTGTATCGCGTAGCACTTGCAAGTCTTGTCCAGTCACGGCCAACGCTGCCAAGACGAAATCCGAATCGTCATCATACGCGGATGACGCCATACGCAACAAAAATTTACACTCGCTTACGAAAACTTCGGTAACAACTCGTAGAGGCATTAGTGAATTCGCACCCGACGTCAAACCCGTACATACATACTCCAAAGTTTTCAGTGTTAAGACCTTCACACTGACGTCCGTGAAGGTTGGGAAGGCAAGGATATAATGCGAAAGCATGTGATACTCCGACTCGATTAGATCGAAATTCTTTGCGTGGTCTGAGTATAGTTGGAGTGTGGTTACGAGGAGTTCGGAGGTCAGGTCCACACTTCCTACTCCTCTCACAACGTCACAATAAGTGCCATCAAAATGACCCCGCTGCATCTTCCAAGCGTATTCCACCGCAAAATCCGTCTTCTCCGGCAACGATGCACCCGAGAATGTCGGCCGTGCACCACCATGCTCTAACCTGTAAGCCTCGAAGAGCGGTATTGATTTTATCATCAAGTCATCCATGATCTCAAATGCATTTGTATTCATCGCGACTCTATTCTCGGCGACATCTACAATATGATCGTCACTAACAGCTCGTGTGAGTTCTGTTCCCTCATCCCCTTCCCCCTCCATGATCTCATGTGATGAGGATACAGACGTAGACGATGCGATCCTACAACAGACAAGCATTGTGACTAATTCGAGTAGCTTCGTAACATGCATCGGTCCACTCCGTGCAATTGCATACGCAAGGATATGGTAGCCCCCGGCACCATCATAATCCTTAAGCAACTCCACGCATTGGAAATGACAAGAGTTAGCAACAAGATGGACTACGGTCCGAAGTGCAATGACCCAAAGACCAGCAGATTCAGCCTCTGATCCATACATGCATCGTTGAGATGCCGATGATATAGCCTGTGAACTATCCTCACCACCACCGGCAGTTGGACTTCTTGTCATCCCACACAATTCCTTAATATCATCAGTCATATGTACAATCATCTTTCGATCATGTAAGAACCAAACTAAACTCGAACTTAGACAATTCGAAGAGAATGCACGTATTACATCACTCGCAGCACTTGCAATATGTACCCCACTAAGTGGATAGCTTGCACCACTTAATGCGAGTAACCCAAAAAGATGCGGTCGCAGTTGCTCTCCGACACTTGGGTCTGCACACAATAGACAGAGGAGCGTGCTGACCTTCGATGCGGCATGGCGTGATACTGGACCAGGTGTAAGTATGACCTTCTTTTTTCCATCATCGACTCCTTCCACTACAATCCTCTCTTCAACGTTGTCAACTGAGTTGCCCCCATCCATCTCCTCCTCCTCTACTGCCACCACCTGCTGTCGTTGCTGATTCGCATATGCAGCATCATGCTGTAATTCCAACACTCTCAACAACCGAAGACAGTGTATAAGATTCGGTGGCAATTCATTCTCTACACATCGTAAAACGAAACGTTCGCATGTCGAGTTCTCTAATAGTATATCAATATTGCATACGTCCGGGATGGGTTCTTCGATTGCCGACCCTCCCATTGGTGCGAATGGTGAGGAGGGATCAAAATTGTAATTATTATCTTTTCCTGCGATTTCTTGGTCACCATCATCACTGTTTGTTGTGGAATTGACGGACCTGTTGGTTGTGGAATTGGCAATCGAGGATGTCGAAGAAACCCTTTTAACGCTCATAGTACCCTCCCCACCACTGCCAGGTAGTACATCATTATTGTTATTATCCTCCTCATCTCCACCCCCCAACAGTGCCAATAGTCGTTCCTTCCATTCACCCCCGGATCCCATACGAGCGGCTAATACAATTTTACCAACCCCATCCCCTAATTTACGTGCGGCTATGGCCACATTCCGTTCCATTTCGGCATCTGCCATGGCTGCCGCGTGTGACCGATGTCCTGCCATCATTGCCGCAAAGACACCACCTCCCCCACCAGTAGACGACGATTGACGATTTATTTGTTGTGGAGGTGGCGAACGGTGGTGCATATTAGATGATGGTGATGACGACGATGGTGGTGGTGGAGGCTGCTCTGCTCCAATGCTACCGCTACGACTAAGTCCATGTAAAATGTCAAGATCTTGTGGTGCGTTGGTATTATTGCTATTGTTGTTGCCATCGCCACGTCTCGAATTTAACCACGCTCTCATGGTTATAATCAATACTCTCTTCCTGCATCCGCTCCGGTTGAAGAATAATGATTGAGGGAGGGATGGATAGAGGCGCAGCAAGGAACACAAAAGAACCCTAAAACTTGGGGATAATTCATTTGTGAATGTACATAAAATAGACACACGAGTACGGATCGGGGCAGGAGGAGGAGACAACATGACAAACGGATCTCCGGGCTTCAGGGAGGGAACCTCCAGAAAAATAAGATTATATTAGTTGATGGCTGCTATGATCTTACAGATCTCGTGAGATGTTGATTATCCGACGTGACCTCCAAAGCCGCGAGTGATAAACCCAAATTTGGATTATGAATCTCAATATAAAAACACGAGATTGATAATATACCTTACACATTGAGTAACTGTTCATCGAATATCGAATGAATAAGATGACGATGACTTCTTCGTTAGTGACCAAAAGGAATAAGTGAAAGGTCGGAGAAGTTGTTGACAATAGGATGTACGTCATTTCCAGATGTCTTGTTTGTCATAAAGTTTTGTGCACACGATGACTTGAGGAGATCTTTAGGCCTTTGGCTTCTTCCTTGAAGTAGATACAGTGGTGAATGCACTGCTGTGACGTTTCTTGATATTGTTGAGCTCCAAAGATATGTCACGAATAGTTCCACGGTTGTTGTGCTCATCATTATCAATAATGCTTCCAATGCACGAATCATTCATAGAAGCGGTAATGGTATGCTTAATTGGATTAGGACGAGCGATTGGGAGATGGGAGGATGAACCACTACTTGGAAGAATCACTTCGTTAATCGGGACACAAAAGCCAGGACTTGCGGTAACGATTGCTCTCGAATCAAACTCGGTAATGCCACTCGAAGACACTGTGGCGGTGGCATGCCCATGCAACCGATCCCACAAACGTTGAAAGAACTCCTTCCGTGATCCATACTTTGGCCTACCGTCGTCGGATTTCTTTGATCCATACGATGGCTTGTCCTCTCCTTCGGCTGCATGCACGAGTTTAGAGATGAAATCCTGTGACAAATGACAAGAGATACAAGTAAATCAATCAGTGAAGGGGTATAAGAATTAGTGGAGTGGTAGGTATAGAGACGCAATCTTACCTTGACGTGTCTCGGGACATGCGCGCATTTACTTGTGATATGCTTGATGATGGTCGTAGTCGTGGTCGTCTGAGAAAGACTCCTGACAGAGTTCGGGAAGAACTTCCCAAAACCTAATGAGTAGAATAGTGCAACAGACAGAATAACTTGTTAGGTATTGACTTTCCTTTCTTATGACCAATAAGCAATGCCAGCACACACTTACCTGGACCAGGTTGATAGCCCTGGCAGTATCGGCAGCACAATCCCTGAAATCCAATAGGCCGGAATCGATAGGCACCAATACGATCCTCCGCGATAAGTTGGTTGGGAATGAGCTGGGCCATGGATAAGAATATATAGTCGGGTACGAGATCTCTATCCTCCATGGTTAAGAGTGTCGAGCCAATGACGAGCTGCTGCAATAGTTGGTTGTCGTCGTTGGTAACAATGGACGCATGAGGATTGTCAATAGGCTCGAATGGAGAAACAAAGTTTGCACGTGGAAGACCCGCTACATTCGACTCCTGGAAGAATGGAATATAATTCATGGATGGAGTGGTAGTATGATCTGTAACATCATTGTTCGCACGAGAATTGTTCCACGCCGTGTCAAAGTTTGGGGAAGGGAGGATCCTGTGAGCATCATGAGATGATACCTCCTTGGACAACAACTCGTTGTAATCAAAGCGAGGGCCGACCTGCACCCCGGCATCAGAATCAAAGAGACCTAAACTCCGTGCGGAGTCAGACCAGTAGTCTCGACGTTTCGTGGCTGCATTATTGCCATTGTTACCGACCTTCCTTAGCGTCTCAATGTGCTTACGCACCGACTCGGTCATTTCTGTGCAGAACGGGAAATGACGGCATTGTAGCATTACCGAGGATGAGAGGATGGAAGCAATATGATTGGGAAATGATACTGAGATAATGATAGTGATTTAGGAGGACAGTGTAGGAGTATGAAAACAAATGTGAGAGATGAGAACCGGGATACGAATACAGCGGGGGAAGAAATGACGTACAGTACTCACCGGCCTGTGCTGCCTGTTCACCACGTGGTAAATGCTTGCAGAAGACACATCGTACACCGACCCTACCCTCAGATACCAACGTTTGCCGTCCCTTGCTCGTGGCATTGCTAGCATCCGCTGCAAAGTACTCGAGGCACGTCTTGCGTATGTAGCATTGCAACGGTGAGAGGTATTCCTCATCGTTCGTATCGGCGAGAGGGATGGGTAATCGAGTAATGCTTGATGAGACGCATACGTCGTCGTCTCCGGCAGCAAGACCGGTGGAACTACGGCCGGGAGTTGTTGGATTTTTCCGTTGATCAGACGAATATAAGGCATTCGTCTGATGCAAAATGGTGCTTAGGAGATGACTCGTTGCACGACATTCTCCAATCGACGGTTGGTAGTACTTCATCTGAATAAGCTTTCGGGCCGCCACCGCCTCGGGGGAGTCGCCAGCATTGACCATCGCCCCGGCCGCGATCCACAGGAGGATATCCGTCCGAAGAGACGGTGCACCGGGTCGTGACGAGCTTTTGGCGGGGGGAAATGACAACAGGGAGCCGGCGGAGAGCAGGGGTGTAGATGGTGAAGGCAAATAGATTACTCGCAGGGGTCACACTGGCTGCAGCAATGGCATGCTCATCCGCAGCTTTTCGATCGTATAATATTGTTACGTGGCCGTCGCCTTCTTCATCAATTCTCTTTGCGTCGAGGAAGCGGGGAGGTGGCTTCGGTCTAAGCATGAACAACGATGGCGAAATGCAGCCCAAATACTCAGTCAATGACAAATCCTACTGCAGAGTAAAGAACTATAATGTTGGCAACGGAAAAGCTCATGATTTTTTGGATCATGTGTCGAGCATGAGTGAATTCTTTTCCACCCATATCGAATGGGAACCTCTGTTTCGCAGCATGTTACTTGGCAGGATTGGAAACAGAGACGATGATATAACTCGAGCAGCAGCAATGGCGTTCCCGAATATGCTTACGTCCAATTCTTCATCACCGGAGATATGGGGTATATCAACACTCGAGAGACGAAATCCATGGCGTCTCCTTCCCTCCAAGCCTACGTCCGAGACATCAATTCGGTCACTTTCGGCATTCTTGGACGAGTGGCAAAGATCGTTGCTAGACATACCGTTGGATGCGATAGTTACGGGTGATAATGATCTACACTTCCTTGAGGAGGGACGGAGGACTATCGCTGTAACGAGATTTCATGTGCTTAATGAACATAATGATGACAATGACAAAAACGGGGCATTGATGAATGCGAATAATAACAGCAACGAGGGGAATTATGATTGGAAAATGGAGCTCTTTAGGACTTGTTGGTCTGAGCTTGCACACCTATCTTCCCAGGACTGTGCCGATACGGGCTCGTTGGTCCTGTTGCCTGCAGAGATGAATGGGGGTGATGGGTTAGATGTCGTGAGGGACTTTGTAGAGCACAATTTGATACGTCCAATACGATGGTTAGGGCGGGATGATGATTGGGAAATAGTGGTCATGGACAGGGGAGGGCTGGCAGTGAGACTGTTGTACAAGTTGAGTGACATACCAGACCTCGAGCGATCACAGAAATTACTAGAGTAGAATATAATACGAAACTAAACAATGATGGTTAGTTTTGCGCTCATGCATAGCCCATTTCAGAGTCGTCATCACTTCCAGAGTATAACCCGTCCCCGCTGCTTGCATCATCGGTATCCCACTCGGCATCTTCCCTTCCCAGTCACTCGACTCCCTATATAGTCTCAACGCAATCCCGAGCCAGGTTGATTGATTTTCATGCCAACTTACTCGTGGAGTCACATCTGCTACATAGCCACTGTATATGCCCGTAGATACAAGCTGAACGTCACAATTTGTTTTATCAAGATTATTGAGATGGACGACAAAATTGATTGTGACCTCACGTTGATTTTGTTCACCGCAAACAAAGCCATTCCCGATGAAAACAATATTTCTGGCGACTACTCGACCAATCTCGATATGCGACTGGTCTTCACATTTGTAACCAAGACTGCTCATCTCTTGATTCGTACGTGCCATAACATCTCCTGTCTGCTCATTCTCCAACGCATTTTTCAATTTGATCATTAGCCTCATCATTTCTGGGCCATTTGTTGAAAGCTCGTCATGGACGTATTTGAGCAGATTTGACTTTGATGGTCGGAAAAAGGAGATGTACTTTTGGATCTCTTGTGCCCCAATTATCAGGTGGAAGGCGTAATTCCTTTGTCGCATTGCGTAAGTCGCGAAGCACGTCAAGTGATGCAGACTCCGAACAGATCACACTGATCCTATCAAACCTGCGCTCCTCGCGGAGGAGATACGATTTGAATGAGGACATCGACTCTTCATCTGCCGGCAATATGATCCGAAGACAAGGGATAACGCATTTGTGATTCAATAGCACGCATACGAGTGCATGTGGACGATAAAGCGATGCCATTGATATACCTTGTAGCCTCTTGCTTCTCCTTCACTCCAAGTATCATAATACAACTGCCAGTCAGCCCCGCCCGTGAACATATGGAATATATGGACCACTAATTCATCACTCAACACATCAAAGTATGACGGCCCGTCATTGCTTTTTGCCATTGCTGCCATGCGAGCAGATTTTCGTGGGGGACGTGGTAGAGATTTGGTTTTATCCTCGTTCCGCTCATCCCCGCTGTCATTGCCATCTACGGATTGATACCCGTCCAGCAGTGGGCCGATCGTCGCTACTTCTCGTGTCTTCTTCCTGCCGACCATCTATTGAAGGATGAATCGGCTACTTATGGAAGACACGACAACAAGTGAAGCCGAGATACGATGTCGTATGGTATCGTAGAGGCTTCGAACAACTTCTTCTTGGCCAGATTTAAGCTTGAAAACCTTTGAAAACGGGTCTCCTCATCGGTTGGATGATCCTAGCTTGGTGCGCAAGAGCTGGTCGTAGCTATATAAATAATGCCCATAACAATAATTCATTGTTGGTCGGCACCACGATCTCGATCTACGGCACTTCTCTACTCCTTCGAATCGCGTGGTGATGATACCATCGGCCTCGATGAACCGTTGTATCGACGTTGGTTACGCGAGAAGGTGTGTACGAACAGTGGTGGCGAATATGCCATAAGTCGACCATACGCTGAATCTTTACTAAATGGTGTATCCCCTGATGGCGACGACGATGAGGACGGCGCCTGGAGATGGGAGCGTGAGAAGCTATGCTTTGATGAACGAGTATATAATGCCGTCAAATCGCTAGTAGAGAATGGAAAGGAGAATGGCTGTGTATTTATTAAACAAATGGCCAAATTTTCACATTTATTTGACTTTGATAATAATTGCGAAACTCTCGTCATGGATAGTAGTGGTAATGGCGATGCATCGTCCAAGAAATTTAGAGCAGGGATGAAGATATTACTCGACGGAGGACATATACAACATCGTCATTTACTATTAATTCGTGATCCGATGCATGTATTGTCAAGCTTCTTTGGTAAGTCGGGCAATGTCCACGGGAACAATCCACATCCTGATGAAGTGGGAATTACTCAGTTGATGGATGTCTATTCGAAAATAGTAGGTTCATCAATGACACGTGGTTGTGGTGCCGAGGAGAAGAATACTCATGTCGTAATTGATTCGGATGATTTAGCTGCACATCCTCAAGAAACATTGCAACATGTATGTTCAGAATATGGTATGGAATTTCTTAATTCGATGCTAACATGGAAATCAGGTCCACATGTATGTGATGGACCATGGGCCAAGTGGTGGTATCATGATGTTTGGGAGAGTTCTGGTTGGGATATGAATGAGGATGGAAGGAATCATCCAAGAACACAAAAGTACCGTACAGTCCCAACTGCATTACTCCCGACACTACGTATGTCAATCCCTGCGTACAACTTTTTCAAAACACTCACGTCTGCGTATCAACATCGTGCGATATCAACTCCACCATCTGGTAAGCTATATGAGGATCCACGGAATGAGCATATATTTGTCTTTGTGGGTGCCAAAGGTAAAGGACAGATTATCCCACGTGATATGGCAATCATATCCCCATTCGATTCATCAGTCCAAGGTGGGGATGCAACATGGGAGGGTATACGAGTTTATAATGACAAAGTATGGCATTTAGATGCTCATTTAGATCGATTATTCCGTTCAGCAAAGGCATTAGGGTTTATTAATGTTCATACTCGTACTGAGGTCATTGATTCCATCTTTCAAGTATTGGCTGCGAATGGTATGCGAGACGGGGCACATATGCGACTAACACTAACACGTGGTGAGAAGTGTACATCGTCAATGAATCCAGTATTTAATGTTTACGGTACAACATTAATCATATTGCCTGAGTGGAAACCAACGGAGGGTGCAACAACATATGATAATACCAAGGGCATATCACTAATCACAGCCGCGAATCGACGTAGTCCACCGAGTACATTGGATAATAAGATTCATCATAATAATCTTATTCAGAATATTCTGCCAAAGATACAGGCCAACCTTGCTGGTGTAGCAGATGCTATCATGCTTGATACAGAGGGTTATGTTGCAGAAACGAATGCAACAAACTTATTCATGGTACGATATGAAGGAGTAAATGAAGAGTGTTCTCAATATCTATCAGCATTAGGAGTTGAAGAGTATGATGCTAATGCTAACGTTATACTAATAACACCATCGGGTGATCATTGCCTACCAGGCATTACTCGTAATACTGTCTTACTCCTTGCAAAAGAGCTTGGGATTAAGACTGAAGAACGACGGGTGTCACTGTCTGAATTTTACTGTGCAGATGAGGTATTTACGACTGGAACAATGGGTGAGCTAACGCCTGTTACTTTAATTGATGGGCGAGTAATTGGGAAGGATGGTAAGCGTGGACATGTTACAGAATTGTTACAGAGGACATATAAAGATGCAGTAGCAACAAGAGATGATTGGTACACAGAGCTCCCTCCATTTGCTTAAAAAAGTCAAATTTAAGAGACTTTCACGTATAAAGCAAATATAAAAAAGTCTTGTGCCTAACACATCTTTATTCGAAATAGTCTTTGTGGACGGTATATACTATCTTTCACAACATATCCCTTTTCCACCTCTCCTACTTCATAGTATTGTTATGTCTTAAATGAGAATGCCTCTTTAGTCAAGCAAGATAATGCATCGTCTTTACCACAATCTACATTCGTTTCTACATCGACGGGTATACCCTGTTTGTTAATATCATGATGGTCCGGGGTCTCATACCTAGCAATCGTCACAGCAATACCACCATTCTCTCCCTCATCTAATTGACGTATAGTTTGTACTATACCCTTCCCGAATGTTTGCTGTCCGGCTACAGTCGCACGATGATTCTCCTTAAGTGCCGCAGTCATGACTTCTGCAGCACTGGCTGTATTCTTATCAACTAATACAATTAATGGTGACGTGCTGTCAACTCCATCAACGAGTGTTGATTGTGCATCCACAATCCCATTCTTATTCACAACATACACTACTGGTTTGTTAGCCTCGAGGAATAATGATGCTGTGTCAACACCTCCGGGTAATAACCCGCCAGGATTACCACGTACATCTAATACAAAGCTATTCACACCTTGTTTTTCTTTTAGAGTGAGTATTTCATTTTTGACAGTTTCGGATGTTGTGCCAGAAAAGTTTTTAATCCGTATTACCCCCACCTTATTCCCTCCTCCTCCGTTGGCAACGTAGCTACGTACGGATGTAATCTTAATTGGTTCACGTTTGAGTATAAAATCGAATATTTTGCCATCACGTTCTATGACGACCCCCACCTTACTCCCCAATGGACCACGTACCACATTGGCTACATCATCCGGTGTAATGACATTATTATAATCAAATTTTGTACCATCTACTTCCAGAAAGATATCTCCAGAACGTAATCCACCTTTATCGGCTGGTCCATTAGGTTCCACATCGGCAACTACTATACGTGATGCTGTAGTAGTAGTAGCAGCAGTAGTGCTAGGGATAGATGCTAATTCAACACCCACGCCAAATAAATTCCCGGTAGCAGCATTGACCATACTATCGTATTTGGCAGGTGGTAAATATCGTGTATACTTATCACCCAAGCTATTAAGCATAGTTTCGACGACACTTCGTGCCTCGTCCATGCTGTTATACTTTTGTGACAGTGCCGTTTGACGTACCTTGAACCAATCTTGATGATTAAATGTACGATCTATATATACATTATCTACAGTACGCCATACCTCGGCTATGAATAGTTGTTCTGGTGTGAATGCCTTGTAGTCGGATGCCATTGCTGGCAGTAGTGGTAGTGTTGATGTTGTTAGTAGTATTGATGCCAGTATTGTTGTGGCTACCACATTTTTAATATTCCTCCTTTTCGAAACGATGACGACGCCGATTTTGACATTTTTTTGATCATCTTTGCAGTCTCCTTCTCGGTGCTCTTCTTGGCAGGTGGGACTGTGTTTGCTAGGGTCTTCGGTGAAACGTCCAATTTTGCACGCTGTTGTCGACGTCGTTGTAACTCCTCGCGACGATCCTGACGCATTTCTTCGGTGGACTTGCCCCAACCTAGCCACGACGACAATGAAACCATTACTAGTAGGCAAAGCCGTGATCAATAATAGTAGGACGGTGGTCAGCAGGAGTATTGGCCGCATTTCATCTCCCCGTTCCGGACTCCGGACGCACCAGGATTTATTTCTACGTAGGCCGACACCTTGCGACTTACAAAACAATTGTCTCTGTCCACCTTTTTTTGGCAAAACGTTCCCGCCAGATTCTCCCCACCGTGAGATCTT
>Ga0247833_1005361_pt1 | contig 15016 bp, 11 predicted proteins | sample LaCruzMarch2015__7_FD_187117 | JGI IMG/M metagenome (GOLD analysis project Ga0247833, IMG submission 187117) | Freshwater microbial communities from meromictic Lake La Cruz, Castile-La Mancha, Spain - LaCruzMarch2015_8m | ecosystem: Environmental > Aquatic > Freshwater > Lake | place: Spain...
ACAATGTTGCACAATTATTTGGTAGGAGTGTTCGTGGTAAAAAAGAATTTCCCGACAGCGCTATGAACCTAAAGGTTGCCATCGCTGCTGCACGTTGGGCCAAGGATCCCCTGTGTGAATTGACATATACCTGGAGCGTTGCCAGTGATGCGGGCATGTTTGGGACAGAAATGCTCTTTCTGAATGTGCATCCACTTCAGCGAATCCTTCCGAAGCCATTGCTCCTGCGTGAATATCAGCGTGTTCTTTGCGAAGTTACTGCCGAAGTTGGAGTGGATATCAACGGCGCGTGCACACACATTCACATGAATGGTCTGCTATCATTTGTACCAGGACTTGGTCCTCGTAAGGCTAGTATTCTCAAGCAGAATGTGTCGCGGATCGGTGGGGTTGTGTCCAGTAGGAAATCAATCTTGGCCAAGCGTCTTTTGGGTCCCATTGTCTACAACAATGCAGCTGCGTTCCTCCGAGTTCGCGCCACAGACCAGTTGCGAGATCAATTGCTTCATCCCTTAGATGACACTCGCTGTCATCCAGATTTGTACCACCGCTATCGATATGCGATCCAAATTGCCGTGGATGCTCTTGAAGCTGGTGATGTCACCCGAGACGAAGATGGTGTTATATCTGCCATTCGTGATATAATGGATAATTCACAGGGTGAGGTGAAAAGGCTATTCCTTGCAACCAAAGATGAGTACGAACGTACCTATTGTACCATATTCCCCAGTTCGAGTGTTCACACGTGGGATCCCAAACAACTACCTGGGGAAAGTTGGCGTGATAAAGTTGAAGATCTTGATATTGAAGCCTTTGCCGAAATAATTGCAAAAGGTGGAGATGGGAAATGGCTTTCGCACTTGACAATGGTAAAGTGGGAATTCCGCCTTCCTTACGTTGATCCTCGTAATCCCATGGTTCCACCAAGTGGTGAAACACTGTTCAAACTTCTTACGGGTGAGTCTGATGCTACGCTTTGTCCAGGGAAGGAAGTTACTGGCATGATTGTGAAAAATGGCGACTTTGGTTCACAAGTGAAGCTCGAGGGTGATGTTCCCGGTTTCATTCCACTTCGCAATCTCGCAGATGATCATGTAGAATCTGCCGAGGACATTGTAAGCGTCGGGACTGTAGTCACAGCGCTCATCACTCAGGTAAAAATGGATCACATGTGTGTCGATTTAACATTAAAGAAGGAAGACTTTAGGAAGAAGTCTAGTGAGTGGGAAAGACCGATGAGTCTCCCACCGTTAGATGATAACTTTGACAAGTTTGCCGCACTTAAAATTGATGATGAGAAGGACAAAAATCGACAGGCTCGCCTCGAGGCGTTGAGTTTAACAATGGGTTCGACAAAGATTCAGGGTGCAGACATCAATGCCGATATTAAGCGTTCTGGTAAGGCAACTCGTCGTGCCTGTGCACACCCAGCCTTCCGCAATGCCGCACATGACGTAGTTGATCGAGAATTGAAGGAGAATGGCGATGTCATGGTCGGCGATGCTCTTATCCGTCCAAGCAATAAGTCATGTGACTCATTGGCCATCCATTGGATGGTCCGACCCGGTTGTATCAAGGTGATTGAAGTTATTGAGCAAGATAAGGTTACTGACGCTAGCATTGGCAATCGGCTCCTTATCAAGAAAGAAGTCTATGAAAGTATTGATGAGTTACTAGGACGATATATTGCACCAATGAATGACCGTGTAGAGGAGGTACAGCATCATCGCAAATTCTTGGACAAACTTGAGGATGATGTCGATGACATACTCCAAGAGATGAGAAGTAAAAGCCCCTCTGGAGTTTTCTACTTCATTTGCTGGAGTGAGAGTTACCCCGGCTACGTCTCTCTTCGTTTTATCTTGGGCAAAACTCCGAGGCATCATACAATTGCTATTACCCCCGATGGCTTCGTTTGGGGATCTAAAGCATACAGCAATATGGATCGACTAATGAATGATTTTAAGAAGAACCCATCTGGTCCAGGTGCTAAGTCTTATCCTCCAACTGCTGGCAATGGTTCAATGCAAGGTAGTGCAGTGGGCAGGTCCGAGGAAACTAGACAATCTCGATGGGGTGCAAAGAGTGCTGTATCAGTTGGATGGGGTGGTACAGCGCTTCCGCCGCCAGGTCTACCACCCGCCTTTGCTCCTCCTCCTGGCCTGCCACCGACATATGCTGCCCCTCCTGGCCAGCCTCCTACATTTAGCTACTGAGGTACACATGAATGTGGGTATAAATATATAGATATGAAGCCTGAACTAGTAGTACAAGCAAAGAACACAAAGGAAATAAACAGAATAATGAAGAATTAAAAAGCAGGGTATGTGGTATTTTAAAAAGGGGGTCACTACATAATAGCCTAAACATTTTAAAGCTCACTAGTTAAACTACCAATGGTCTTAAATTCTCTATTCAATAATAAAGTTAGCCGTTTCTCAGTATCATCATCATCGTCATCATTTGTGTCCAACAACTCCGCATCACTGCCTCCTTCTTCCTCCACAGTCCAAAACATAACACCCAAGAATCCACGTCCATTATACTCTACGAGCGTCTGTTCGTACGCAAGTCGTATTGCCTTGGGATCAACTTTACAGAACTTCATCCCATCTACCCAATAATTGGCTATCCCAATAACAAGTTTTTCTAATGGTATTTGTACAACAAACTGTGAGGTGGTGTCTTCTTGTGACAATGATGATGTTGATGATGCTACTACTAATGGTGGCAAGCCAGTGACTGTATATCCAGTAACAAAACTATGTATACGTTTCATCAATGCCAATGTTTGATCGATATGTCTACGATGTATATCGTGTGCAAATGGCGAGTATGCCTCATATAATTGTATGGATATAAAATCGAATGTATCAATACCTGCCTTGGCGAGTATGTAGGCATAACATTGTCGTCCAGCGTGTCTAAATTTTGCATTGTTAATAATTGTACGATCTTCATTGGTAGCAGATGAGGATGTCGTCCATGCTCGTGGTGGTAAATTTAATGCTAATGAAAATTCACCATCTATACTGCCTTCATTGATTGTAGAATCGAGGTAGGATTCAGCAGGTGCCATAGATACTATATATCCACGTGACTTGGCCTCAATTGAAAAGTCAACCACAATATCTAATGTTTCTATTGAAAATTGTGACGTGGAGGATGTAATATCATCATGTCCTTCGTAATCCCAATCGATACCATCAAATAATTGAGACCTCCTTTCATCATTATCATCATTGGTAGTAGCGCCTGCTTCTATTGTGTTGAATTCATCAAATACATCAACCCATTGTGAGCCAGTCAACCCTGATGGTGGATGTGGACCATTCCATCCACCAAAGGCTGCAAGATGTATCACTTCCTTGTTACGACTATTTCGAATCTTTTGTATGGCATCAAGATCTAATGACGTACGTATTCTACCCCCCAAGGATGATGTAGTGTCAACAATTTCAAAATGTACAAATGACCATATTATGACAGATGCTCCGTCTTGTATAGCACGTTCGACCTTGCCTGAATTCGGATTAGATGCGTATCCAATAATAATAGGAGAAGAAGTGGTCGATGAGATAGATGAAGATGACTGAGTCATTTTCATCATGTTGCTGCCTTCTGCCACAATTGGAAAGGAATGCACTATGCCACTAAAATAGTCACTGAATAATAATGGCAATGCGTAGATCAGTTGGTTGCACCAGGGCATTACTAAATGAGATTAAATTACTCTATCCTCACTCGAGGGTAATATGTTGTAGAGAGCAATAGACGATAGATGATAGACGTAAACTAAATACATATCACATACGAGTTTAAGACCCATTTTTCAGAGCAAATTCTTGCGTGGTCCCAATGAGGTATCACGCCACATTAACAGAAAAGTTCAAGCACTCCCTTCCGATCAGTTTGATATATGACACCCCTGGTCGGAAACATATGCGTCATCATACCTAATACATAGACGATACGAATGATGTTCACGTTCGTTGGTAGGAAATCGTCTCTTCCCGCTGGTGGGAGAGTTTGAAAAAAATGGCAAAGCCCTTTTCTTGTCTTCGTGCACCTTAACGCATTGATTGGCGATGGTGAGAAACCCTTCCAAGTTTGCAAATTCTTGAATCCTCCTTGAATTGCTTTGAAATGCTTCGTTTCGGCGAATACACATGAACTCTATTCCATCGAACATCTCCAATAGGTGATTATTATTTTGTAGAGTCCATTGTTTTGCGAGTCCGTGTTTTGACGGTGTGGTGAGAGAGCATCTTGGAATAAGTTCATCTATATATTTGTATTGCTGCCAAAGCGCTAACACTTCTTCTTCCGTTCATTATTTGCAGTATTTTTATTTTTTTCTTCGTAAAACCAAGATGAATGACATCATCCATGACAATGCGTCTTCTCATGGCGAAGTCATAATAAACGAGGCATTTCCTCTATTAGAAATATCATTCAAGAGCTATAGTGACTCGTCTGCTGATACCATGTCCGAGTCATCGTCACATCCATCACCATCGACACTTACCCCCATTGATGATCATCATCATCATCATCTTTCAAATGATAATGACGATGATCAACAGCAACAGCGGGATAGTAGTTGTGGAAGCTACCGTGGACGTCAATCACGATTGGCATTCCAAATTGCCGCCATGCTGGGTATGTTATCACTCGGACTATTATTTGGTGCCGACTTTGTGAGCATGGCCAATAAAAGTAGCGAGGAGAATGATCAACATCAGCATCAATATAATAGTTTTGATACTACCGCTGACGCGATCGATAACAACAGCGCGGCAAAGAATTATTATTATCATCCCAAGTCTTCGTCTGAGCGAAGTGGCACGACACGACCGACAATGGAAGAGGTTGATGACAACAATTTTGATCCAAGATTAATGAAGGCCAAGGCAAGTAAGAAAAAGGATAAGGCTGGGAAGAAGGACGATAACGCAGGAAAGATGATTGATGATGAGTATTATCGAATCATTAGTGATGATCAAGTCGATGTACACAAAGAAGATTACAATGATGATGATGATGATGATGATGACAGTAATGCCACGAATCCATCACAAATTGACATTGGTAGCTCTGCTGGATGGAATAATATTTCTATACCCGTGTCATACAACCGATGTCCCTATGTCATACAAACCTTTCAAGATTTAAACGAGGGGGTAACTGACATGTCCTTATTGCGTGACAAGTATATTACACAATCAACTGATTATAATGTATTTTATCGTGCCACGGCATTATTGTTTTGGAAAGACTTTGGTTCTGGACACTGGGGAGTCAAGCAAGACCGGAGTATCAATTTAGATGATTTAGTATTGCTAAATGATGCCAAGTATGTGTCTGATGGTACACCCATAAGTCCACGGAGTACATGGACATGGATTACCGGTGATCAACATTTAAGTAACTTTGGTGCGTGGCGTAATCGGGGGGGGAGTGTTGTATTTTCAGTAAATGATTTTGATGAGGCAGCGGTATATGATTTTCATATTGACGTATTACGTATTGCTGTCTCGATATGCAATCATGGTTTTACTAATGGTCTTAATGACGAAGAAGTACGGGATGCACTCGAGGCATTTACTTACACCTACGTCAAGACTGTGATTGATTACGTTTGGAATGATAGAGCACTATTGTTTGAGTTAGATTCGTATACGTCAATGGGGGCATTACGAGACTTTATAGTGAATGTCGAAAATGAAATGTCATTGGCAAAACAGATGCACAAGTTTACTGAGGTGGGTCATGATGGCATGAGACGCTTTATACGGGATGATGATACCCGTCTCGAGGACGTACCAGAGAGAATAGAAAGGAAAATACGAGAAGAGATTACATCGACTAGATATGGTGCGACAATGATGCACATGGGATGGAAAGTACGAGGATGGGATGATGATTTTTTCACAGTCTTAGATGTGGTACGGCGTGTGGATTCCGGTGTTGGGTCCTACGGTGTTGATCGGTACTATGTTCTACTTAAAGGAGAAGATGTTCTCTTAGAGGAAGAGGAGGGCGTGTTAAGCTCCTCTGTTATACTGGATGTGAAATCCGAACCTGTATCTTCAGTCTCCCGGATTATCAACGACATCGACTACCCGGATAGAGACGTTAAGGCATGGTACAAATACATGTTCCGGAATGAGGCCGATCGTGCAGCACAGGCACAACAACGTCTCACGTCCTACACAGATCCGTTTGTTGGTTATTTGGATATTGATGGAGAGTCTTATATTGTACGACAGAGATCTCCGTATAAGAGTTCGTTTAACATTGATACATTGAAACATTCCAGAGCATTCAGTGAATTCACTGAGCAAATTGCTGTAGAAACTGCGACAGCGGTAAGGCACCCATTGTACCCATATTATTTCTCATGTGTAATTAATACGCCTAAGTTCTCACTTATTTCTTCCTCCCCACCACATGTTTTGCATTCATGAAGCACACAAGAGGAAGTGTTGCCAAGTCACCGGGCCAATTCAAACAAGTGATAAAGGGGCTGTTGGGCGGCGATCAAGCTAGACGACGATGGAGCGATGTAAGTTATATGGCATGGTACTTTCGTTAATGTGTCTTGCTCGACCTATTGACAATTATTTGTTTTCCTACACATGCAGCTCGTGGCCAAAATTGCACTCAGTTACCATGATCAAGTGAAACTTGATTTCGATTGCTTTAATGACTACGTGAAGAAAACGTTTCCATCGGAGGGCAGACAATCCCCAAGAAAACATGGCATCTCCAGAGCCTAAGAATATATAATGCAGTGACTTATTTATATGACCATTATTGCTATCTACCCACAGTTTCATATATTTGTCCCATTGTCCACATCAAATTCCCTGAAATTCCGCTGGCACATCTGGCAAGTCCCCAAATTCTGGCTCAGGCAATTCTCCAAGGAGTTCAGGCGCACGTAGTGCCGCAGGAGACGCAACGCTTACCTTCTCATTCATGAGGTTAATCTTGAATTCCGACGACGGACCATACCGATCTTTGTTGTACTTCAGAACCTCCGTAACAGCATTCCGTCCGCCACTTATGTCACCTAAAAGCTTCGTCTTGTTCCGTTGACAGAAGTTCTTAAACCAATGCGAATCCAGAACAACGTCATTTCCATGCTCATCTTTCTCCATGTTCTTACCCTTGATTAACTGATTCGCCAGATCAAGACCTTTGGCACGTGTGACTTCAATACCCTCAGTGAGCCAGCCATTAATCGTCGCAATGAGTGGAGCGTCAACGGCAGTGTACTCTTTAGTTCCCTTCCGAACTTTAGACACGAATAGTGACTGACGATGTATGCGACCACGGATAGACGACATGTTGACCTCAAAGTCGTGAATACCGAGCTCATTTTTGACTTCCTCAATAATCTTAGGGATGCTACCATCGGCCATCTTTAGACTCCGTGGGCCCTGCTTCGTCATCGTCGTACCCTTGTTGGCATCATCCCGTTCACGTAGGTACCGTGCAGTGACCTCATTTATGAGAGTCTCACGACGACGCTTATCTACCTCCGACAATTCACTAACCTTGAGGCGGGTCTTCGGATTTTCAATCTCGAACTGCGGATTCTCACGTGTGAAACGCCCCTGAACCTTCTGACGTATCGCCCTCATTCTTCCGGGGTCGGGTTCTAGACCCTGCTCGTCTCTCACAGCCGCACTAAATAAAAATCAATAATGATGAGTAAGATACACGTCTGCATCTAAATTGAAGATTAAATCATGGTGAACAACGTACATAATCTTTTCAAAAGTCCCCTTCGCAAGACCACGTCCATCGACTCCATTGGTAAGCTTCGCATCACGGTACCTGATATATATCTCATCCACAAGTTTCTTATCTAGTGCCGCCCCTTCCTCCGACTCAGGATTCTTGTGTCGTTGGTAGATGAAGCGTACACGATGATCAAGCTGCTGCATCGTGCCTAGATCAATGCCGTCCAATCCCATTTCCCGGATAGTTTCGGTAACAATCGCCTCGAATCGGCCTTTCTCAAGACGGGGGTATTGCTTCCGTTCCTCAGTGTACTTGCGTGCTATCTCAGCCACGAGTCGACCTTCGTCTGTATCTTTCCCACGATACCCCCCTGTTGGTTTCGTCTTGATACGTTTTGCCTTGGGTTCCGCACTTGGTTTACGCCCACCCGGACGCTTACCACCAAAGTGAAGATACTTGACCCGGCGATCTAGCATCTTCCAGTTGATGTTGATATTCTCAGTGTATTCGAGGTTCAGTTCTTGCTTGGTCTCGGAGATGATAGTCATTAGACGGTCTTCTGTGAGTGTATTCAGCCCCTCACCCTCGGCGGCATACTTCTTGTAAATTTCGTTGATAAGGAGTTCTTCTTCGGCATTCTTCTTGGTATTCTTCGTGTTGTACCTTCCCCGCTTCTTCCCCTCACCCGTTCCCTGTTCGTCGTTCGTCGTCGTTACTTTCTTCACCGCTTGCTTGGAGTTCTTCCCCACCGCGGGTGAGAACTCCTCCCCACCAAGAGACCGACGGACCTTGATTTCGTTGATCTTCTTGTCATACTCTGCCATGTCCCTTTCAACCGCAGAGACTATACGATCGAATTTCGAAGGTGCCCCAATCCCACCATCCTCAGCCTTGGTATCGCCACTGAGGTCTGGCAATTCATCAGTCTTCATGGCATTATCCAATAAAAAGGCCATGTTATCATCGTCGGGATCATCATCATCATCACCATCTGCCTTGACTCCAGCAGCCTCCATGGCAGCCAACGTGGGGTACTTGGCAATACCATCAAGTAGCATTGCCTTGGTCAACGAGACATACCGTCCTTGGTATTCATTCACAAGGGCATCGATCAATGTATCAACCTCCTCACCAATCTTATTATCCCCAACAACAACTCCCTCCGAAACGCATGCCTTGGAAATACTTTTAATTAGTGCACGTACAGCCAGAAAGTCCTTGGCGGCGGCGGCATCGGATGCATTCACCGCTACGATTTCGTCATTGGTCTTCGCGAATGCGGGGAGTAATAAGGGAGGCAAGTCCCCATCACGTCGTGATCGACCCCTTGTCTGTTCCTCATCGTCCGTCTTCGACGACGCGGCAGCCGCCGCCAGCGGAGGAACGGCATGCCTCCGTCCCTCATCGAGAGAAGCGGATACTCGTTGGAGGAGGGCTTCCTCCTTCTTCGATTTCTTCGGCGCAAGGCTCGGCATGTTTGGAGGCGAACGAGTCGATTGAATCAAATCGAGTTGGTTGTGAATTTTTCGGGTTGTGTGGCGGAAGGTTGGTGCAAGTCAAACGAACTTTTGTAGTGATACGTAAAAAAATTCACACCCTCGCCACGCTGTCCATCCTCGCGAATTCTTAGTGGAGTCGGTAGCAGTGGGAATCATGTCGCAGATTGATACCCCTAGCGTCGAACCGAGCGACTCGTTCATGGAGTTGATTGGCCAGTCGGTGAAGAAGGTGTCCCTGGCCGCCAAGAACGAGTCCATGAATACATTATTTGGTAATAAGGGTACCGATGGCACTATGCTATGGGGTCTACTTCACATTAAAATCATCAAGTGTGAAAAATTACGTAATGCTGATGCCAGTTTGTTCAATAGAAGAGATAAGAGTGACCCGTACGTCGAGGCCTATATTGATGGTTACCGTCTCATAAAGACAAGTGTCATAAGAGATAATTTGAACCCCGTCTTCAATGAAGAATTCTTCTGTCCCGTCGCACACTATACAGAGAATATTGTGTTCAAAGTCATGGACAAGGATGATTCGTTCATGCTAGCGAAAGATGATCTTTTAGGGGACTACACGTTGCCCGTGAGTGAGTTGATCAAGTACGTTGACGATCTAGATATGAAGGAGGATGCCGATATCGTACCGGGAGATTTCAAACGTGTTGGACTACACAAGATAGTGAAACTGAGTGCTCACGTATCCAACAAAGTTAAAGATCACGGTACGTTGGAGTTCATGATTGAGTTCATCCCCACGCGCATGCTTTCGAAAACGCCCGAGACTCCGGGTGTGTACTTTCACACAACACATGGCAATGATGTCAAATTGTATATGAATGCCGACGACGATGGGTCTGCTCCTGTCATCAGATATGGAGGACAGAACGATGATGAAAAGGTGTGGAAACCACCGAGGATGTGGCGCGATGTTTTTGACGCAATTTGCAATGCAGAGCAATTCATTTATGCAGTCGGTTGGAGCTTTGATACAGATCAATACTTGTTGCGTGGTGATGAATTAACAAAAGAGCTAGCTCAGGGTAAGTATTCCCCTCGTCTTGGAGAGCTGCTGCTTGATAAAGCAGAGGAAGGACTTGTAGTGAACTTGATGCAGTGGGATGATTTCTCATCCAATATGGTTCAACAAACTGGTAAAATGGGCACATATGATGAGCAGACGAGAAACTTCTTTAAGGGTACAAAAGTGAATGCTAGGTTCATGAGTATGGCTGGAGGCGAAACGAATACCATACTCGAAGGAATGAATAAGACGATGGCGTTCACGCATCATCAGAAATTCATAATCGTGGATGCACCAAAAGCTAATGGTAAAGGCAGAGAGCTTCTTGCCTTTGTTGGAGGGATTGATTTGACTGAAGGACGCTGGGATAATCGTCAGGTACGTCATATGATATATCACTCTCACTGTGTCATTGCTGGTCAATTTCTGATCTCTTCGTTGTCTTCTCGTTTCAGCACCCACTCTTCCGCACCCTTCAGAGCTTGCATAGCGGGGACCAATACAAAAAGTGCTTCAATACGAACCCTGCCCACGGTCCTCGTCAACCCTGGCACGATATCCACAGCTCCGTTCGTGGCCCCGAGGCTATCCATTTGGTGAGGGCATTTGAGGAACGGTGGAAGAAGCAAGCAGAATCGAAGCTCCTTGTTTCTCTCAGTCAATTAGGGTTGGACAAGGAAATATCACTTGAGAACAAAGGAGGGTGGTGTGCTCAGCTTTCTCGGTCAATTGATTCAAGGGTCAATGACTTCGATCCAAGTGTCGCGAAAGCACCTGTCCTTGACTTTGTTAACGATCAACAGGTCCTATGGTCGACAAAAGGACATCCACAGGATAAAATCTGTCAACTGTATAAGATGTTTCAGACTGCTACAATGAATCGAGTGACATCCAGTCGTTATCTGGACACGAAGAAAGGCCGGTTGGTTGATACTAGTATCCACACAACCAACATTCACCAAATCCGACGTGCAAAGCATTTCATTTACATTGAGTCACAGTACTTCATGGGATCTTCGTTTATGTGGGAAGATAATCGTCATGTCAAATGCGGCAACATGATTGCCGCAGAGGTACGAATTGTGACGAGTTTTGCTGTTCTTTTCAGTATGATGTATTGAGTGCCAACTTTATTTGTTTATCTTTCTGCTCTTCTTTAGATTGCCCTCAAGATATGCGAGAAGATTTTCGCTAAAGAACCATTTGCGGTGTACATTTTGCTTCCAATGTGGATGGAGGGTATTCCCGCAGCCGATGCAACTCAAGGATTGCTCTACTTCCAGCGAATGACAATCGAGGCATTGTACAAGCAGGTTAATGATGCACTAAACACACACATGGCTACCTCATCCGATAGTGGACTTAAGGTTTCAGACTACCTCAACTTATATTGCCTGGGCACTCGTGAGACTGCAGAGGGAAGTCAAGGTGTTGGCGAGTCATTAACAGAGGATGAAAAGGTGCTGAAGCAAACACGTCGTCATCAGATATACATCCATTCTAAGATGATGATTGTTGATGATGATGTTGTACAAGTTGGGACGGCGAACATTAATCAGCGATCGATGGATGGCTGTCGTGATTCAGAGATAATGATGACCGCGTGGCAACCTGATCATTTGGCATCTGACACATCGATTGCCAAAAGCGATATTCATGCCTACAGGATGCATATCTGGGCATCTCTCACGGGAGAGATGCATGATGAATTCCGCAACCCTAGCAGTAAAGAATGCGTGAAGGTCATGAATTCAATTGCTCAGAGAAACTGGGAGACGTACATTGGCAAGGAGACTGTTGACATGAAATCTCATTTGTTACCTTTCCCAATTGATTTTGTCAACGGAAAGATCACTCCACGTAAGGGGTTGGTAGGAGGGGATTTCCCAGACACAAAAGCAAGTGTACTTGGGAAGAAGTCTCTTCTGTTGCCAGAGCTCCTCCTAACTTAATGATATATCATGTTTGCGTGGGAAATGTGAGGTCTTACGGGTTGATGTCTGATAATTATGTTTGTTATTGGTATGTAAAGATTGTTATAAGGATTTTGTTGTAAAGGATTTTATGTTGTACTCTTTCGATTGCGCTAAGAAGAATGTGACTAAGTTGTGTCTTGAAGGATATTTACATGAGCGCTTCCTCGTGTGAAATGTAGATCGTACGGTTACTGATGTATAAAAATCATCTAGTTTACCAACTTATTTAGTACATACATCATGTTCTCAGTCCAAGTCAATGAGTGCACTATCCACATTCTTGTAGATGGGAATAACCCATCAACAGTGGAGTCTTCAGCATCGTTGAAGAGGATATCGGACTGAGGTAACGGCGTATCTAAGAATCTCATAATGTTGGCCCAGAGGATAAGGCTCACTCACATCGACTTGAAAAAGACAGAAAGAAGTGAAAGGAATCCTCTTCCACAAGATTCGTCAAAAGAATTTGGATTCGCACGAGAATAGAGCGACAAACACAAGTACGATAGTAAGTCTCATGAAGTCTAAAGATATTATCTCGATTTCGTTTGAATTGAATAACGATAGGTAGGCCATGGGGTGTAATACTAGCAAGCAGGTGGTGAAGCAGGAGCCCGGTCAGGTTTCGAGAACAAGAAATTCCTCACTGCATAATGCCAAGATATCCGCCGAGAACAAATTATCAAGCCTGGTCCACTACGGCAAGGAGGGCGATGGTGGGCTGTTATGGGGTCTTCTTCACATCAAAATCGTCAAATGTGAAAATTTACGCGATCGGGATGACGCTTCCAATTTGTTAGGAGCAATTACTAAGGGTACGGCAGACAAGTCGGATCCATACGTCGAGGCGTATGTTCAGGATTATCGTCTTCTCAAGACAAGATGTTACGAAGATGATTTGAACCCCGTCTTTAATGAAGAGTTCTTCTGTCCCGTCGCACACTACACCGATTGCGTGACATTCAAGGTCATGGACAAGGACATGCTGGTGGCACACTTTTTAGGGCAGTACGACCTACCCGTGAGTGAGTTAATCAAGCATGTCGATGAAACTGAGTTAAAGGACAACCCCAATCTCTCTCCTAGAGACTTGAAGCGCGTCGGTGTGCACAAGACTGTACAACTAAGTGCAGAGAAGATTATGGATCGTGGGACTCTGGAGTTCATGATTGAGTTCATCCCAACTCGCTTGCTACCGAAAACGCCAGAGGTTCCAGGACTGTACTTTAGCCCCACAAAATGTAATGATGTCAAGCTGTATATGAATGCCGATGACGATGGGTCTGCTCCTGTCATCAGATACGGAGGACAGAACGATGACGAAAAGGTATACAACCCGCCAAGGATGTGGCGTGATATCTATGACGCGATTTGCAATTCGAAGCAGCTCATCTACCTCGTTGGGTGGAGCTTTGACACAGATCAATACTTGTTGCGTGGGGAGGAGTTGGATAAAGCACTCGCCGATAATAAGTATTCTCCTAAACTTGGAGAATTGTTAAAGATTAAAGCAGAGGAAGGAGTTGTGGTGAACTTGATGCAGTGGGATGATTTCTCATCCAATGCGGTGCAACAAACTGGTCAGATGGGCACGCACGATGAGAAGACAAGGAAGTGTTTACATGAGAGCAAAGTTAACGCTAGGTACATGAGTATGGTGGGTGGAGATACTGATATCCTCGGTGGACAAAATTCTCTCAGTAACATGCTTCAGGGAACGATTAAGACAATGGCGTTCACGCATCATCAGAAATTCATAATCGTGGATGCACCAAAAGCTAATGGTAAAGGCAGGGAGCTTCTTGCCTTTGTTGGAGGGATTGATTTGACTGAAGGACGCTGGGATAATCGTCAGGTACGTCGTATGATATATCACTCTCACTGTGTCGTTGCTGGTCCAATTTCTGATCTCTTCGTTGTCTTCTCGTTTCAGCACCCACTCTTCCGCACCCTTCAGAGCTTGCATAGCGAGGACCAATACAAAAAGTGCTTCAATACGAACCCTGCCCACGGTCCTCGTCAACCCTGGCACGATATCCACAGCTCCGTTCGTGGCCCCGAGGCTATCCATTTGGTGAGGGCCTTCGAGGAAAGATGGTCAAAACAAGCAGAATCTGAGCTCCTTGTGACTCTCAGGAATCTTGGATATAACGATGCAAAGGCCGCTGAAACTAAAGGAGGGTGGTGTGCTCAGCTTTCTCGGTCCATCGATTCAAGGACCAATGACTTTTTACAAGTCGCGGAATCTGCTGCTACTGAGTTTGTTAGTGAAGACTCAGTTGATTGGTCAGTAATTACTGAGCCAAACGTAATGAAGTCTAGGAGGTTCGAGACTACCTCTCTTATGAGTCGTTACTCATCTAATGGTAATTTGGACATGAAGAAAGGCCGGTTGGTTGATACTAGTATCCACACAACCAACATTCACCAAATCCGACGTGCGAAGCACTTTATTTACATTGAGTCACAGTACTTTATGGGCTCTTCGTTTATGTGGGGAGATAATCGTCATGTCAAATGCGGAAACTTAATTGCCGCAGAGGTTGCCCTCAAGATATGCGAGAAGATTTTCGCTAAAGAACCATTTGCGGTGTACATTTTGCTTCCGATGTGGATGGAGGGTATTCCTGCAGCTGATGCAACTCAAGGATTGCTCTACTTCCAGCGAATGACAATCGAGGCATTGTACAAGCAGGTTAATGATGCACTAAACACACACATGGCTACCTCATCCGATAGTGGACTTAAGGTTTCAGACTACC
>Ga0247833_1005365_pt1 | contig 15011 bp, 10 predicted proteins | sample LaCruzMarch2015__7_FD_187117 | JGI IMG/M metagenome (GOLD analysis project Ga0247833, IMG submission 187117) | Freshwater microbial communities from meromictic Lake La Cruz, Castile-La Mancha, Spain - LaCruzMarch2015_8m | ecosystem: Environmental > Aquatic > Freshwater > Lake | place: Spain...
CCAGAGGTCATTTGGACCATTGAATTTCTTTCCTTCAAAATCATTGACCAAAACTGTGATTTTTTGATTTTTATCAATGCTTATGAGTTGATTTTCTAAGTCAGCACACGAAAGCAAATTTCCTGCGCGGTCGAAATAAAGACCATTTGAGCGACCAGTTTTATCCATATAAAGTGATATAGAATTATCTGCCGCCGACCACTTGTAGATTTTGTCATTGGGTTGGTCAGTGAAGAAAACATTGCCTTCAGTATCGGCGGCTGGACCTTCGGTAAAGGCATATTCGCCCGAAAGTTTAGTGAGTATAGCTCCTTTGGTAATGATTTTACTTTGTTGTGCAAATCCATTTAATACAAAAATGAATAGCACAAAAATGCTTGTTAAAGTTTTTTTCATGATGGTTGAATAGAGGAAAACGAAAAAAAAGGTTATTTCGCATCGCAAAATAACCTTTTTTCAAATAAGCTACAAATGTATTTTGTGATTAGCTACTGGTGGACTGGGAAACTGGCTATTATTCGTAACCAGTTTCTCAATAATTCACTTAAGTTGTTATCTATATTAAAAGTGCGTAGCACTAAAATATTTGTAGTAAATATTTGCAAAAATCTTAAAAGGTGCATATCACCGAAATTTTATGACGGTGATATGCACCTTTTTCGTAAAAAAAACTGTTTCTACAAATATTTAGCGGCTCTGCCGCAATATATATAAACTTCTAATAACCAATATACCAGCTCACCAATAACTAATCAACTTAATCGAAGGGGCAATGACCGCAATGCTTTCCCGGTCAGATTTAAAACTGCACCAACAATCGCTGGGGCAATAGGAGAAAGTGGAGGCTCGCCGACACCGTAAGGAACATCATCGCCTTCGAGTAAAAACGACAGAATTTCTGGAACGTCCGAAAGTGATGCCAAAGGATACTGACTGAAATAGGCTTGTTCAATTTGGCCATCTTTTACAGTCAGTTCTTCGTATAGAGTTGCACTGATTCCCATCATGACACAGCCTTCTATTTGTGCTTTTATACCTTCTGGATTAATAATTTGTCCCATATCCAGCACATTGGTTACTTTTTTGACTTTTATTTTTCCTTCAATAATTTCTACCTCAATGGCTGCGGCGGCGATACTTTTTCTATCATTTCCAATCGCAATTCCGCGACCTACTCCATCGGCTTTTGGCGTTTTCCAGCCACTTTTTTCAATAAGGGTTTCTAAAACATTTCTGCTACGTTCAATAATTTTATCATCTTTATTGATAAGCATATCGAGGCGAAAATCAATCGCATCTTTTCCTGCTTTGTGGGCTAGCTCATTGATAAAACTTTCAATGGCAAATGTATTGGGAAACATACCTACAGCCCGCCAAATACTAATCGGAATTGGCACATCGGTATTCCAAACAGAAACTGATTTATTTGGCACATTGTACATCAAGCTTGCTCCATGTCCTGCCGAAAGAAAATCCGAACCAAGTAATTTCAGACCAATTTCTCCGACCATATTTCTCACATACATATCTGGTGTAGCTTGGTCATGAGTGATGGCTTCCACCTTTCCATCTTTTGTCATTTTTGCTTGCAAAACATGGTGTGTATTTGGGCGATAAACACCATTCTGAAATTCGTGCTGACGGCTGTTATAAACTTTAATTGGTTTTCCAACTAATTTTGAAATGATTGCCGCTTCTGCCGCCAAACCTGGGGCTGCTTTTCGGCCAAAACCTCCACCTAGTAATGGTGTATGCACATCAATATTGTCTTTTTTTATATCAATAGCTTTGGCTACCACGTCTCGTACTTGGCTTGGGCCTTGCGAACCTGTAATAATCAAAACTTTGTTGGCTTCTACATGAGCAATTGCTCCGTTTACCTCCATTTGGGCGTGAGTGGCCATTGGGGTGCGATATTCTTGTCGGAAAACTTCAGTTTTGTTATCTTCTAGAATACTTTTTGCACTTCCTTCTTTTTGAATATTTGCTTCTTTTCCATTGCCAACCGTAACAAGTTTGATTAAATCAGCTTGCTGAGTTTTGTTAGGCGTATTCCACTCAACTACCACTTTTTTAGCAGCAGAATCGGCGGCATAAAAACTTTTTGCAACAACAGCGAGTAAATTTCCTTCACGAACAATCTTTACTACACCTGCTGATTTTGTTGCTTCGTTGCTATCCACTGATTTGATTATAGCGTCGAGGTAAGGTGACTTTACCAAAACCGCATACAGCATATCGGGCAATTCACTATCGAGTGTATATTTTGCTGTACCCATTACCTTTGGCTTCAAATCTACTCGTTTAACCTCTTTTCCTATTATTTTAAAAGCTGATTTTGGTTTAAGCGTTGGCGTTTTTGGCTCGTCCCACTCTTTGGTTGAGGCAGCAATTTCTCCGTAAGTGGCTTTTTCTACGCCTGATGAGAGTATGCCATTTTCAGTTTTAACAGCCGAAATATCTACGTTCCATTGTTTGGCTGCTGAGGCTTTTAGCATTTCTCGCATGGTCGCTGCTACTTCTCTGACAGGCTCGTAAAGGCTTGATGTTGAGCTACTTCCGCCTGTATTTACATTATCAATTAGGCCACTGCCAGTATTGGCGTGTTCGACTTTAATTTTATCCACCGAAACTTCGAGTTCTTCGGCAGCCATCATTGCCAAGCCTGTCCAAACTCCTTGTCCCATTTCAATTTTTGGCGATTTAAGCAGAATTGTGTTATCCGCTAATATTTCAAACCAAAAATCAGGTTTTAGTGAGCTAATAGAGGCCGGCAAATCCATGCTTTCAACTTTCTGTGCCGTAAAACGACGCATTGGTGAGCAGCCCACGTAACTTGCAACGACAGATCCGCCCAAAACGATTGCCCCTCTTTGTAAGAATTTTCTACGAGAGAAAGATTTTTTTTCTGTTGACATAGCTTTTAGTGGTTTTGGTTGTTGATTTCGGCTGCTCTTTTAATGGCTTTGAGGATGCGTGGATGCGTTCCGCAACGACAAATATTAGTGATACCGTTTATAATATCATCGTCAGTAGGATTTGGGTTTTCTTTGATAAGCTTCGCTGCAGCCATCATAAATCCAGACTGGCAATAACCACATTGTGGAACTTGTTCTTCCATCCAAGCTTGTTGAATTGGGTGTAAGTTGGCTTCGCTTTCCGAAAGACCTTCGAGGGTTATAATGTTTTTTCCTGCAATGGTTTCGACAGGAACTGAACATGAACGTATTGCTTCACCATCAATATGCAACGTGCAAGCACCGCACATGGCCATTCCACAACCAAATTTGGTTGCTGTAAGTTTGAGTTCGTCTCTGACCACCCAAAGAAGGGGCATCGCAGGGTCAACGTCGATACTCGTTGCTTTGCCGTTTAATTTAAAGTCTATTTTCATTCGTTTTTATGATGATTGGTTGATGTTATTGTAGCTAAACTTATCAATAAGCTGTAAATTACTCAAAAAATCTCGTTAGATGCCCATTAAAACCACCAGTATTTTTATTTTATTGATAATTTTTAATTCCCTTAGCCTTGTTTGTCAAAACAATGATTGATATCTTCTAGTTCATGGCCGTTCAAACGAAAAAGAATATTTATTTTTTATTGAAATCTTCGATTTCGGCTTGAATTTAGTCATTTTTTTTACCCATAATTTTGTGAAACAGTTTTTTAGAAAAGTTTTTTTTGCCTAAAAAAGTTCGTCGTTTGTTTTTAGTGCTTCTTTTTACCAATTTGCTAATGTTTTCACTTAGTCCAATACGAATGTTTGTCGAATTACTTTATCCAGCGTCTTTAACTGCACAAGAACTTGATGTTTACCTTGCCAATGGTTGGTTCAGAATGGGGCAATCTATTTTTACTACAAATTTTCTTCGATTTCATGATAAATTTTATTCATCTATTTGGCTTAGAATAGATTTGTTAAATAGTGAAAAAAGCAAAACTCAACAAAAAATCGAAAGACTAAATGCTCAATTTAGAGTTGAAATTCAGATAGCCAATCCGACCGAACAGCACGAAGAGTTATTTAGTAAATATCGAGAAAGAATGACTTTCGACCCTGCTACATCGGTCAAAAACTTACTTTTTGGGCATCATAATGAGCGTGACTCTTTCCGAATTTTTGATACCTTTGAGATAAATATTTATGATGAAAATAAACTAATTGCGGTAGGTTTTTTGGATTTAGGCGAAAAAAGTGCCGCAGGAATTTCGTGTTTTTATGATGCTGATTATCGAAAATATAGTCTCGGAAAATATTTGATGTACCTCAAAATGGATTTCTGTAAACAAAATGGTTTTCATTTTTTCTACCCAGGGTATTTTGCACCAACTTATCCGCTATTTGATTATAAGATTGATTTGGCCAAACCAACACTTCAATATCTTGATTTTGTTAGCGATGTTTGGATTCCGTTTGCAGCGTTTGACTCGTCTCGAATTCCGATAGATTTGATTGTAGAAAAACTAAGAACTTTGAGCGAAATATTGGACAGCCGAGGCGTGAAAAATGAGTTCAAATTCTACGATTTTTTCGATGCAGATATGATTCATAACCTCAATGGCATGGGTTTAATTGATTATCCAGCATTCTTGTTTTGCTTCGATATTGATGAAGGTTCTCGCTTTTTGCCAATGGTCATTTACGATGTGCGAGACGAACAATTTCATTTGATTATCTGCACGACGGTTTATAAATCAATTTTTGAAGAAGCCCCAGAAGAGCATTATAATGCTTATTTACTGCAAATTTTAAAGTTTTTATATACTGGAGAAATAGTTGAGGAAATGGCTGACGTAATAGAAATGTATGGGCGAGAATTAACGAATTTAGAAACATAAATGAGTATTTAACTCCTAATAATTAATCCTGAAATCTTAAAATCTTTTAATCCTGTTGTATCTTTGCACTTTAATTTAAAAAAGAGCATGATTTCAGTCGATAATGTGGCAGTCGAGTTCAATGGTGGAACGCTGTTTAGTGATATTACTTTCAATATCAACGAAAAAGATAAAATAGCCCTTATGGGCAAAAATGGAGCAGGAAAATCTACTTTGCTCAAAATCATTGCAGGTGTTGATAAGCCTACTCGTGGCAAAATTTCTGCCCCAAACGATGCCGTAATTGCCTATTTACCACAGCATTTACTTACCAAAGATGATAGTACGGTTTTTGAAGAAGCCTCAAAGGCGTTTTCGGTGGTACTTGATATGAAAAAAGAGATGGATGCACTCAATCATCAGCTTGAAACTCGAACCGATTACGAGTCGGATGCGTACATGAATATCATTGAAAGAGTATCAGAATTGAGCGAAAAATACTATTCAGTGGAAGAAGTAAACTATGATGCAGAAGTAGAAAAAACGCTTCTCGGCATGGGTTTTACAAGAGCTGATTTTACTCGCCCGACTTCCGAATTTAGTGGTGGATGGCGTATGCGTATTGAATTATGCAAGATTTTGCTTCAAAATCCTGACTTAATTCTACTCGATGAGCCTACCAATCATCTTGATATTGAATCAATTCAGTGGCTCGAAGATTTCTTGATGAATAATGCCAAAGCCGTAATCGTGATTTCGCACGATAGGGCTTTTGTTGATACCATCACCAACCGTACGATTGAGGTGACTATGGGTCGTATTTATGACTACAAAGTAAATTATACGCAGTACCAACAACTCAGAAAAGAACGCCAAGAACAACAGCAAAAACAATACAACGACCAACAAAAAATGATTGCCGACACGCAAGAGTTTATTGACCGTTTTAAAGGCACTTACTCAAAGACTTTGCAGGTACAATCGAGGGTGAAAATGCTCGAAAAATTGGATATTGTGGAGGTTGATGAGATTGATAGTTCGGCTTTGAGTTTGAAGTTTCCGCCAGCACCACGCTCTGGAAATTACCCTGTGATTGTGGAAAATGTGACTAAAAGCTATGGCGACCATTTGGTTTTTAAAGATGCTTCATTGACCATTGAGCGTGGCGAAAAAATTGCTTTTGTAGGCCGAAATGGTGAAGGAAAGTCAACACTCGTGAAAGCAATTATGGCAGAAATTGAATTTGAAGGCGATTTAAAGCTCGGTCATAACTCAATGATTGGGTATTTTGCACAAAATCAGGCCTCTCTTTTGGATGAAGATTTAACAGTTTTTCAGACCATTGATAATATTGCGGTGGGAGATGTTCGTACCAAAATCAAAGATATTTTGGGGGCGTTTATGTTTCGTGGCGAGCAAATTAATAAGAAAGTACGTGTACTTTCGGGCGGAGAAAAAACTCGTTTGGCGATGGTGAAACTTTTGCTCGAACCAGTAAATTTATTGATTCTCGATGAGCCAACCAATCATTTGGATTTGAAAACAAAAGATATTTTGAAAGATGCCCTTCGTGCTTTTGAAGGTACAATTATCTTGATTTCTCACGACCGTGATTTCTTGGAAGGACTTGCCACAAAAGTTTTTGAGTTTGGCAATAAGCGTGTAAAAGAACATTTTGAAGACATCACAGGCTTTTTACGTAATAAAAAGATGGAAAATTTACGAGAGATTGAGCGTAAAAAGTAGAAGAGGTATGTTGGCTGATATAGTTTTTTTAATGGTTGGTGGCTTGAAACCCTTTCTGCGTTTAGCGGTTTTGAGCTATACGCAAACCAAGTTTTTTTTTATTACAAATGTTGATTTGGAAAAACTAAATTTAGGCCTTTTGGGGAGGTGAGATTCCCTTTCGTGGTTTGTATCCGCTGTGTAGCTGTGTCTGTGTGCGGTTGAAAAAGTGTACTCTTTTTATATTTTAGCTTACATGTGCGGTTTGTAAATGTGTATGAACTGCTACTTTGGTTAACTTGTTTTAAAAAAAGCTTTATTATGTTTTTACTCAATTTTTTTAAAGTTGTTATAATTGACTTATTTTCTTACTAAAATTTTTATTTTTTGCTTAAAATATCCACAAACCTTATGGGCTTTCCCTTTACCCAATCCATGATTTTTACATAAACACCATTATGTTTTTTGGCTGTTTTTTTTTCGCAACCCTCACATGGTTTTTCTTCTATTCTGTCCTCTTTTTTTTCAAATAAAGTTACTTCGCCTTTAATAGTTACTTTTTCAGTTTTACAACTCATCGGTATTACATATTTTAAACCATCCATTTGAAATATATTCCAAACAATGATTTCAGCTATCTCTTTTTGCAGCTCTAAGCTCGGAGATTTTTTTAATTTATCTTTGTAATAATCAATAAAAGTATAAAGCAAATTCTCCCGAGCTATCAGTAAACTATCTCCTTGCCACTCATAACCATAAGAACTTTGAAATGCTATTTTTGCCCATTTTAGCCAATCTTCGGTTATGTCGCAATATTTTGAAACCACGCTCAATTTGACATCTAAAAAACCAACTCGTTTTGTTAGCGGCAATAATTCCTGACTATCAGAAACGGGGTCATAACGAAATAATCTTCTCGTATGTCTATGTTTTTAATATGATTTTCTTGATTCATCAGATATTACTTTTACGCCATGGGTTTTATCATAGTTTCTTCCTTCCTTCATAGTTTCCCATTTCGGGGACTGTGAGGGAACGAAATTGCTGATTTTTTTAATTCCAAAATACTTCAGGTTTGATGTAGAATACCGTATCAATAAAATAAAGCATTTCGTTTTTGGTTAATACGTTTTCATCATGTAAATCTTCCAAGATAATACCCAAATCGGGGTTATAGTAATCGTTATTTTTGGTACAAATAAAACCGTTATTTTGTAAAAAATCTTTTACTTCTTGTAGATTAGTAGGTTCACTTGCTTTGATATAATTTTGTTCTACCAAAGCGTACAAAATATTTTCTGTTGATTTATAAAAGCCCAATAAATTATAAGCCGTTTCAGGAAAAAAATAATTATTTAAAAGTAGGTTATAAAAATAATCCTCCCAAAAAGAGTAATAAATGCTGTCGTTTAGCTTCAATACCTTTTGATTGTCTTTTACATAGACTTTTTGTTCTGCACCTTCTGAAATAAACAAATCAAAATTAATGTCACAAACCCAAAGATGATTTGAATTGATATATTGAATCAACTCCGCTGTTTCTTGTTTTTTGTGATACTGTTCTGTTTCAGCCACTGCACTTGTAGTTTTGCTTCTTCTAAGGTATAGGGCGATTGTTTGGATAAATTCTCCGTGGCTAATCTTGCTCTTTCCGTGAATGATATTTTTGAGTTCATTTTTTATTTCTTTATAGTTCATACAAATTTAATTATTTTAATCATACAAAGTGTTGAGACTTGTATAAACACCACTTTTGCCTAATTAATGTTAGTTAATCGCCCCATTTCAGGCTTTTTTTTCACTACATTAATCTTTAATTATTAAGTATATTAACAAAGCAATCGTAATTACAAGACCAACAATTTGGATTACCCTGTTCGTCGTTATTTCTTTCTTTAAGGCAATGTTTTGTTCTGATAGATTTACTACCTTATTTTTTAATGTTTCAAATTCTATGTCGTTTTTTTTGTCCTGTTGATTTAAATGGCTGTTTGTTTCTGTACTAAAAGTTGTAATAATTTTATTAGTTTCTTTAAAATTGTCTTCAACAGTTTTTTGGATTTGTCCTAATGACTGAATTACAGAATTTAAAGAAGTTGTAAGACCCGTTAAAGTTAAATTAATAGCATTTATTGCACCGAAAATATCAGAAAGTGTCTTTTGTAATTTATCAAAACCTTTTTCTAAATCAACTTTTGTAAGGCGTTCTACTTGCTTTCCTAATGCCTCATTTTTTGTTTGTAAATCTTTTGCTTTCTCCTCAAAGCGTTTAAGTTGGATTTCTAAATCCTTCCTGGTTTGATCTATGAATATTTTTTGTAAATCCTTAAAAAGTACATTAAAATCAGTATTTATAAGACGTGAAACCTCCTTGTCAAAATCCTTTAATTTGCTCGACAGTTCACTTAATTTTGTTGTAAATAGAGTATTATTACCATCTAAATAGGTTTTAGTAGCCCCTCCCAAAACGTTTGTATAGTTTGTAGATAATTTTACTATTTCATCAAATTTGGCCTTGAAAATATCAGGAATTCCTTTTGAAGAATCCTTCAATGAGCTGATGTCTTGGTGTAATTTATCAAGGTCTTTAAGTTTTTCGCTTAAAGATTTCACATTTCTCTGTGAATCTTCAATCAATTTATCAAAATCAGGCATAATATTGTTCTGTTAATTGTTTATTTTTAATTAAAAGTTCCTCAATTCTATTTGTTTGCATAAACAATAAGAGTTTAACTCTAATAGCTTTAATATCTCTGAATGATTTATTTTTAGGTTGAATATTTTTCAACAATCTATTAAAATAGCTTTCAAAAATTGGCTCAATAATATCATAATTATTTTGGTGAAATTTTTCGTCTGCATATAAATTGATAAAACCTAATTCAAGTTCTGAATTTGCTTCTGAAATATAAGATTCATTATTAATTGAATACATTGAAAATGCTTTAAGTAAACGAAGTAGCCACTCAATATTTATATCGGTTTCGCTTAATGACCTAAGAATCTTTTTACAAGAACCCATCATATGCTTGTAGTTGTTTTGCTCAGTTCCTTCTATTTGGAAAACGCCTTCTTTGTCGCTTGTACCTAAATATTTATCAAGAATTTCCTTCATACCCATTGTTTTCTTTTGATAATCGTCCAAAAGGGAATATGGTTTTCCTTCAATTTTGAAACCTATTCTTGCATATTTTGCATTGAAATAAAAGTAAATTTGCTCTTTGATATAAAGGTTTTGCTCAAACCAATCAGTAGCGTACTTTTCATCTGTAATGCTTGTATTTAATATTGTTTCAATTTCATCTGTCGCTCTTGTTCGCTTACTGGCAATTTCGTGGTAAGAAAATTCAGCTAAGAAATTCAAACATTCTAAAATATTTTCTATCAAAGTTGGCTTTGTTAGGCGATTCTTTAATTCAGTTATTTTTTCTAACGCAGTATTTTCAGATAAATAACGTCTTAAATATGCTTCAATTCGCTCAATATATTGCCCTATGTCTTGAAATTTATTAAAAGTGCAGCTATAAAGATTGTTTCTATTAAAGTCAATCAGATAGTCTTCTAAAAATCCCATACTGTGCATTCTATAAATTAGTCTCCCTGTATCATTTGAAGATTCCCTATCTCTGCTATATATATAAAAAGCAATCTATCTCTCGTTAATTGGTCAATTTGTGAAAGCTCTGTGGCATTATTTTCTTCTAAAAGGAATAAAAAATCATTGAAGTCGTTTGAAAAATCGTAAGAATTTTTCACTACTTCTTGATACGTTTTGCTTGAAAAAGGTGGTATTTCATTGGGGTTAATGTGCAATAATTCACAAATTTTTTTACTCGCTTCGGGATATTTCTTTTCGGCGGTAATTATAAAGTTGAAAAATTCTTTTTCGCAATTTTCAAATTCTTTAACCAAAGTATCTTGCCCCTCTATATTGATAATTTCGCCCCTAATAAGCTGAAATTCCTTTATTTTAAATAGATTTATTAGTTGGCTTTTTTCAGTATCTACTCCTTTGAATGATAGTTTATGAAAGTAATTATGAATATCTCTGTCATTGAATCTTTCTACAATGAACTTGTATTTTCCGAAGGTATCTCTATATTGTAAACTGTATTTTAGTTCAGTTATATTTTCAATTGGTAAAATATTATATTTACTCCCATCTTTTTTTAGTAATGAGAAATCTATAATTTCAATGGTGTTTAATAATTCTTCAATTGAAGTAAATACAATAGATTCAAATTTATTTGTAGCTTCATTCCATTTTTTTTCAAAGGACTGGCGTATAGCTTTTCTTGTAAATTTATTTTGGATTAAAGCATTTTCTTTGTTTTCGCTAAGAAAGCTATAAACATCAAATTTGACATGTTTATTTTGAGATACTAAAATATTAGCTTCCGATATTTTTTTATCTCTACCTGACCGACCTGCTTCTTGCACCAAACTTTCAAGTGAACCCGAATAAAAATAATGGTAGGTAGAGCGAATATCTTTTTTATCGATTCCCATTCCAAATGCCTTTGTACAAACAATATGTTTTGTATTATCGGTTGTGAAATCAATAAAATGCTTATGCACCTCATCACTAATTGTATCATTATCACTTGCAAAGAAGAACCCTTTTGAATTAGAGTTTAATTGTGAATGTATATATCTAACTCCACTTGGGTTAGCCCACTCTCCGTGCTTATTCAGTTTTTCTCCTTTAACAGGACAAAATACAATTGAATAAAAATCGTTTTGTGAAAGATTTTCTAAATGCTTTCCATGTTTATTCTCTTTTAAGTACTTTTCATCGATAGTCAATTTATGAAATTCTTTGTCAATTTTCGAAATTGCACTTTCTTTGATACTATATTTTCCTGTTCGTTCTTCTTTTACACCATAGTCTAAGTTTTCAAATTCAACATAATGATGTATTAATGATTGCTTTAAGATTTCTGGGCTATTGATTTTTGACAAATTTTCTCCAATCTTTTCAAAATCTTCGTTTAAAGCATCAATTCTATTTTGCTCTGTTACATCTATAATTCTAAAAAACAATTCTGGTCTTATGGTATTTTCTATCATTATGATTGCATTTGCCACATCATCATGTTCGATTTGGAGTTCTCTTTCAATATCTGCTAATACATCAAAAGATGCAGTTGCTGTTAACCCAATAAGAGATACAGGATTCTGGTTTTTAGTCGCAGCAAACTTTTGTGCATTCTTCCCCAGCATTAAATAAGTTGTTCTAAAATCGTGTCCCCATTCAGAAACACAATGCACTTCATCTATGACACAATATGAAAAAGCCAGACCAAATCTTGAAGCCCCAATGTTTTTAATGATGCTTCTGAAATCTTCCATCACAAATCTTTCGGGAGAAACAAATAGAAACATTGTTTCACCAAATCTGAAATCAATTAATTTTTTAGCTTTATCTTGGCGTTTATCGTTTGAATTGATAAAATCGCAACAGTCAATCCAATTTTCTTTCAATACCCTCACTTGGTCTTCCATTAAAGACTTGATGGGGTCAACAACTAAGCATAAACCAGGCTGTAAAAATGTAGGTAATTGAAATGTCAAAGATTTACCACCACCTGTTGGTAATAGTCCAATAACTGGTTTTTGTTGCAAAGCTCTTGAAATTATCGGAAGTTGTCCCTCTCTAAAACCTTTTTTTCTGAAAATATTTTGAATAAAAAAGTTGATATTTTCTTCATGGTCACTTACTGGAATGTAAGAACCGTCATCCTTTTTTTCAACTAAGGATTTATAATTTAATAAGTTAGCACAATATATTTTTCTGCTATTATTGGTGTCAAAATAATGAGAAGATCTAATTTTAATGGCGTTTTCGCATTGAAAATCAATTTCTCGGTAAATGTTTGAACGTCTTAAAATTGAATGGTCTACAACAATGTCAAAGGCTGTTAATTTAAAATATTCTTCGTTTTTTATTGAAGCGTTCAAATGTATTTTATTATCAGTTACCCAATTTTTGTTTTCAAAAATTGTCAAATCAATCTTTGGTAGCGTTAACTTGTCTTTATCTTCTAAAATTGCGTTGATATTTTCAAAATAATCTTGCAATGATTTTATGGCAATTGCACCACAAGGCAAATCTCTCTCAATAATAGCAATATTTAAAGTTTCTTTTTTGAGCAAATCTTTGTTACGCAAGAATAGTTCTATGATGGTTTTTTGAATTCTTGCAACAGCTAATGGAATGTAAAGCAAAGAATATTCTTCAAGGTATTCTTTAAAATTTCGGTGATAGTTAGTTTCAAATATTTTAAAAATATTTTCATTGAATTTGTCGCCAATTGATGGATTTAAACTTAAATCAGATGCTTGACGTAAAGTGTCAAAATTATCTTCGTCGGCAACGTCATCACGATATTTGTCATAATATTTTATGTCTTGGCGTTTATGATGTGGCCCATCAAATTCAAAAATAATTCCTTGCCTTTGCTTGTCTGTCAAGCTACCAATATTCTTTGGGGTTTGATATGGAAATTCAAACGAAAAATCTACACTTTTGCCGCCTGCAATTCCCTTTCCAATGGTAGAAAAATCTCTTTGCGATTGTAGTATTTGTTTTGCAAATGGGAACTCTTTTAAAGTTTCATCTAAAAACTTCCATTCCGCCAAACTTCCAGGGAAACCACCATACTGATTTTTGTTGATTTCTAATTTGGGTTCAACTATATGCAATAATTCAAACAGAGTTTGGAAATTTAATTCTTTTTTTGAGTTTGGAAAATTAAATTCAAATTCATCATTATTTGGATCTGTTAGACCAATTTCAGAAAAAAGTATTTCAACGCTTACTGGTAATCTTGTAGGTAAACCCCTTGTAATTATGTTATTTATTGTTGCTAAAACAGGATTTAGATTTTTAAAGTCGGGGTGATGGTCATATGGAAATTCAACATCAAAAGAGCTTACATATTGCAAAAGCCCATTGATTTGGTCAAGTTTTGTTTGGTCGGAAGGTTTTTTTTTGTTCAATTTTGCTTTAAATTCAGTAATTACTTTCGCAATACTGTCTGCTACATAACCGGCTTTAAATTGCATTTAGTCTATGTCTTTTTTTTGTTAAGGTTTAGCATTTTGAGTTTTTGCTTGGTAGTTTGGGTGTGTCTTGATTTGTCGGTGAATAACCAAAGCAACCAAATTTATATCCTACAAAATTCACCAATAATAGCTTTTAATATCTTATTAAACGTTTCCTAAACTTACTTTATAGCATTTTCTTGAAAAAGGAAACGCTTTGTTTGAAGTTTGATATTAGTTTCTTCTGAATTTTATTGAGCAAAAAGCCAAGTAATAGGTAAGTTAAATAGCAATATCATATTCATTAGGCAAAAACAGCGTCTAAGAGTTTTTAATTCTTAGACGCTTAGTGTTACAAAAAGTAACAGGTTTTTATAATTTGTAAAATATTACCCCAAATTAGCAATATCAAAAGGTAATTTTCTGATTCTCTTGCCAGTTGCTGCAAAAATCGCATTACCGAGTGCTGGGGCAATTGGCGGTAAACCAGGCTCGCCAACTCCACCAGGGTTTTCGCCGCTGTCGATGATGTGAATTTCCATTTTTGGAGCCTCGTTCAATCGCATGACGTTGTACTGATGAAAATTGGTTTGGTCGCAAACGCCGTTTGTAAACGTAATTCCACCTTTGATTGCCGCTGTAATACCCATTACAATATTTCCTTCAGTTTGGGCTTTTACGTTGTCAGGATTTACATAATATCCGCAGTCGAGTACCGACACAACTTTGTCGATTTTTACACCCGCTCCATCTTTTGTAACCGTAATGCAACAAGCTGAAATACTACCAAACGAAGCAAAAACGGCTATTCCTTTGCCTTGTCCTGCTCCGAGCTTTTCTTTCCAATTGGCTTTTTCGGAAACTGTTTCCAGTACTTTTCGGTAGCGAGCATCTTTCACTAAGTCTAAACGGGCTTGTAGCGGGTCTTTTCCTGCCAACTGAGCTAATTCGTCAATGAAACATTCTTGTCCCCAACCAAAATTTGAGGCATAAACCGAACGCCACCAAACGATAGGAATTTCAGTTTTTACGTTTGTCCAAGAAATTTTTGAAACAGGAAACTCATATTTGCTATTTTCAGTGCTGATTTCACCCGATAACCACGGGTCAGATTCGTCAGGAGCTAAACCTCCAAATACTTGACCAACAATAGATTCGCCAATGGCATGGTGGTGAAAACCTGTGATTTTACCTTTATCAACAAAGCCTTGCATGTGGCTCAGCATTCCCGGGCGATACGGCCCTTGCGTAATATCATCTTCACGCGTCCAAATCATTTTTACTGGCTTTTTCAAATCTTTTGCCAATAAACAAGTTTCATTCAAATAGTCGTGATAGGCTTTTCTACCAAACGAACCACCGAGCAACGGAACATTGAATTTGATTTTATCTTTACTAATTCCCAAGGCTCTTGAAAC
>Ga0247833_1005368_pt1 | contig 15001 bp, 16 predicted proteins | sample LaCruzMarch2015__7_FD_187117 | JGI IMG/M metagenome (GOLD analysis project Ga0247833, IMG submission 187117) | Freshwater microbial communities from meromictic Lake La Cruz, Castile-La Mancha, Spain - LaCruzMarch2015_8m | ecosystem: Environmental > Aquatic > Freshwater > Lake | place: Spain...
AAGGTTTCCAGAGGTGCCCTGTATTAAAAACAAGGCGAGAAGTGGCCCAAATTCTCTCCCACGACCTTCACTTCCCTTGCATGTAAGCCGCTAAGTCAAAGGACTTACCATGCGCCTTGTCGACGCGATGCCGCAGCTGGCGGCAAAGGAATTTGCGCCAGCCTCCAAGCACGACGAAGCAACTGAGCAGAGCCTTGCCAGTAACCTCCCGGCTAAAATGCTGCTCGGCATGTGCCAAGCCCGCCCGCCCCATCGAAGCGCAGAGAGCTTCGTCCTTGAGCAGCGTGGCCAGATGCTGCGCCAACGCTGCGGGTTGCCGCTCGTCACAGAGCAAGCCGGTCTGACCATCGACCACCATTTCAGGCACGCCCGCCAATCGCGTTGAAACACAGGGCAGCGAAGCCGCCATCGCTTCCATCAATACCGTGGGCAGGTTGTCTTTCCCACCGTCAGCCTCCGTCGCACACGCCAAGGCAAAAATTTGGGTCTCTTCCACCAGCAGTCGACGAATCTCGCCCATGCCCAAGGGGCCCGTCAATTCGACAAGGCCTTCGAGCTGGAGGTTTAAGATCAGACCCTTTAGCTCAATTTCCAGTGGCCCCTCGCCCACGATCCGGCAACGGAAGCCGACGCCTTGATCACGAAGCAGACCGCAGGCAGCGATCAGGTCGGGGTAGCCCTTCTTCTCGATCAAACGTCCTACGCTCAAAATGCCACCAGCCGCCTTGGTTCGATCCGCCTGCGCACGCGCTGCCTTGAATGGCTCCAAATCCAAGCCGTTGTAAACACGCTTCACCCGGCTTGCCGACGAAGGAAAGCGCTCCCGCAATTGCTGCGCCGTGTAGTCGCTCACGGTAACGATCAAAGCGGCTTCTTTAAAAAGACTTGGCAAGGGCACTGTCTCGTCGTCAGGCTGGCAAAAGATGTCATTGGCATGAGCCGTGAAGCTGTAAGTCACACCTGTAAACTTCCGCAGCCACCAACAAGTCCGAGCCCCGATACCTGCAAAATGCGAGTGCACATGGCGCGGGGCATCTGCCCCCATGTCGGATAGAACCTTCGCTATGTAAGCCGCCTCATAGACTCGGGCTTTGTCACTGCGCTCACCCCAGTGCCGCAGCACCACTGCTGCCGCCCGTGGCAATGAATGCTCATCCTTCCACGTGCGGACCAACCGCTTCAACTCGTCGCGCTCCGGCAAGAAATGCACCCGCTCAAACAACTCGGGGGGGAAATGCTGAATGCCTTCATCCCGTGTGTCTCGAATGCTAAAAATGACCGGGCGCCCCCCCAAGCGCTCAAGTTGCTCGATCTCGCGCACGCAGAACGTCTGAGTGAAAGACGGAAAGCGTTCAAAAATGTAGGCAAGGTGCTGCATGTGAGTCACATCATGGCCATGCGCAGCACAGATGCGCAAGTGTTGGGGCACATAAAAACAAAGGTACCCGGGCTCCCGAATTTTTGCAAAAAAGGATTTGCCGCAAATGTCATTATATGTGAAAATTTAAGCTATACTGATAATTAACAAAATTTCGTTATGAGCACTTCCTCCTTGGCTAAAGTTTTGTGCGGTCTAGTGCTGCTGGTGAGTTCCAGTGCTTACGCTCAATTTGGCTATACGCCCCAGGGGAGCGTGCCTCCTGCGGTAGGCCAGGGACTACCCCCGATGGGGACACCGCAGGGCACGCTAATGCCCTCGGACCCGAATATGGGCATGGGTATGGGCGCACCAGGCACTTATGTCGATCCCATGACTTATGGGGGCCAGCCCAGCTACCAGCCACAGCCAAACTACCCTACCCAGTCCAATTATATGGGTCAGCCAGGATTTGCACCCATGGGTGGCATCGTCGGCGGAGGCATGCTAACCTACGGCCAGCTTGAGGTTGACTACAACTACACGGACTTTGACAACGAAGAGGTTGATCCCGCAAGCGGCGTTGGCGTCAGCATCATGGCCGAGCTTTTTAAACCTTTCTTCCTGCGTGGTGGCTTCAATTGGGGAATTGGCAGCGGCTCCGATGACACCCTAACAGGCAACAGTTACAACTTCCGCACCGTTTCCGTGGGCGGCGGCGCTTACTTGGCAGTCACGCAGCGCTTTCACATCGTCGGAGAATTGGGCGGCATTTATAGCAGTCTGAATGCCGACAAGAACAGCCTTAGCTTCACCGATGGAGCCATCTACATTCATCCGCAGCTGCGAATCGCGGCGACCGACAAGCTTGAATTGAAAGCCGGCGTGCTGATCACCAGTGCCGACAATTACGACTCGCGGGTGTTCGACATCGGCAGCTACTACCGCCTCTTCACCCAGATGGATGTGGGCTTGGGTGCGGACATTGGCGACCAAAGCAAAAACTACCATCTCGGCGTGCGCTTCCGCTGGTAGTGGCAGCCATCGGCCTTGTCTCTGCCCGGATTTGGTCACGCCCTGCGGGTAACCTTTGCTTTCTGGCGGTCTGGGAAGCAGGTGCGACAAATCTCGCACACCGTGCCATCGCAGCCACGAGCAGAGCAATGCTCACGGCCATAGAAGATGATCTGGAGGTGCAGTTGATTCCACGCAGACTCAGGGAATAGCCGCTTCAAATCACGCTCCGTCTGGATGACGGACCTTCCCGTCGTTAGCTGCCAGCGCTGGGCGAGGCGGTGAATATGCGTATCCACAGGGAAGGAAGGAACATCGAAGGCCTGCGCCATCACGACCTGGGCGGTCTTGTGGCCGACACCTGGCAAAGCCTCCAGTTCTTCCAGCGAGGCAGGGACTTGGCCACCGTGATTCACGTGCAGCAGCCGCGACAGTTCCTTGATCGCCCTAGCCTTCTGTGGCCCCAAGCCACACGGTTTCACGACCTGCTCGATCTGCTCCAGCGGCACCAAAGCCATCGCGGCAGGGCTCCTCGCTAGCTTAAAAAGATGGGGAGTGATCAGATTCACCCGCACATCAGTGCACTGAGCAGACAGAAGCACCGCCACGAGAAGGCTGTAGGCGTCTGTGTGATCCAACGGCACGGGCGGATCAGGATACAGCTCTGCAAGTCGGGCCTGAATGTAGGCCACACGTTCAGACTTGGTCACGATGTCCGCTTCGAGCCTGTGACTCGCTGAATACGGTCCACCATGCGGCGAATGTATTCACCAGCGAAAGTTCGCGGTTTCATGACGGCTAGGCTTTGGGTGAAGGAACCCCATTTCAGCACACGGATGTTCACGTTGCGGGCGCCCCACTGCTTCATGTGAGCTTTCGTTGGCTCATAGAGGTCGATGGTGTTGGTGCCAACCAAGGCAGAACCATAGTCATCGACTTGATAGATGTAGGGCTGGCCATCGATTTGGAAAATGGTGCCCAACGGATATACCGACCAGTCTGTCGCAGCGCTCCGCACTCGGCCATACTTCAAACTCGTTCCAATCGCCGTCTTAGCGCCAAACTTGATGTGATCACTTTCGGTGTGTGTGTAAGCGGTCGTTTTAACCGACGAAATCCGGGTCGCACTCCGATTCGGTTTGGACGTGGAGGAGCAGGACACGCCTGCAAGCAGGAGCATCGGGACCAGGAAGGCTTTGAGGAATCGCATGGTGATCATGGTGGGCTCTCGGCCCCCGCTAACAGAGGGCCGTACGCTTTAGTAATGGGGCAAAGCGGGGCGGTTGGCAACACAGGATTTCACCCTGGCAGAGTGAGGCAGAAACGTGCGCCACCCAAGGCACTAGTTTCCACCCACACGCGACCGCCATGGGCCAGAATGATATGTTTTACGATTGAAAGTCCCAGTCCCGTGCCACCCTGATCACGCGACCTTGCTTTGTCCACGCGGAAGAAGCGCTCGAACACTCGTTCCCTTACCTCGGGCGCAATGCCTGGGCCATCGTCACTGACACTGATCTGCGTTTCACCTCCGCCTTGGCGTGTGTCCACCTGCACTTGCCCGCCCTCGCGACCATATTTCAGAGCATTATCCACTAGATTGGTCAGCACCTGCTGCAGCCGCCCCAGATCGGCGGAAACTTCCAGCCCTTCCGGCGCCGCATTAATCAAGGCGACCCCCCGCGCTTCAGCTTTGCTGGCGAGTTCATCCATGACGCGTTGCGCCAAGCGACGGACGTCCAGCGACTGGTGTGAGATGACCATCTGGCCTGACTCCAGACCTGCGATGGTCAGCAAATCCTCCACCAAAAGCGTCAAGCGATCGGCGTGCCGCTCAATAATGCCCGCAAACTTGTGCGTGCTCGCCTCGTCTGCCGGTAGCGTGGTCAGAGTCTCGGCATAGCCTTTGATGATCGACAGCGGTGTGCGCAGCTCATGGCTCACGTTCGCGACAAATTCTTGCCGGGTTTCCTCTAGCAGCTTCAGGCGCGTGATGTCATGAAAGACGAGCACGATGCCTTGGGCAACACCTTCAACGTTGCTAATACAAGCACTGTTGACCATGAAATGCTGGCCAGCGCTGCCCAACACAGAGAGCGAAATTTCTTCCTCCAAGACTCTCCCTTTGACCAAAGTGCGCTGCACTAACTCCTGCACCTGATGCAGCCGCAGGGCCTCCATCACCGTTCTGCCTCTCATGTCACCGGTCAGATGGAAAAGTCGCTGCATCGCCGCATTCGCTAGCAGCACGCGTCCGTTCGCATCCAACAAGAGCAGGCCTTCGACCATACTATTGATCAGCGCATCACTCCGCGCCGTCTCCTGGGAAAGGCGATGCTTCTGCTGCTGTAGGAGCCGCTGTATCGCCCTTTCGTGCTCACTCTTGAGACGTCGCACCAACCGACGCCTCTGCCACACCAGGACTGCAGCGCCGATGAGCAGAGCAAGGAAAACAAACGGCCAGTCCATGAGATCGTTGAATCAAGTCGCCTCTGGAACGACCAGACGATAGCCCACACCTTGCACGGTCTCCACATAGCCTGCCAGCGGCCCAAGCTTGGACCGCAACCTGCGCACATGGCTGTCCACGGTGCGGGTGTCGCTCGTCTCGTTGTATTGCCAGACATCCTTCAGCAGTGTCTGTCGGGCGACTGTTTGGCCCGGCGTGCGCACCAACATGTTAATCAGCTTCATCTCGGTGCTCGTCAGCCTGATCTCTTCGCCAGCAATATGCGCGGTCTGATTCATCAAATCGAGCACCAACTCGCCTACCTTGATCTGCTGAGCTGCAGATACCAAAGGGCTACGTCGGCGCAGACGTGTCTGCACTCGTAGCAGCAACTCTCTCATGCTGAACGGTTTCGTCACGTAATCATCCGCGCCGCATTCGAATCCCTTTACGCGATCAGACTCAGCTGCACGCGCGGTCAGCATGATGATCGGCACGTCAGCCGTCTCCGCGTTAGCTCGCAGGGCTCGGCAGACCTCGATCCCACTCATGCCCGGCAACATGTGGTCCAGAACAATCAGGTCAGGCCGAATCGTCTGCGCACACTTCAATCCCTTCGCGCCATTGTCAGCGATCGTTACCTCATGACCAGCCGATTTCAGATTGAAGGCCAGCAACTCGGCGGCATCCGGTTCATCTTCAACAATAAGGATCGTGGGCATGGGGCAAGGGGCGGAGCGTTTGATGCTGGGTGATGAGTGGATCGGACGTGACGTGCTGAAGATTGTTCCCAGCAAAGCACTCGACGCATCCTAATGCGCAGCCTTCTCAACATTCCGGTGCCGGATGTCCTGCCCCTCGTGCAGATACACCACTTCCTCGGCGATGTTAGTGGCGTGATCAGCGATACGCTCAATTCGCTTGGCCACCTGCATCAAGTGCAGGCAACGGGTGATGTTCGGTGGGGACTCCAGCATGTAGCTAACCAGCTCACGCTGCAGTTGCTTGTGCATCGCGTTCACCTCGGCATCGCGAGCAAGCACTGAACGGGCCTTCTCCGTGGACTGGCGGTCAATGAACGCCTCCAGCACGTCTCTGAGCATTTCCAGCGCGATGGTTGCCATGCGCGGGATGTCCACATACGGCTTAAGCTGGGGCTCATGGCTAAGCTTCACCGCCCGCTTGGCGATTGCGCTCGCCTCGTCACCGACGCGCTCCAAGTCGTGGGAAATCTTCATCGCCACGATGATGAACCGCAGATCACGCGCAAGAGGTGCCTTGGAAAGCAAGGCGATGGCCATCTCATCCATCTCGACTTCGAGCTGATCGATCTGATCGTCCTGGATCTTGACCTGCCGAGCAATGTCGTTGTCACGATCAACCAACGCCTTAATGCTCTGCGTAATGGCCGCCTCAGTTAAGCTGGCCATGGTGAGCAGCTTGTCCTTGAGTTTAGAGAGTTCCTGGTCGTGATGCGTGATCATTTAGGTATCGCCGGGTGAGGAGTTTAGCTTGGATTAGGTTACAGGCTTGTCACATTCAATGTCGATGCAAAGTCTAGGCATTGATGCCGGGGACGCGCAACTCGGTGTTCATCAGCCGAATCGACCTGTCACGTAGTCTTCCGTTTGTTGCTTGGCCGGATTAGTGAATATCCTTTTGGTGGTATTGAACTCCACCATCTCACCGATGTAAAAGAACGCCGTGTAATCGCTGATGCGCGTCGCTTGCTGCATGTTGTGTGTCACGATGACGATCGTGTATTCCTTCTTCAACTCACGAACCAGTTCCTCAATACGCGCCGTAGCGATCGGGTCGAGTGCGCTGGCAGGTTCATCCATCAGCAAGATTTGCGGCTTGATCGCAATCGCTCGTGCGATGCAGAGGCGCTGCTGCTGCCCGCCTGACAAGCCCAATGAACTGCTTCCCAGGCGATCCTTCACCTCATCCCACAGGGCGGCTCCGCGCAGGCTTTCCTCGACAATCGCGTCCAGATCCGCCTTGTTTTTGGTGCCATGCAAGCGCGGTGCATAGGCAACGTTTTCATAGATTGTTTTGGGGAACGGATTGCTCTTCTGGAACACCATCCCTACCTGCTTGCGCAGCTCGATCACATCCACATCCTTGCTATTGATGTCCTGCCCAGCGATCTTGATGGAGCCTTCGATGCGCACGTTATCAATCAAGTCGTTCATTCGGTTATAGCAGCGCAACAGTGTGCTCTTGCCACAGCCGGAAGGGCCGATGAAGGCCGTAACTTGGCGCTCCGGGATGTCCACATTGATACCCTTCAGCGCCAGCGTGCTGCCGTAGAAAAGACGGAGGTCTCGGGTCTCGATCAAAGGATTGGTGATGGCGGACATATCAGATCAATGAAGGGAGCGTAGCTTCTTGCGGATGCGCATACGAATGGCAATAGCGACCACGTTGAGAGCAAAAGTGAGTAGCAGAAGCACCAACACGGTCGCGTAGAGGATCGGGCGTGTCTGCTCAATGTTCGGCGACTGGGTGCTCAAGATAAACACGTGGTAGCCTAGCTCCATGAACTGGTCAGTCAGCTTCGAAGGCAGGTGCGCCATATAGTAGGCCGCGCCAGTGAAAAGGATCGGTGCTACCTCCCCTGCCCCGCGGCTAACCGCGAGGATACTGCCCGTGAGAATGCCCGGCAATGCCTGAGGCAGCACAATCTTGACCACGGTCTCCAGCTTCGTCGCGCCCAAGGCTAGACTCGCCTCGCGTAGTCCCGGTGGAATGGCTTTCAGAGATTCCTCCGTCGCCACGATCACCACCGGCAGCGTGAGGGTTGCTAGTGTTAGCGCAGCCCAAATAATGGCGGGCTTACCCCAAACAGGCTCTGCCGTTGCCCCATAGAAAAGCTCGTCTATGCCGCCGCCTACGAAGCTAATAAAGAATCCCAAACCGAAAAGACCAAAGACGATAGCGGGCACGCCTGCCAGATTGTTCACGGCACCACGAATGAAACGCGTCATTGGCGAGCTGGAGTGCGCATATTCCGTCAAATAGATCGCCGTGATGACGCCCACAGGAACCACCATCACTGTCATGAGAATCACCAAAGCTGCAGTGCCAAAGATCATCGGCATCACACTCGCATGATCAGGGTTAAACATGTCTTTCTCCGTCGATCCCGCGATAAAGTTCCAAGAAAGCCCTGGTAGTCCATACCAAGTGATATTGGCCAAGATAACCGCCAGGATGGCCACAATCAGCCACGCTGCGGCAGCCGTGAGGCCGGAGAAAATAGACGACTCGTAGTCGTGCTTTTTGGTCGCAAAATTCATGCCCGTCCCTCCAATTTCTTCTTCAGGCGATGCACGATGAGCTCACCTGCTAGGTTAGAGAAGAAGCTCACAATGAAAAGCAGTAAGCCAATCATGAAAAGCAACCGGTAGTGATGGCTACCAAAGACCGTCTCCGCCAACTCTGCGGCGATCGTTGCCGTAATCGTACGAGTAGAATCTGTCGGGCTAAAGCTCATGATACTCGCGTTGCCACTCGCCATCAGCACAATCATCGTTTCCCCGATCGCGCGGCCAAAGCCCAGGATTACGGCTGCAAGCACACCCGGCAACGCTGCAGGCAAAACGATCTGCCACGTCGCCTTCCACCGGCTTGCCCCCAAGGCCAGAGCAGCCTGGGAGAACGCACGCGGCACGCTCGTCAGCGCATCCTCTGCAATCGTGAATACCACCGGGATAATCGCAAAACCCAGCGCGATACCCGCAACCAGGGCATTCAATCGCGAAGCATACCCGAAGACATCTTGCAGCACCGTCGCCATTACCAAAAGAGCAAAGAAGCCCATCACCACGGAAGGAATCCCGCTCAGCATCTCAATGATGGGCTTGATCCATTCGCGTGCCGCGTTGGATGCGAGTTGCGACACATAAATTGCCGCGCCCAAAGCCAATGGCACTGCGAACAGCATGGCGACAAGTGTCGTCTTTAAGCTGCCCACGAGCAGCGGAACAATGTTGTATTTGTGAATCTCTGAAACCGGTTGCCAAATGTAGCTTGACTTGTCATAGCCCGTCCACTGGTGCGGCATCAGCAGGTAGCGCCAGCTCGCGGTGTTAATGCCCGCGTCTTTGTCGCTGGGGCGTTCCTCAGTCGCCTCGGCTTTGACCTCCATCATGAGCTGGCGCGTTTCGGCGTCCATTGCCTTGAAGTCGGTCTCCGGCATGTCCAGATACTTGCTCAGTTCCTTATCAGAATACTTGCTCATGTCCGCCACGGGAATAACCAAAGTCTGGTGCGAGCTGTCCATCTGACCAAACAAGATCGGCAAGCTCTCTCGCGTGATGAAAACGAAGATCAGCAGCGTGGTGATGATGGCCGACAGAGACACCAGAAAGATCAGTTTCTCAGCCACCCACTCCAGCGGACGGGCGCGGTGGCCGCGCTTAAGGCCCATCCAGCCTTGGGTGCGTTTGTTATTGAGAGGTGCGCTCATGCAGAATGATTGATTTCCGGTGCTGCCACCGCTCCAGACAGTGCGGAGAGTGGCAAGTCCAGGTTTGCCTGCCAGCGGGGTCGCGTGACGAAATCGTCACGGCTTGCCGTTTTTCAGCACCCTATGTGACATGGCTGCTACACAAGGCCAAGGCCGTGCCCCCAGCCACCTGACCATTCTCCACTCCAGCCATCGGTCAACGGCGGACATTGGGGCGAGTATTGAAGCGTATCGGTAGTCCAGTCCTCATTCTTTGGAGCGGGAGCAACGCGGTTTCATAGGATGTTCGAACGCTGCACTTCCAGCCCCCTAGATGCCAAAAGCTGGCAAGCACCGAAGCACCCGCCAGCTCGCGAATTCACTTTTTCCAAGGACTATTTCGGCAGCGCGAAGTAGCCTACGTCCTTGACGACGGCCTGGCCTTCGGCGCTGATGATCCACTTCAGGTAGGCGTTCATGCCCCCCTTATCCACGGCTGGGTTCACGTAAATGAACAGGCCGCGAGAGATGGGGTATTCACCACTCTGCACCGTCGATTCTATGGGCTCCACGCCGACGGAAGCTTCATCCTTCTTGATGAACAGATGCTTCGCACCAGCACCGTAAGCAGCGCCACCGTATCCAATACCGTTCAAGTCCTTGGCCACAGCCTGTAGCACAGCGGCGGTGCCGGGCATGGTCTGCGCGTTGGCTGAGAAGTCTTTCTTGCTCAACACATGCTCCTTGAAGAACTCGTAGGTGCCACTGCTGTTCTCGCGGCTGTAGAGGGTGATCGGTGCGTCCTTCCCGCCCACATCTTTCCAGTTCGTGGTCTTGCCAAGGAAGATGTCGGCCACTTGTGCCATGGTCAGTTCCTTCACCGGGTTCTCGGAGCTCACGTAAACAGCGAGGCCATCGAGGGCGACTTTGTATTCCGTCGGCTTAGCCTTGAAGGCCTTCACACAGTTCAGCACCTCGTCCTTCTTGATCGGACGCGAGGCGTTGCAGAGATCGGTGGTGTTGTTTTGCAGTGCCGCGAAACCCGTGCCCGTGCCGCCGCCGGTGACCTGAATGGTGGTGTCTTTGTGCAATCCCATGTAGGTCTCGGCCCACTTTTGAGCGAGAATGACCATGGTGTCGGAGCCTTTCACCGTGATCTTGGTTTCAGCCGAAGCCAAGCCGCTGAGGCCAAGGACGGCCAAAGTGGTAAGTGCGAGTGTTGTCTTCATATTGGGTGTGTTGGTTATGCCGGTCGAAGGCATAGGGCAGTGGTGCTGTCTTCCAAGCTTTGCAACAATGCAGTGACCATCACAGTTCTGTCACAAAACACCCGCTTCAGGCAAGAACCGCCTTCACCACGTGGCCATGCACATCCGTCAGGCGACGCTCGATGCCATTGTGGTAGTAGCTCAGCCGCTCATGATCCAGGCCCATCAAGTCCAGGATCGTGGCGTGTAGATCATAGATGTTCGTCACATTCTCCACAGCTTTGTGCCCCAGCTCATCGGTCGCGCCATAGCTAAAGCCCTTCTTCACGCCTGCACCCGTCATCCAGGTGGTGAACCCATTGGGATTGTGATCGCGCCCGCACGCGCCTTTTTGGAAAGTCGGCATGCGGCCAAACTCCGTCATCCAAACCACAAGCGTGTCGTCCAGCAGCCCCCGCTGCCTCAAGTCACGGATCAACGCCGCCGCCGGCTGGTCAAAGATCGGCGCATGAATGTCATACTGCTCTTTGAGCTTTCGATGCCCATCCCAGTTGCCGATCCCCTCGCCCATCGCATACGCGCCATTGAAAAGCTGAACGCAGCGCACGTTCCGCTCCAGCAGACGACGCGCGAGGATGCAGTTCTTGGCAAAGCCGCTCTTCACAGGATCTGGATCGTCTGCTCCGTAAGCCTTCAAGGTCGCAGCGGACTCACTCGACAAATCACTCACCTCCGGCACGCTGAGCTGCATTTTCGCCGCCAGCTCGTAACTCGCGATGCGGGCCGACAGCTCGAAGTCGCCAGGGAACTTCTCAAGGTTCGCCTCGTTGAGCCGCTTCAGCACATCACGCGCCGCCACATTGCTCGCATGCGAAATACCCGCTGGTGCCGCCAGGTTGTAAATCGGCTTCCGCGCATTGAAGGCGGTGCCTTGGAACACCGCAGGCAGGAAGCCATTCGACCAATGATTCACCCCCGCTTGCGGCACGCCGCGCGGATCAGGAATCGCAACGAACGCCGGCAAGTCATCCGCTTCTGATCCCAGCGCATAGCTCGACCATGAGCCAATGCTCGGGAAGCCATCCAGCGTGAAGCCCGTGCTCATCTGGTTCTCCGCCGGGCCATGCGTGTTCGACTTCGCGGTCATCGAGTGGATGAAGCACAGGTCATCCGCCAGCCCCGCCAGATGCGGGAGCATCTCCGAGATCATCTTGCCCGACTGCCCGCGCGGCTTAAACTCATACAGCGGCCTGACTAGGTTGCCATTCTCGCCCTGGAACGTGAGGAAGCTATCCTTCGCCCCAGGCAAAGGCTTGCCATCCATGCGCGCCAACTCCGGCTTCCAGTTCCAAGATTCCAACTGACTACACGCTCCCGAGCAAAACATGATCTGCACCCGCTTCGCCTTCGGCGCGAAATGCGGTGCCCGCGCTGCGAGCGGATTCTCTGGGCGAATCCAAGGCCGAATGGGCGTAGATGCCAACAACTCCTGTCGCTGCAGCAAACCTGCTAGAGCAATACCACCCAGACCCGTGGTCGCGTTTTGAAGGAAACTGTGGCGGCTCAGCAGAGCACGTCCGGCTGATGAAAGGGGTGTTGAGTTCATGGCACAAACAGCAGTTCATTCGTGTTGAAGATCACACGTCCCAGCGCGGCGAGGCCATGATCATGGACAAGCTGCTGGCAGGTCTGGGACTCGATCGTCGACGGTGCTCGGTTGAAGGCGAGTTGGAAGGCGCGCTGCACTTGACGGGCGGCATCAGCGCCAGCTTCCTTTTGCAGACGCTCAGCTAGCAGCTGCGCCTGCTGATTCACAAAGGTGCTGTTGCAGAGGTTCAGCGCCTGCAATGGCGTGGTGGAGCGCGAGCGTTTGGGTTGCGACTGCCCAGCATCGGGGCAGTCGAAGGCACCAAACGTGGAGTCTTGGGCCATGCGCACCTTGGTCATGTAAATCATGCGCCGCCACTCAGCGGGGCCGAAGTCCGGCTTCGGATCATCGACACGCACGTAATTGGTATTCGGCGCGAACACGCTGAACCCTGGACCACCCATGCTCAGATCCAGCTTACCCGACATGGCGAGCATTTGATCACGCACGATCTCAGCTTCTAGACGATGCGGCGGGTAGTGCCAGAGCAGCTTTGGCTGTGCGTCCTTGGCCAGGGCGTCGGCACGGGGCGCACTGTTCTGCCGCCATGTCTTGCTCATGACGATGAGCTTCTGCATGTGCTTGATGCTCCAACCGCCGCGCATGAACTCACCCGCGAGCCAGTCGAGCAATTCAGGGTGGGTCGGCTGCGCACCGTTGCGGCCGAAGTCGTTCGGAGTGCTAACGATGCCCTCGCCGAACTGATGCTGCTAGAGACGGTTCACTAGCACGCGACTTGGCAATGGGTTGGTCGGGGCGGCCAGCCACTGGGCCAAGGCAATGCGCCGCGATTGCTCAGGAAGATCGCGCGGCAGCTTCAAAGGCAAGCCAAGCGCGCTGACGGCACTGGGCGCGACTTCCTCCCGCGGCTGCGTGACATCGCCTCGGTTCAAACGAAAGGCTTGGCTAGCAGGCTCGAAGCGCCCTGCACACACCATGGGCGTTGCGGTGAAGGACTGTAGCTTGGCCTCCAGCGCATTGATCTCGCCACGCACCTCGTGCCAAGCCGCGACTCGTTTTGCTTCGCTGGGCTCCGGCATCTCCAGGCGAGCCCCAGGACCTGGGTAGGGCCTGCGATCCTCCGAGTCACTCACAGACACCCACTGACCACCGCGTTCGATCTCAATGCGATACCTGGTGGCCAGTCGATCCCGAAGTTTATCCAGCCGATCACGCCCCCAGACCACGGCTTCCAGGGTCGCGACCTTGCGCAGATCAATCTGTACCCAACCACTGCCTCGGGTCTTCCTGATCCAGCTCCGATCATTGCAATACTGCCCATCGTTCACGTGTTCAAGGCGATGTCTTGAGCTGTCTTGACTGGAGGACGCTGACGCCTTGGCACCCGTCGATGCGAGCGCGACATTCCGGCCATCCGTGGTGTAGATCTCAAGTTCATCTAAACAAGGCTCATACCGATTGTTGTCCGAAGTCGCACTCACGGTGAACCGCACCTTCCGCGTCTGTACTGGAGCGAAGCGGTCAATATTCCGGTGCGTATGCACGGGCACGCGCGTTGCTTTCGTCATCGCCAACGGCTCGAAGCCAATGAACCGATGCGTGGCCAGGGCCAGTTTTCGCAGCACTGTCGACTGCTGATCCTGCTGGGCATTCATCCCCGGATGAGTGATGGGGCGCTCGCCATGGCGCACCCCAGCGAAGACCGCCTGCAAGCCGTAGCAATCAACCTATGTCACGGGATCAAACTTGTGATCATGACAGCGAGCGCAGTGCAGGGTCAGGCCCAGAAACGCACCGCCGGTGATGCTCACCATATCGTTGAGTTCATCCTGTCGCGCCTTGGCCTTGGACTCCTCATCCTTGCCGATCTGTCCTGGCAGCAGTGCAGCATTGGCAACCATGAAGCCCGTGGCGGCATCCACACCCAGGGAGTCACCCGCCAGTTGCTCAAGGATGAACTGCGGATATGGCGTGTCCTTGTTGAGGGCACTGATGACGTAGTCGCGATACGGCCAAGCATTAGGCCGTGGCGTGTTCACCTCGAAGCCATGCGTTTCACTGAAGGCGATGACATCCAGCCAATGCCGCGCCCAGCGCTCGCCATAACGCGGCGAGGCCAGCAATCGGTCCACCATCTGCTCATAAGCACGCGGATCATTGGACGCAGCAAAGGCATCGACCTCCTAAGGCGTCGGTGGCAGGCCGTGCAGCACGAGATACAAGCGACGGATCAAGGTGCGGCGGTCCGCCTCGGGCGCGAGCGTGAGGCCCTGTACCGCCAGCTTGTCTTCAATGAAGGAGTCAAGGGGGCCACCCTTGCTGGCCAGCGGTTTGAAGGCCCAGTGATCGCGCTTGTCGACAACCTTGGCGGCATCTATGCCGTCCGGCCACACGGCTCCCTCGTCCACCCACCGCTTTAGCAACGCTATCTCAGTTGCAGACAGACGCTCGCCTTTGGGTGGCATCTGCTCACCTTCATCCTTGCTGATCACGAACTGGATCAAAGGACTCTCCTTCGCCTTACCCGCCACGATGCCCGGCGCATGAGTGTCATCACCGCGCAACGCTTCGGACGTCACGTCCAAACGCAGCCCCGACTTCTGCTTCTCCGGTCCATGGAATGAGTAGCAGTGCTTCTCGAAGATGGGCCGCACATCACGCACGAAGTCCACGGATGCTGCTGCAAGCGGGAGCGACCATGACAGAGTGAGAGCAAGACGAAGCTTCATGGAAGGACCAACGTTCAGAAAACCCCATATCCTACCAAGCTTCAGCGTCACCAGAGCTCAGGGTGCGGGCCATGATGAGCAATGAACTCGCGCGGGACAGCCCAACAAGGCGGTCTCTCGTTGGGAGACAGGGCATGAGGTGCCCATCGTCTCCGCGACGAGAGATGATTAAACGGCCCTCT
>Ga0247833_1005372_pt1 | contig 14990 bp, 10 predicted proteins | sample LaCruzMarch2015__7_FD_187117 | JGI IMG/M metagenome (GOLD analysis project Ga0247833, IMG submission 187117) | Freshwater microbial communities from meromictic Lake La Cruz, Castile-La Mancha, Spain - LaCruzMarch2015_8m | ecosystem: Environmental > Aquatic > Freshwater > Lake | place: Spain...
CAGGCCGATGGTCGTCTGCATGACCCCGTCCTTGAACATCTTGTCGTATTCCGGGTACTGCACGGCCTTCGCCGCCGGCGCCTTGTTCAGCTTCTCGAGGGTGCCCACGTCGAGCTCGCCGGTGGGGGGCAGCTTGTTGGCCGTCTGGAACTGTTTGACGGCGGTGACGGTCTCTGTGCCGAAGTCGCTGTCGGCGCCAAAGCGGGGCAGCTCGTAGCCAGCCTTCAGGAGCTTCTCCTGGGCGGCTTTGACCTCGGGACCCTTGGCCCCCTGCTTCAGCGTGCCGGCGTCGGCGCCGTAGAGGTCGGCGGCCGCGCCGGTGGTGGTGGCGGCAGCGGCGGGGGGCGGTGGCGCCTTGAGGGCGGCGACGGCGGCCAGGGGCTTCGCTCCCGAGATGGTGTGGCGGCTGCCGTCCTTGTCGAAGTCGTCGATGCCCTTGAACAGCTTGCCGAGCTCTTCGGCCCCTTCGATGGTGCCGTCCTTGTTGGCGTCGGCAGCGTCGAGGACCTTCTTGCCGTCGACGCCCGCCGTGTTCAGCCGGGCCTGGGTGGCGGCGTCGTTCTTGACGCCGGCGCTGAAGTCTTGCTTGAACTGGGAGCTGCTGATTTTGCTCATGAAACCCTCAAGAGGCTGCGCGACGGCATGGCGGACAGCCAGTGTATCGGACCGCCGACCGATCCGGTGCCGTGCGAGACGTCACGCCGTCGCCGGCAGGGTGGGACTCTTACCGACATGTCGGGTCAGGCGGACAGCATGTCGGCGAGGACGGCGTCGCGGTGGGGGATCTCGACATCCCGACATCCAGGAGGGTGATCTGCCCCGACTGCAACGAACTGCCGCCCGTCGTCATCTCAGCCGACCGGTTTCATGCCCTCGCGCCATTGGCGCCCGGATGTGGCGCCGGCGGAGCGGAGCGGCATGCCGGGCGGCGTCTGGTTGGTGGTTGATGAGGATGGCCGCGGCGAGGCGCTGCGTCAGGCCGTCGCGTCCCAGGCCCGCCTCCAGGCGGTGTCGGACCCGTTTTCGGCCCGCCGCATCCTCGGCAGCGAAGCCGTCGCCGGGCTGCTGCTGTGTGTGGGCAAACGGACCCTGTCGCTGCGTTCCCTGTGCAGCCACGTGCGCCAGACGTTGCCGGCGCTCATCATCATCGCGGTCCGCCACCCAGGGCAGGCCGACGACGCCGACCTCGTTGGCCTCGTCGACGGCGTCATTGACGACGGCACCATCGATGAACTGTTGGCCGGGCTGGCCCGCCTGACGCCGGTCTTTCAGGCCAATGAACCCACCATGGTGCTGCCGCCCCCGACCCGGCCGCCGGCCACCGTCGAGCACAGCGGCGACGACGAGACCGTCGAAAGCACCACCGTCAGCGCCGCCCCCGACCTCCCCGACGACGCCAACACCGAGACCCTGGTGGTGCCGGCCGGTTCTTCCCTCGACGAACTGCGCGAGACCCTGGAGGGCACCGGGCCCGAGGTCCTGCTGCGGATCGCGGGCGCCCGGCGGAGCGGGCGGTTGCTCGTCGCCGACGGCGAGGGGGCCGGGGCCCTCGAGTTCCATCTCGGGGAGCCGGTGGCCGCCGACCCCGCCACCGGCGACGGCGGCCTCTATCGTCGCTTGTTGGCCGATGGCCTGCTGCAGCCGGGGCAGGTGCCAGACACCCTGCCCAAGGGGCGCCTGCTCGGTGCCCTCGTCACCGTCGGTGTGCTCACCGAGGCCCAGGTACGGGACTTCAGCCGCGGCATCTTGCGAGAACAGATCGTGGGCCTGTGCCGACAGAGCGCCCTGCGCGCGGTCTTTGTGGAGTCGTCGGTCAGAACAACGACGACGACCCCGACGACGACGACGACAGCACCCGCCGGTTCGCCCCCCCGCCTGAACATCTTTGGCCTCATTGTGGATGCCCGTCGTCGCTCGGTGTCCCCCGAGGTGCTGGATGCCCTGTTTGGCGAGATCGCCGGTTGGCAGCTGACGGCGACACCGCTGTTGGCCCGGGTCGCCTTTCTGGTGACTCCCTTCACCGGCGGCCGGGACATCGGCCCCCTGCTCAACGGTGGCAGCGCCCACCAGTTCTTGTTGAGCCTCGACCTGCACCGCTCGATGGGGAGCCTGTTGTTGCTCGCCCTGCGCGACGCCGGGCTTCTGACGGCCTCAGAGGCTCCGGCCTCAGAGGCTCCGGCCTCAGAGGCTCCGTCGTTCACGGCTCCGTCGTTCACGGCTCCGTCGTTCACGGCTCCGCCGTTGGCCACCGGGGTTCTGGTCCCGGAGGTGCCGACGCCGTCGCGGGTCCTGGCGTCGCCAGCCAGGGGCATCTCGCCCCGCATGTTGCTGGGGACCGGCATGGCCCCCGACGAGGACGAAATCGAAGCGGCCTGGGCCGGCCACGTCGCCCGCATCGGGGAAGAACTGGCCCGCGCCACCACCGACGACGAGCGCGAGGCCCTCGACGGGATGCGACAGCGACTCGACATTGCCCGCCAGGCCCTGCGCCTGCAGCTCGGCTTCGCCACCTCGGTCAACCGCTCCAACCCCTTTGGCTGACAGGCGTCGACCAGCGTCAAACAGCGTCAACCAGCGTCGACGACAAGCACCCCTCACCGAAACAAAAAAACCACGCCCCCGCGGGCGTGGTTTTCCGATCCGACCATCGCGTCGTTCAGCGACGACGACGACGACCGACCACCACCAACGCCGCCATCAGGCCGGCCATGGGGATGGTCGACGACGGTGCCGCGCCGCAGAAGGCAGCGGGCTCGCCCTCTCCTTCGCCTTCGCCTTCGGCGGGTTCGCCTTCGCCTTCAGCGGGTTCGCCTTCGCCCTCGCCTTCGCCCTCGCTCTCGCCCTCGCCGCCGCCCCCGATGCATTGGGTGGTGTCGTTGGGGTCGATCTCGCCGTCACCGCAGCCGTCGAAGCCGCCACAATCCTCGATCCGGGGGCTCGCGCAGTCGGGGTCGCTCGCGCCGCAACCACAGTCGCAGCCGTCGTCGGTGCCAAAGAAGCTGTCGCTGCAGGTCCAGCCCGCGGGGATGGCGATGCACGCCCCACCAGCGCCCGGGCAGGAAAAGCCGTCCTCGACGGTGGTGCAGGTCGCGTCGCAGCCGTCGCCGGCCACCGCGTTGCTGTCGTCGCAGGACTCGTCGCCATCGACGCTGCCGTCGCCGCAGACAATGGCCACGCAGGCGGCGCCGGGGGTGATGCAGGCAAAGCCGTCTTCCTCGGCACAGGCCGCGCTGCAGCCGTCGCCGGCGTTGCCGTTGCCGTCGTCGCAGTCCTCATCGCCATTGACGGTGCTGTCGCCACAGACAACCCGCACACACACCGTTGGTTCGGCGAAGTCGCAGTCGAAGCCATCTTCCTGGATGCAGGTCGCGCTGCAGCCGTCGCCAGCGTCGACATCGTCGTCGTCGCACTCTTCATCGCCGTCGACAAAGCCGTCGCCACACGCCACCACGCGACAGGCCGAGGTCAGGCTCCGACGAAAGCCCGTGGTGCTGGAGCGTTCGCAGATGAAGTTCGTTTCGACAGTACAGGTGGCGCTGCAGCCGTCGCCGGGGGCGGTGTTGTTGTCGTCGCAGGCCTCGTCGCCATCGATGGTGCCGTCGCCGCAGGCGTTGGCGGCGCACGTGATCGGGTTGGCCTCGACGGGCACCGTGTCGGCGCCGTCGGCGTCGGGACACTGGTCGAACTCGCAGGATGCGAAGGCCGGGGTGGCGCAGTCGGGATCGGCCACGCCGCAGCCGCAATCGCAGCCGTCGTCGGTGTCAAAGAAGCTGGCGGTGCAGGTCCAGCCGGCGGGCGGCGCGGCCTGAGCCAGGGCCTGCCCGGAGAGAGACAGGCCAAAGGCCACGGCGGCGAACGGAACCAGGGTGATTCTCATCGATGACACCTCGAGCCGACTGGTCGGCGCGGACAAGGGCCCGGAAACCGGGCCGGGACAAAGGGGCGCCGCCAATCGTGGCGCTCCGGAAAGGTGGCGCAGGATGCCGGGTCCGGCATCGCGGCTGTCGCCCTGAGACAGTCCGTCATCGGGAGGATCTTGACCGCGCCCCCGCTCGACGGAGTACGACCATGGGCATGGGCCTCTACCAGACCGCCGTCCTTCCCCGCTTGATCGACCTCGCCATGCGCGGCGACGACATCAACAGCCTGCGGGCCACGCTGCTGGCCCGGGCCCGGGGCCGCACCCTCGAGGTGGGCTTTGGCACCGGCCTGAACGCCCGCCACTATCCCAAGGGCATCGACCTCGTCGTCGTCGACGACAACCCCGGCATGAGCGACCTCGCCACCCGGCGCCTGCACCAGGCCGGCCTGCACGCCCGCCACGAGGTCCTGTCGGGGGAATCCCTGCCCTTCGCCGACGGCAGCTTCGACACCGTCGTGGTCACCTTCACCCTCTGCTCCATAAACGACGTCGCCTCCGCCCTGCGCGAGATGGGCCGGGTGCTGGCCCCCGACGGGCAGCTGCTGTTTCTCGAGCACGGCCTCGCCGACGACGAGGGCAGCCGCCGCTGGCAACGTCGCTTGAACCCCGTCTGGCAGCCCCTCGCGGGCGGCTGTCACCTCGACCGGGACACCGGGGCCTTGCTGCGCAGCGCCGGCTTCGACGTCGAGATGCAGGGCCAGACCCGGCTGTCGGTGGGGGCGATACTGGGCACCGTGCGCTGGGGCATCGCCCGCCATCCATCGTCGACGCCGGCCGCCGACAAGGGCTGACGACAGGCTGCCAGGCTCACAGCTCAGCCCAGGCGCAGCAGGCGACCGCTGTCGTCGGTGACGAGCCACAGGGCGCCGTCGTCGTCAAAGGCCAGGCCCTCGGGCTTCTCGCCGTCGTCCACCGGCAGGGAATGAGACGCCACCAGCGTCAGCCCGCTGGCGCCCAGGGTGACGCGCACGATGCACTCCCCCTCGTCGCTCATGATCCACAACTCCCCCGTCGCTGGATGCACGGCGACGTCGCTGAGGTCGGGCAGCAGGTCGTCGAACTCGCCGTCGAGATCGTCGATGAGCACCGTGTGTTCGAGGGTCAGGGACGGCCAGGCAAAGACGCCGACCGCACGGGGTTTGTCCTCGTGGACCGCCACCAGATGGTCGCGGCCGTCGAAGGCGACAGCCGCTGGCAGATGGGCCAGGCCCTCCCAGCCCTTGTTGGCCTTGTTCTTCTTGCCATTGGTCGTCGCCGGTCGGGGCAGCAGGCCGAGGACCTCGAGGTCGGTGCCGGTGGTTGACGGTGACGTCGACGACGACGGCACCGGGAACGACACCAGGGCCCCGTCCTGCTCGCGCACGGCGATGATGACGTCGCCCACCCGGGTCATGCCCTCCAGACCAGCGACGCGATCGTCATCGTCGGCGTCATGGAGCAGGGTGACCTTCGGCCTGGTGCCGCCGATATCCACCAGCCGGATGCCGCCCTCGTCGTCGGCCACCAGAAACCGACCACTGGGGAGGGCCACCAGGGCGCTGGCTTCGCCGAGGTCGGCGCGGACTTCCTCGAGGACGGTCAGGGCCGCCGGCCAGGTCGTCCTGGCGGGGGTGCCGGCGGCGGGGCGCTTCTTGGTGGGCATGAAACCACCAGAGCATGGAATCCCAGGTGTGTCAGAGGCTCCAGTCCTCTGTGCCATTGCACACAATGGTCCAACCGTCGTCGGAGGGCGCCCGACGTGGAGGCTGACCGCCAAGGTGGCACGCCGTTCGCTTCAAGCCCTGGCATCTCTCCACTGATCCCAGGGGCCAGACCATGAGCACCACGACCGCCGCCGCCGATGTCAGCACCCTGGTGCTCTGGTTTGAGGATGAACGGGCCACCGCCATCGGCAAGGTGGGCGGCAAAAACGCCTCACTCGCCGAAATGACACGGACCCTCATCCCCGCCGGCGTCCGCGTGCCCCCGGGCTTCGCGACCACCGCCGAGGCCTATTGGCGCTTCTTGCGGGCCCACGCCCTCGAGGCCCCCATCACCGAGCGCCTGGCGGCCTGGAAGAAGGGCACCCTGAGCCTCCACGAGGCGGGCGGTCAGATTCGCCGCCTGCTGTGGGATGCCGCCGTCCCCGACGACATCAAGGCCGTCATCACCAGCAGCTATGCCGAGCTGTGTCGTCGCTGCGAAGCCGACAACGTCGCCGTCGCCGTCCGCTCCAGCGCCACCGCCGAAGACCTCCCCGAGGCGAGCTTCGCCGGCCAACAAGAGAGCTACCTGAACGTCACCGGCGCCGACAACGTCATCGAGAGCTGGCGCCAATGCGTGGCGTCGTTGTTCACCGACCGGGCCATCGCCTATCGCGACGAAAACGGCTTCGACCACATGAAGGTGGCCCTGTCCGTCGGCGTGCAGAAGCTGGTGCGCTCCGACGTGGGCAGCGCCGGCGTCATCTTCACCATCGACACCGAGACGGGCTTCCCCGACGTCGTGCTCATCACGGGCTCGTGGGGTTTGGGGGAAAACGTCGTCAAGGGGTCTGTGAACCCCGACGAGATCTTGCTCTACAAGCCGCTGTTGGCGAACCCGAAGCTGCGGCCCCTGCTGCGCACCCGGGTGGGCACCAAAGAGCGCACCATGGTGCTGTCCCGCGGCGGCACCGCCACCACCAAGAACGTGGACACCCCCGAGGAGAAGCGTCGTCGCCTGTGCTTGAGCGACGACGATGCCCTGCAGCTGGGCCGCTGGGCATTGCAGATCGAAAACGAGATATCCGCCCGCAAGGGCCACCACATGCCCATGGACATCGAGTGGGCCAAGGACGGCGTCGATGGCCAGCTCTACATCGTGCAGGCCCGGCCAGAGACCGTGGAGTCCCGCAAGTCCCTGAAGATGGTGCAGTGGAGCCTCGACGGCACCGGCACGGAACTCTGTCGCGGTCGCAGCGTGGGTTCAGCCATCGCCACCGCCCCGGCCTGCGTGATTCGCAGCGTGGCCGACCTCGAGAAGTTCCGCCCGGGCTCGATCCTGGTGGCTGAGTCAACCGATCCTGATTGGGTGCCCGCCATGCGCTCGGCGAAGGGCATCATCACCGAACACGGCGGCCGCACCTGCCACGCCGCCATCGTCAGCCGCGAGCTCGGCCTGCCCGCCATCGTCGGCGCCGACGGCGCCACCACCGCCATCAAGGACGGCGACCTCATCACGTTGTCCTGCGCCGGCGGCGAAGACGGCGTCGTCTACGCCGGCAGCGTGCCCTTCCACACCGAAGAGACCTCGCTCGACACCATCGCGCCGACGAAGACCAAGGTCATGATCAACCTCGCCGACCCCGCGTCGGCGTTCTCCCATTGGCGCCTGCCCACCGACGGCGTCGGCCTGGCCCGCATCGAGTTCATCATCACCGACGATGTCCAGGTGCACCCCATGGCCCTGGTCAAATACGACCAGGTGAAGGACCCCGCGGTCCGGGCCCGCATCGACGAACTCACCCGCGGCTACGCCACACGGACGGACTTCTTCGTCGACAAGCTGGCCCGCGGCATCGCCATGATCGCCGCCGCCCAACACCCGCGCCCCATCATCGTGCGCATGAGCGACTTCAAGACCAATGAGTACGCGGGGCTCCTCGGCGGCAAGGACTTCGAGCTCCCCGAGGAGAACCCCATGATCGGGTTCCGCGGCGCTTCCCGCTACTACAGCGAGCGCTACCGCGAGGGCTTCCTTCTCGAGTGCCAGGCCATCCGCAAGGTGCGCGAGGAGATCGGGCTCAAAAACATCACGGTGATGATTCCGTTTTGTCGCACCACCGACGAAGCCGACAAAGTGCTCGCCGTCATGGCTGATGCCGGTCTCAAGCGCGGCGACGACGGCCTCAAGGTCTACGTGATGTGCGAGATCCCCGCCAACGTCATCCTCGCCGAGGACTTCGCCAAGCGCTTCGACGGCTTCTCGATTGGTTCCAACGACCTCACCCAGCTCACCCTCGGCGTCGATCGGGATTCGGATTTGCTGGCGTCGCTGTTTGACGAGCGCAACCCCGCCGTCATGGCCCTGATCAAGGACGTCATCCGCCGGGCCCACGCCGTCGGCTGTCCCGTGGGCATTTGCGGCCAGGCCCCCAGCGACCACGAAGACTTCGCCGAGTTCCTTGTGGAGTGCGGCATCGACTCGATCTCGCTGAACCCCGACTCGTTCCTGAAGACCAAGCAGCGCATCGCGGCCGTCGAGGCCCGCCTCGCCAAGAAGGCGTCATGATGGGCTCCATGCTGCGCACCGTGCTGCTGGCGACGTCGGTCATCGCCGCGGTGTTCGGCACGTCTTCCTGCAACCGGGCACCGCCGACCTCCCTGGCGGTCCCCGACCACGTGCCTGCCGTCGCGCCGCCGCCACCGGCGACGCCGACCCCCGCCGTGCGCGAGACCATGCGGGCCCTGGCCAGCGACCTCGCCGGCCTCGAAGAGGCCCTCGCAGTGCCAGCCATCACCGACGTCGACCGGGACCGGGCCCTGGGCCTGTTGGGGTCCCTTGAGGGCCGGGCCACGACCCTGGCCCAGAACCCGGAGGCCACCAGCCGCCACCCGATGCTGGCCGCCGGCCTGCCGGCCTTCCGGGGGGCCGTCGACGACGCCCGTGCGGCCCTCAAGCGCAGCCCCGTCGATGCCGGGCCCGCCCGGGAGCTGGCCCACTCCTGCCGGGCCTGCCACGCCGTGGCATCCCTGGGAGGTCCCCCCGGCCCCGTCCGCTACGCCACCCGTCGCTGACCCGCGGCGCCGTAGACAGAGCCCATCGGACCTGCGCAGCGTCATGCCGCACCTCATTGGTCGTGGTGCGGAGGCACGCACACACCATGGAAGACGCGCTCATCGGCACGGTGGCCTCACTGACGTGTGCCGCCACCTGGGCCGTCGCCAGTCTCATCTTTGCTGCCGCCCTGTCGCGCACCACGGCCAGCGCCCTGAGCCTGAGCCTCGTCAAGAGCATCATCGCCACGCCGGTGTTGTTGGCGGCGACGTTCCTGTTTGGCTACGGCCTGCCGACCGCTGCGGGTCATGGCGGTGCCCTCGTGATGACGAGCGTGCTGGGCCTCGTGGCCGCCGACGCCGCCTACCTCGCCAGCATCAAACGCCTCGGGGTGCAGCGGGGCGTGTTGTTGATTCCGCTGGTGCCGTCGTCGACGGCGCTGTTGGCCTTTGTCGTTCTTGGTGAATCCCTCGGGGTGCTCGCCCTCCTTGGCGTGGTGTTGACCCTGACGGGCCTCGTCATCGCCGTTCGCCAACCGTCGCCATCGGCACGGACCGATGGTCGCCCGGCCACCGGTGCCAGCAGTGCCGCCGGCAGTGCCGTCAGCAGTGCCGTCAGCAGTGCCGTCAGCAGTGCCGTCGGCGTCACCGGCGTGGTGTTGGCCACCGTCTACGTGCTGACCCAGGCGGCCTCGAATGTACTGTTGAAGCAGGTCCTCGACGACGCCGTCGCCGTACACGTCGCCGTGCTGCGGCTGCTGGTGGCGTTGCCCATCATGGCGGTGATGGCCCTGCTGTGGGGGGGCGGCGCTGCCGGCATCATGCCCCTCGTTCGTGGTCAGTTGGGCCGACTCATCGTCGTCGCTGCTCTGGTGGGCACGGCCTTTGGCATCTGGTTGGGCAGCGTGGGCACCCAGCGTCTGCCGGTGGGCATCGCCACCACCCTGGCCGCCACCACGCCGGTCTTCACCATGCTCATCGCCCGCTTCCGCGGTGACGCCGTCACCGCCCGCGCCGTCGTCGGGGCCGTCGTCGCCGTCTGCGGCGTCGGCTTGTTGGCCCTCGACCGCATGACGACCTGATGGCCCTCGGCTGCATCGTCAAGGGTGCTGCCGGGCGTAGAGGGCGTAGCGGCGAAACACCGTGCCGGTCTCGCCCCCCATGCGGGCGGGGGCCCGGGCGTAGCGCAGCAGCGGACGGGCCTTCTCCATCAACGCATAGAGCCCGTGGCTGAAGCCGTGCTCGCGGGCCCAGACGACGTGGCGATGCATGAGGGCCCACCCCAGAAACGACGGTGCCGACGGCGCAACCCCCAGGGTCTTCACCACCGTCGTCGGCGTCGCCGACGTCATTGTCGTCACATCGGGCCAGGCCACCACAAAGCCCAGGGGCCTGCCGTCGTCGCTTTCGGCGAGCCAGGAGCAGCCCGGCACCAACAGCGCCCGGCTGTGGCCATACAAGAAGGCCACGTGGTCCCGGCCCACAGGGCGATAGCCCGTCTTGTGCTGAAAGGCGGTGTCGGCGAGGCCGTGGATGATGTCGACGAAGTCGTCGTCGCTGCGGTCCTCCAGGGGCACGAAGCGCACGCCGGCGGCCTGGGCCTTCGCCATCGCCACCTTGGTCAGCGAGACCTCCACATGGGGAATGCGCACCGTCGCGTAGCGGCGGGCCACCGTGAAGCCCGCGGCCTCCAGACACCCCTGCACCAGGGGCTGCGTCATGGGCTCCAGCAAGAAGGGCGGGGTGGTGCCGTCGTCGTCCACCACGCAGCGGTAGCGCCGCCAGGTGCTGATGTTCTTCGGACCAACCACCGCCCGGGCGCCAGCGGCAAAGGCCACCCGGCAGCCGGCCTCCAACAGGGCCACCCCGCTGTCGTGGTCGCTGGCGCTGAACCAGCCAAGGCTCGCTTCGTTGGTTGCAGAATCGACATGCATGATACCACCCGCCCGCCCCGGCACGAGCAGACCATGGACCGAACCCGGCGGCCGAAACGGGCTGTGGCGCTCCAACAGGTCGGCATCGTCGCGCAGGGACGGCGTCGAGACGCGGTCCATGGCCAACACTTCATCAATATGTGCACTCTCAAAAACATCGAATTGGATGACCGCCGGGGCTGTCATGAGGGCCTCCGAGGGAGGGACCGGGATGCGGTCAGGGATGCCGCCAGGGCCCGGCGGTCGATGCGGGCCCGGTGGCGGGGGTCGAGGGGCAGGCTGTCGACGCTGACGACCAGGTCCGCCAGGTCCGCCAGGTCCGCCAGGTCGGCGTTGCCGGGGAGCGCGCCGGCGGTGCTGGCAACGACAGCGAGGACGCTGTGGCCGCCCACCTGCACGAAGGCCGCCGTCACCCCACGAGCCCGGGCAATGGCCTCCACCGGGAGGGGCAGGCGTCCCCGACCGTCGCTGCCGACGACGACTTCCCGACAGCGCCCCAGCAGCCACAGGCGCCCCCGCCCATCACGGCGGGCGACGTCCCCCGTGCGCCAGAAGCGGACGCCGTCCACCAGCAGGGTGGCTTTGGCCGTGTCGTCGTTGTCGATGCAGCGCTGCAGCACATGGGGACCCGCCACGCAGACCTCGCCGACGTCGGCGGCAACCGCGATGCCGGCCACGGGTTCGAGGTGGAGGATGACCTGGGGGTGGGGGTGGCCCACCAGGCAGCCACCGCCATCATCGTGACAGCGTCGTTCGGCGGTGACGTCGTCGGCGTCGACGCTGGCGATGGGTTCGCACTCGGTGGCGCCGTAGATGACCCGGCGGACGGCGTGGGGAAAGGCGCGGGCCAGCCGGTCGGCCACGTCGGGGGTGACGGGGGCGCCACCCACGGCGATGGCCCGCACGCCCGGCACCATGACGCCGTCTCTGAGGATGGCGCCGGCGATGGCGTCGACAAAGGCCGGTGAGCCGCCGCAGGTGGTGATGCCCCGGGCGTTCATCTGGTCCCGCACGATCCGCGCCGTCTCATCGTCGATGTCCACCCGGCGCAGATCTATGGCCGGGAACTCGGTGGTGATGCCGGCGGCGAGATTGCTGGTGGCAAACACCGGCAGGGTGGCCAGATCGACGTCGTCACGGCGACGGGGCCAGGCAGCGTCGATGATGGCCCCCTGGGCATTGAGCTGGCCGTGGCTGCGGCGGGCCCCTTTGGGCAGGCCGGTGCTGCCCGTGGTGAAGGTCAGCAGGGCGTCGCTGTCGGCGGGCACCCGCACCAGGGGACGGCGGCCCCGGGGCAGGGCCTCGGCGGCGACGTCGAGGCGCAGGCCACACAGGGGTCGCAGGGGCCACGACACCGGGCCCACCACACAGGGCCGCGCTCCCCACAGCTCGGGCAGCAGACGCAGCAGCTGGGCGCGGGGGACGGCGACCATGACGTCGGGGCGGGCACTGCGCAGGGCGTGGCGCAGGGCGTCTCGTCCCATGGAGGGGTCGACGACGACGGCGGCGGCGCCGATGGCCATGACGCCGAAGAGCAGGGGGTAGAGCAGGGGACCCACGGGGACGAGGATCAAGACCCGCGACGACGGGCCCACCCCGAGCCGCGTCTGCAGCACCTCCCCCAGCCGGCCGCCCTGCTCGTCGAGGTCGCCGTAGTGCAGGGTGGCGCCGTCGCTGAAGCGCAGGGCCAGCCGGCCGGGGTCGACGTCGGCCCAGACGCGCACAAAGGCCGCCAGATTGCCCGCCTCGTCGAGGAGGGACGGAGGGGCCCGACCAACCTGCTCCACCCGGGGGCGTGCCTGCCCGGCGGTCAGCAGCACCCTGGGTGGAATCATGGGTGCGCTCACGGCGCCACCAGCGGCGAGCCATGGACGGTGACGGTGCCGGCGGCCCCGTCGACGGTGACCGTCACGCTGTCGGTGCCGGTGCCGGTCCCGACGGCGGCCAGCAGACCCCGCACGTTGACGATGGTGGGCAGCCCGAGTTCCCGGGCCACGATGGCGCAGTGGGACAGGGGCGAGCCTCGTTCCACCACGAGGGCGGTGGCGCCCGGGAAGAGGGCGGCGAAGCCCGGGTCTGTGCGCGGGCAGACGAGGACATGACCGGGGACGTCGCGGGCGTCGTCGGCGCAGGCGACCACCCGCACCGGGCCCGTGACCCGGCCCCGCACCACGGCCACGCCGTGCAGCACCACGTCACCCGGGGCTGTCGACGACGCTGGTGCCGACGCCACCGATGCCGACGCCGCCGATGCCGACGCCGCCGCCGACGCAGCAGACAGTGGGAGGGGAGGACCGAGGATCACGCCCTCGGCGAAGGCGAGGCGATCGGCGCCGGGGGCCCGCTTCGCTGACGCGTCGTCCTCGGCGCGGCGCAGGGCCACCAGGCCCCGCAGGTTCCAGGTGGTGGCGGTGCCATCAAAGACCCCGGTGAGCTCGTCGTGCTCGAGGAAGAACACGTCCCGCCGGCTGTCGAGCAGTCCCCGCTGCACGAGCACATCGCCAAGGCGCAGGGCCATGGCCCGCAGCACGGCGAAGGTGCGGGCCCGGGCATAGCGCATGGCCTCCCGATGACCCGTCCAGGTGCGGGCGGCGTCGACGAGGCGCCCAAAGACCAGCCGTTCGGGCAGCGACAGAATGTGTCGCACCACGGCTTCGGCGGCGTCGGCCCTCCGTCGGCCGGCGTCGTCGGGGTCAACGTCGTGGTCAACGTCAGCGTCACCGGCGTCACCGGCATTGGCGCCGACGGTGGCACCGACGGTGGCGCGCACGAGGTCCTGCAGCTGGCGCACCAGGAAGCCTGGCTCGTCCCGCCAGGTGGGTTGCTCCAGCTTGAGTTCGTGCATGGCCCGGGCGCCGAAGCGGGCCAGGAAGTGGGCGAAGCCAGCGCCCACGAGGGGATCCCGCCGAATCAGCTCCAGGGCGTCGTCAACGGTGGCGGCGATGAAGGCCTCGCGCAGCCTGGAGCGGGCACCGAGCTGTCGGGCCAACACCACCAGGGCCCTGGCCGGGGCGACGCTGGGGATGTCGGCCCCCGCGAACAGGTCGGCCACCACGACGTCGTTCACGCCACGGCGGGCGCAGAAGGCCCGCAGGCTGCCGTGGGAGAGCATGGCCAGGAAGTCCGCCAGCAAAGGGGCCTGCCAGCCGTGCAGCAGCCGATGGCGCACGCTGTGCCATTGCACCACGACGTCGTCGCCACTGACGGTCTGCCAGTCCCGCTGTTCGAGGGGCACAAGGACCGCTTCGAGGGTCTGGTGGAAGTCCCGCACCAGGCGGTGACGTCGGCTGAAGGTGCGCGCCATCCGCCAGGCCATGGCCAGCCGACGAGCGATGCTGCGCACGGGGGGACCGGGCACCATGGTCGCCCATGACGACGACGTCGACGACGACACAGCATCGGCCCCCATCATGTCGAGCATGTGGGCCCGGTTCTTCTCACAGCCGGGGTAGAGGGCCAGCACCTGAAACCAGCTCGGCAGGTGGTAATGCACGCGGCCGTCGATGCGGGCCAGCAAGGTCTCAAACGCGCGGTGATGGGCTGCCAGCTCGTCGTCAGCGACCCCACACAGCCGGGCACTCTCTTCGTAGGCCGTGGCATAGGCCAGCCGGATGTGGCTGAAGGTCAGCGGCGACGTCACCCCCGGATAGCTCTCGGCGATGTTGCTCGTGTCAAACAGGTAGCGCACGACGTCGACGTTGACGTTGACGTTGACGTTGACGTTGACGGTCGTCGCGGCGAGCGGAGGTGCCTGGAATCCATCCGACGAGTGCCCGGTCTGCACCCGCAGGAGTCCCTCTCCCCAGGTGGGGAGAGGGTTCCCGCGCGTCTCGCGCCCATGCGCCGAAGGCGAGGGTGAGGGACTTCAGGCCCGTGATGGGCCGCACCTGTACAAACGAGAAGCCAGCGCGGCGGGTCCACACCCATTCCACATCCACCGGCACCCCGACGTGTTCTTCGAGACGCCGCACCATGGCCGCAAGGACGCGCAAGGCTTCGTCCGCCAGCACCGGGGCCTGCTGCACAGTGACGTCGTCGACGGCCTCGTCGACGCACACGCCGTGCTCGCCGGCCACCACCCGGGTGTCCTTGATGGCGATGCTGGCCGTGATGGTGCCGTCGGCGTCGATGCGGAAGGTGTCGGCGGGCGCGCGGTCGGCCACCACCCCTTCACCGAGTCCCAGGCAGGCGCTGACGACGACGGTGCCGGCCCGAGACTCACTGCGGCCGTCACCGCCGTCGGGGTCACGAGAGAACGCGACGCCAGCGACGTCGGCCTGCACCAGGCGCTGCACCACCACCGCGCCGCAGGTTCCCGCCGGCAGGCCCCGGGCGGCGCGATAGGCGCGGGCCCCCTCGCTGTCGAAGGACGCCACGCAGGCGGCGACGGCCCGTTGG
>Ga0247833_1005373_pt1 | contig 14989 bp, 11 predicted proteins | sample LaCruzMarch2015__7_FD_187117 | JGI IMG/M metagenome (GOLD analysis project Ga0247833, IMG submission 187117) | Freshwater microbial communities from meromictic Lake La Cruz, Castile-La Mancha, Spain - LaCruzMarch2015_8m | ecosystem: Environmental > Aquatic > Freshwater > Lake | place: Spain...
TTCTAATAATCCAAACCACCTTGCTCTTGGAAACGATGGTGGATTTTATGTCAGTTACGATAAAGGTGATTCCTGGATGCATTACAATAATATTCCTGTTGGAGAATTTTACGATATTACCATAGATGAAAGCACTAACACCATTTATGGTGGAACACAAGATAACGCCACCGTATTTGGTCCAGCAAAAGAATTAAGTACCCAATTTAATGATCCCTGGAAATATGTTTGGATCGATCCATGGGATGGTGGTGATGGTTGTGTTTCACAAATTGATCCTTTGGATAAAAATATTATTTATTATAGTCAGCAACATGGAGAAGTAGTAAGATTGGATAAAAGTAAGGATGAGACAACCTCTATTATTCCTAAATTACCTGCTTCAATAAAAGATACACTTCACTTTAATTATGTAACTCCTTATTTTATATCTTCATTTGAACATCAAACCTTATATCAAGGGGGAAATTATATTTTTAAATCCATGGATAGAGGAGATACATGGAAAATAATTAGTCCAAATCTAACTAATTCGGCCATTAAGGAGAAGAAATCCTTTGCTTCTGGTGCATTGGTGGAATCACAAATTAAAAATGGACTTCTTTATGTGGGAACAGACAGAGGGGCCTTTTGGGTAACTAACAATGATGGAGCTTCCTGGGAAGAACATGATAAAAATTTACCTAATCATTATATAAGAAGTATTTGTCCCTCCAGGTTTAAAGAATCAAGGGTTTATATTTCTATGACAGGCATTAATAACGATGACCTTCATAAATTTCTGTATGTTTCAGAAAATTATGGCTTGACTTGGAAAAACATTTCAAACGGACTACCTGATGAACCTGTAAATGTCATAAAAGAAGATCCTAAGAATGAAAACATCCTTTATGCTGGAAGCATTCGTGGTGTATATATTTCCATCGATAGAGGTCAAAATTGGTCCTATCTGGGTAGTGAGCTGCCCCAAACGGCGGTAGCCGATATAAAAATTAATGAAGTGACTATGGATCTTGTAGTGGCTACTCATGGAAGGGGAATATTTAAACTCAACTTAAAACCAATTCATTCTTTAACAACTAATACATTAGAAAATAAAGAAGATCATTTATTTGAACCAGGAACTATTAAAAGACCATGGTTCAATTCAAATGGAGGAGAAGCTGATTATAGAAGTTTTGAAAAAGCTGATTTTTCATTCTGGTTAAAAGAAGCAAAAACAATCAAACTTGCCTTATTTAATAAAATGAACAATGAAATTTGGCAAATTAATATAAACGGTAAAAAAGGATTCAATCAATTTCGTTGGGATCTTACCGTAGAGAAAAGAAAAAGTGATGCACCTTATTTTGTTCACTACGACAAATTTATAGCATCGGGGAATTACACCCTGCGTGCTTATTTTGGTGAAACGGTTGAAGAACAATCTGTTAAGGTAATTGAAGGTGTTTCACCTTATATTGAAAAGCGTTAAATTAAAAAACTCCCTGGTTATATCAACCCGGGAGTTTTTTAATTATTCATCTTATTTTAAAGAGTGATTCCGACAGGATTCGAACCTGTGACCTACGGATTAGAAGTCAGTTGCTCTATCCAGCTGAGCTACGGAACCAATTAGGCTGCAAAAATACATTATTTTTACAATTTTCAAAATATTTTTTATAATTAATAACGGAAACTTAATTAAACTAAGGCAACCAGCATTAAAAATCCTCCGTTAATCCATAAAAATTAAACCATGAAAAGTCCTTTGTTTTTATTGTTATTATTAGTTGCAGTTATTTATTCATGTACCAAAGTAATAGATGATCCTCAAGTGACACCAACAAACCCATGTTCAACTGTTACATACAAAACAGACATAACGCCCATCATCAACCAAACGTGTGCTATAAAATCGTGTCATGTTTCTGGGACAGGTGAAGGTGATTACACTACTTATGCCGGACTTAAAAATGATGCAATCAATGGTAAATTTAAAAAAGAAGTATTAACCAATAAATCAATGCCACCTAGAAATTCAAACGGACCTAACAGTCTTACGGCAGCACAATTGGAAAAATTTACTTGTTGGATAAATGCTGGTTCACCAAATAATTAAAATAAGATATATTAAATTCCTATTTTCGTTTTGTTTATATTTAAACTAACCCAAACGGAAATAGGAATGAGATATATTGTCCTTATTATTCTATCGTTCATTTTTAATGACCTTACTGCTCAAAAGCAAAAACAACCAAATATCATATTCATTTTAGCAGATGATTTAGGTTATGGCGATCTAGGCGTGTATGGGCAAGAATTAATAGAGACCCCTCATATAGACGCGCTGGCTAAAGGAGGCTTAAAATTTAATCAGTTTTATTCTGGTGCCCCAGTTTGTGCACCCGCGAGATACACCTTATTGACAGGAAAGCATACCGGCCATTCTTTTATAAGGGGGAATGATGAATGGGGTTCAAGAGGAGATGTATGGAGTTTTGCCTCTATGCTGGAAAATCCCAAGCTTGAGGGTCAATATCCTATACCAGATAGTACTTTTACTATACCTGAAATGCTAAAAAGTAAGGGATATACTTCTGCTGCTGTTGGGAAATGGGGCTTAGGTGCGCCGGAAACGGAAGGTTTACCAACCAGACAAGGTTTCGATTTTTTTTATGGATACAATTGTCAACGATGGGCACATACTTATTATCCTCCTTTTTTGTGGAAAAACGAAAAAAGAGTTTCCCTTGGTAATCCATTAATGCTGGCAGCACAAAAATGGAAAGTTGGCGTTGATTCATCAAGAGAAGAAAATTATGCACCTTATGTTGGCCTGGAATATGCTCCTGAATCAATGTTAAAGGAGGCTATTCAATATATAGAGACCAATAAAAATAATCCATTTTTCCTTTATTATGCTTCACCTATACCTCATGCAGGGTTACAGGCACCAAAGCGTTGGATTGATTATTACCAGAAAAAACTGGGGAAAGAGGCACCCTATTCAGGAGACAAGGGATATGTTCCAGCATACGCTCCTAAAGCCACTTATGCTGCCATGATTTCCTATCTGGACGAACAAATCGGTACTTTGGTTGCCACCTTAAAAGCATTAGGCTTATATGAAAATACATTAATCATCTTCACCAGCGACAATGGCCCAACCTACGCCGGAGGAGTTGATGCCGCCTTTTTTAATTCAGCAGGACCGTTTCCAGAACATCCAGAACGCATAAAAGGATCTGTTTTTGAGGGAGGTATTCGTGTGCCATTCATCGCTCATTGGCCTGCAAAAATTAAAGCAGGCGGAATTTCCGAACACATTGGGTATTTTCCAGATATTTTCCCAACATTATCTGAACTGGTAGGTACAAAAACCCCAGCCAATACAGATGGCATCTCCATTTTACCAACTTTAACGAATAAGGGCAAACAAAGAGTTCATCCCTGGCTTTATTGGGAATTTCCCGAGTATGGAGGACAACAGGCCATACGTCAGGGAGATTGGAAGATGATTCGACTTAAATTACACAAGGAAGATGGTAAACCTGCTCTTTATAATCTGGCAAATGATCCAAAAGAAGCCATTGATTTAAGCAAACAATTTCCGGAAAAGGTGTCGGAATTGAATAAAATAATTATTTCTCAACACGTAGAATCTGAAAATAAAAAATTCAGAATTGGCCGATTGGGAGATACTATTAATTCATAATTATTAAGACATCCATGAAAAATATTACGCTTTTACTTCTTTGTTTGGTTTTATTTCAATGTAAAAATGAAAAGAAAGAACCTATTGGGAAAGATACTGTATCGACAACCTTACCGATGTGCCATCAAGGCATTCCAGGGGAAGAAGCCATTCAAAAAAAATGGATGGAAGAAATAAATGAGATAAAACCTGATGTAAAAATGGCGAAGGAAACCAAAGGGATGGTGTTCATTCCCGAAGGAACCTATACCAGAGGCGCTACTGAATATCCTACTGAAAGGAATCAAACCGAAGGAAGTTTGCCCAGAAAGGATGAGTATCCTCTCAATAAAATTAACATACCTTCATTTTATATGGACGCTCATGAGGTAACAAACAGAGAGTTTGAAAAATTTGTCAAGGCCACTGGATGGATAACGATAGCAGAAAGACCCATTGATATCAATGAAATAGCTAAACAAATGCCACCTGGCACACCCCTACCTGAGCCTGAAACATTAAAACCAGGATCATTGGTTTTTAAGGAAGTCACTCCCGAAGAAAATCATTTTTCAGAATGGTGGACATTTACGGCAGGAGCCAACTGGAAACATCCACAAGGGCCTGGTAGCATTTACAAAGCAGATCATCCTGTAGTTCATGTGAGTTGGTATGACGCAATGGCTTATTGTAAATGGTCGGGGAAAAGGTTACCTACTGAGTCTGAATGGGAATATGCAGGAAGAGGCGGAAATGAGTCTGCGCTTTATGCCTGGGGGAATAGTGCACCAGGTCAAGAGAAATCACAGGGAAATTATTGGCAGGGGGTCTTCCCAAATAAAAACACGGGGGAAGATGGTTACCTGAAAACAAGTCCTGTTGGTACATTCAAACCCAATGAATATGGACTATACGATATGAGCGGAAATGTCTGGGAATGGTGTAACGATTGGTATCATTGGTATGCCTATACCTGTGATTCCGAAAGTGAATTATTGGAAAACCCAAGTGGTCCGTCCAATAGTTTTGATCCGTCTTTTCCAAATACAGCACAAAAGACAATGCGCGGCGGTTCCTTTCTTTGTAATGATTCATACTGCGCCGGTTATAGGGTAGCAGCCAGAATGAAATCAAGTCCGGATACTGGTTCAGAACACACCGGATTTCGTTGTGCAAAATCGGGTAATTACTAATTGCTTTTTCTTATTTTTAAAGAATCTAATTTTAAAATAGGCGGTTTTGTAAGATTTTTATTGCTAAAATTGTAAAAAAACTTACATTTACATAAACACTTGTTAAAATAGATTCATGCAACCAACCGACATTAAAAACCCGGAATACTTTCATAAAGTAGTAGATTGCCAGTATGCCTGTCCTGCGCATACCCCAGTTCCAGAATATATTCGCCTTATTTCGCAAGAAAAATACACCGAGGCTTACATGATAAACTGGGAGTCTAATGTATTCCCTGGCGTTTTGGGAAGAACCTGCGACAGACCCTGTGAACCAGCTTGCAGAAGAGGTAGAATTGAGGAGGAACCCGTGGCTATTTGTCGTTTAAAAAGAGTGGCAGCCGATAACAAGGGAGAAGTAAAACCTTTTATGCCTCAAGGACCTTTTTCTTTCAATGGTAAAAAAATCGCTTTAGTTGGCGGTGGACCTGCCTCTTTAACCGTAGCCAGAGATCTTGCTCCTTTAGGGTATGAGATTCATTTATTCGATGAGCAATTCAAAGGTGGCGGATTCATGAGGAGTCAAATTCCCTCTTTTAGATTACCTGAATCGGTCCTGGATGAAGAAGTAAATTATATCCTTGATCTTGGCATTCATACTCATTTTAATCACTTTGTACAAAGTATGGAGGAACTGTTGTCACAAGATTATGACGCAGTATTTGTGGGGACAGGCGCTCCAAAAGGAAGAGATTTACCCGATTTGCCCGGGCGAAATGAAGGGGCAAAAAATATTCATATAGGCATTAACTGGTTGGCAAATGTTGCTTTTGAACATACTACCAACATTGAAAAAAAAGTCATTGTACTCGGTGGCGGAAATACCGCCATGGATTGCTGCAGGACGTCAAGGAGGCTTGGTGGAGAATCTGTAAAAGTAGTAGTAAGGAGCCAATATAGCGAAATGAAAGCCTCTCCCTGGGAAAAGGAAGATGCCATGCATGAGGATATTCCCATTGTAGATAATCATGTTCCCATTGAATTTGTCGTGGAAAATGGCGTCTTGAAAGGAATGAATTTTGAGAAAGTAACACCCATTATAGAAAATGGTAAGAGAAAACTAGTGCCAACCGGTGAACCTCTTGTTTTTATTGAAGCTGATGATGTTTTAATTGCTATTGGCCAGGAAAATAGCTTTCCATGGATTGAAAGAAGTGCTGGAATTGACTTTGACAAATGGGGTATGCCTGTTGTGGATACTTTAACCCACGCATCATCCCATCCAAAAGTATTTTTCGGTGGTGATTCAGCATGGGGACCCAAAAATGTCATTACCGCGGTCGCTCATGGTCATCAGGCAGCTATTTCAATGGATTTGTTTTGCAGAAGTTTACCATTAACTCAAAGACCCTCCCCTTTTGTTAATCTCGTTAGCCAGAAAATGGGCTTACATGAATGGGCTTATGAGAGTGATGTAGTTAATGATGTAAGGTACACTGTAGCTCAGGCTGATAAAAAAGTCACCTTAAGTAATAGAAAAACAGAAGTTGAGCTGGGATTTACCAAACATGAAGGGTGTAAGGAAGCAGAAAGATGCTTAAATTGTGATATTCAAACCGTTTTTGTTGAAGATAAATGTATAGAATGTGATGCCTGTGTTGATATTTGTCCAACCACTTGTATCACCTTCATTGACAATGCAGAAGAAGATGAATTGAGACAATTATTAAATATGCCCGCCTTAAATACCTCTCAGGACTTATATGTTTCAGCACCGCTTAAAACTAAAAGAGTCATGGTTAAAGACGAGGATGTTTGTCTTCATTGCGGTTTATGTGCAGAAAGGTGCCCTACCTCAGCATGGGACATGCATAAATTTTTATACAAAGTGACTAAAGCAGGATAATTTCAGATTATGTCAGATAAATTAAAAATAAATGACTTTGTTGTCAGATTCGCTAATGTGAATGGAACAGGGTCAGCCAGTGCCAATTTACTTTTTTGTAAGGCCATTTTTAGAATGGGTATTCCCGTAACGCCAAAAAATATTTTTCCTTCTAATATTCAAGGTTTACCAACCTGGTACGAAGTAAGGGTTAGTGAAAAAGGATATTTAGGCCGACGGGATGGTATTGACCTAATGGTTGCCGTTAATGCACAAAGTATGGAGGCCGATATAAAAAGTGTTCGTCCAGGGGGTTATTTGCTATATGATAGCAGTAAAAAATTACCAGATCATTATAGAAGGGATGATATACATTTTATTCCCATTCCTCTTATGGAGATTTGTAATGAAACCTATACCGATGCAAGACTCAGATTATTATTCAAAAACATCATCTATGTTGGAGCCTTGGCAGAATTGATGCAATTTGATTTTTCTGTGTTTGAATCTTTATTGGGAGACCAATTCAAAGGAAAGGAAAAGTTAATTGCCCCTAATTTAAATGCCCTGAAATTAGGTTCAGATTTTATAAAAGCAAATTACCAGGGTACTTTTGATTTAAAAGTTGAAAGAAGAGATTTACTAAAGGATGCCATAATGACGGATGGAAATAGTGCCTGTGGTTTGGGGGCTATTTACGGAGGTGCAACTTTTGCAGCCTGGTATCCGATAACACCTTCCACCTCGGTAGTTGAGGCTTTTATGGAATATGCTGATGAATTTAGAGAAGAAAAAGAGACGGGCAAACGAAAAGTTGCCATTATTCAGGCAGAAGATGAATTAGCTGCCATTGGCATGGTGATTGGTGCCAATTGGAATGGTGCCAGAGCCTTTACCGCTACAAGTGGTCCTGGTTTATCCTTAATGAATGAATTTTTAGGTCTGGCGTATTTTGCAGAAATACCTTTAGTACTCATTGATGTTCAACGGACAGGGCCATCCACTGGAATGCCAACGAGAACCCAACAGTCAGATATTTTAGAAGCAGCGTATGCATCACATGGAGATACAAGACATATTTTATTATTCCCGTCCACACCAAAAGAATGTTTTGACTTTACAGCAACTGCATTTGATCTCTCAGAGCAATTGCAAACACCCGTTATCCTCATGACCGATTTAGATTTAGGTATGAACGATCATGTTTCACCCCCATTTTCATGGGATGACAACAAAGAATACCAAAGAGGAAAAGTCCTTGATTATGATGATTTAGAAGAAATAGAGCGATTTGGCAGGTATTTGGATGTTGATAATGATGGAATAACCTATAGAACAATACCTGGTACACACCCAACCAAGGGTTCCTTTTTCACTAGAGGAACATCAAGAGATGAATATGCTGCCTACACGGAAAATAGTCCTGCATATCAAAGAAATATGGATCGATTGGTCAAAAAATGGGTTACAGCCAGAGAATATGTTCCGTCTTCTCAACTTTATCAAAAACAACATTCGTCAGAATACGGTATCTTATTTTTTGGAACTTCACAATATGCTGCTGAAGAAGCCATGGATATGTTAAAAGAGGATAAAATTTTAGTAGATGGACTTCGTATAAAATCATTCCCCTTTGACCAGATAGCTATTGATTTTCTTCAAAATCATAAATATATTTTCGTAGTAGAGCAAAATAGAGATGCCCAAATGAAAAGCCTTATTATGATTGAACTGGGTATTTCCGCTGAAAAACTCATTTCTGTTTTAAACTACGATGGTTTACCTATAACTGCCACCAATATTGTTCATCAGATTACTCATTCTTTAGAAAGAGTTGAAAAATATACCACTGTATGACCTTCATCAAACCAAAATTCAGACATCCTGATTTACCCAAGAATAAACTAGGTTACACCCTCTCCTATTACGAAGGTGCCTTATCGACCTTATGTGCAGGTTGTGGCCATGATTCTATCAGTGCAGCCATCATACAATCAGCCTTTGAAATGAATATTGAGCCTCATAAGCTGGCCAAATTATCAGGTATTGGATGTTCGTCAAAAACGCCAACCTATTTTCTTGGCAATTCACATGGCTTCAATAGTGTACATGGACGTATGCCTTCTGTCGCCACCGGAGCAAATATGGCCAATAAAGAACTCCTTTATCTGGGAGTTTCCGGTGATGGTGATACGGCATCTATTGGCATGGGTCAATTTGTTCATGTTATACGTAGAAATCTAAAAATGATTTATATTGTCATGAATAATGGATGTTACGGATTAACAAAAGGGCAAGATTCCGCCACTGCTGACAACGGATCAATCAGTAAAGCGGGCATTGTAAACCAATTCCAGGCTATTGATTTATGTGGATTGGCCATAGAACTAGGTGCCACTTTTGTTGCACAAAGTTTTTCAGGAGATAAAAAGCAACTCATACCTTTAATAAAAGCTGCAATGGCGCACAATGGATTTGCATTTATTAACGTCATTTCCCCTTGTGTAACTTTTAACAATAATAAAGGATCTACAAAATCGTATGATTTCGTAAGAGATCATTTGGAAGCCACAGGTACTTTTGATTTTGTTCCAGAAATGGAGGAAATCACCACCAACTATGAATCTGGTGAAAAACACGCCATAAAATTACATGACGGTTCTTTTTTACAATTTAACAAATTAGATAGTGATTGGGATCCATTAGATCGTTTTTCTGCCATGAAAGCGGTACATCAGGCAAGAGAAAAGAATGAAATTATAACAGGTTTGCTTTATTTAAATCAAGGTGCTATGGATTTACATGAACTGGTTAACACCTGTAACCGACCATTAAACACCCTTGAAAAAGAAGATTTATGCCCTGGCAATGGTGCTTTGGCCAGTATAAATGCAGGATTAAGGTAAGACTAGAATTTTAAAACGGGAAAATAGGCTTTGAACTCATTGAATTAAAATGAGATGGATTTAATTTTTTCTGCCACATTAATTGCGGAAATAATAGCACCTTCCATATATCCACCAAATTGAGTGGCTGTTTCAGTGCCAGAAAAATATAATTTACCATTCATATAGCTTTCTTGCAAGAGGGTGTGACCATTATGTTGGTGTGGCCTTTGAATTATTTGAGGACCTCCTGATATATACTCATCTGTCCACACTTTATCATCATAGGCAATGAAGTTGAGGATTTGATTTCCCAAAAGTGAAGCTAATTGCTTTAAAACCAATTCCTTTCTAACTTCCTGAGAATAGGAAGAAATACCGCTATTGAGAAAGCCAGTAAAACCAAATTTTGATTCCTCCACATTTGTGTGATCATACATTTCTGTGACTATGCCAACGTGACTATAAAGCATTCCAGAATAACCATTTTCACGCCAAAAAGCCTTTTCATATTCCAATACAAATTTTACAGATCCTGCCATCCAGGTATGAACTGTTGGTAATAAATGGAAAATATCGTAAGGTAAATCAGGTAAAAAAGATATTTTAACGCCAACCAAATGGGGAGGCATACATAAAACAACTTTATCAGCAGACCATTTCTTACCGTCTTTAGTTTCAATCAACATTTCACTTCCAAGGTCCTTGACCTGCGAAACGCTGGCATTTAAATGAATATCAACATCAGCCAAATTTTTAGATAGGGATTCAATAATTTTTTGGGTACCACCTGCTATTCTATAAGAAGGATTTTCCGATTCCGGCACATAAAATGATTGGGCCGGCTCAAAAGATTTGGTTTGGAAGAGAGAAATACCTTTTGAAAATTGAAAAAAACGATTTACACCCAACTCATCCAGCAAGGCTAATAAATTTTGATGAATATCGGAAAACCAGGTTGCCCCTAATTCTAAAGGCGTCTCCAACTTACCCATTTTAGTTTGAATTCTTCCACCTAATCTACGAGAAGCCTCTAAAATAGTAACATTATACTTAGATTTCGAAAGCAAATAAGCCAGCGTCAGACCACTTAGACCACCACCTATGATAATAATTCGTTTATTTGAATTCATGCTCATTTATATTTTAAAAATAAACTGTAAACCTCGTTAAAAAATGAATAGCTTGTTTATTGAAAAAAAAAAAGGGCTATCTTTTTAGACAGCCCCTTTATAACACGCAAAATGAAGATTTTAATTAATTAGAATCTCCCTCTTGATTTTTATTTGGACGAGGCATAATAGATTTTCTTGATAATCTCATTTTGCCTGTCTTTTTGTCAATTTCAACAATTTGAATTTTGATTTCATCCCCTTCTTTCAACACATCTTCAACATTTTCAATGCGGCTATGCGAAATTTCAGATACGTGAAGGAGACCACTTTTGCCATGGAAGTCAACAAAAGCGCCATAAGGCATAACAGTTTTCACTACACCGACGAAAATATCACCTTCTGCGGGCATAAAGGTAATACGGCGTATTCTATCTAAGGCAAGTTCAATACCAGCTTTGTCAGAACTTGAAACAGCTACAATACCTTTATCACCTACTTCGGTAATAGAAATATGGGTACCGGTTTGTTCCTGAATTTCCTGAATGATCTTACCACCAGGTCCAATTACGGCACCAATAAAACCTTTTTCAATCGTTAATTCAACAATTCTAGGCGCATGAGGCTTATAATCTTCCCTTGGAGCAGCTATGGTTTTTAACATTTCCCCAAGTATATGAATACGACCTTCTTTTGCTTGAATTAGGGCATTTTCCATGACTTCATAAGGAAGACCATCGACCTTAATGTCCATTTGACAAGCGGTAATACCTTTATCGGTACCAGTTACTTTAAAGTCCATATCACCCAAAGCATCTTCATCACCGAGAATATCTGATAAAATGGCATAATTCGAACCATCTGTAATCAAACCCATTGCAATACCAGAAACCGGTGCTTTAATCTGTACACCAGCATCCATGAGCGCCAAAGTACCTGCACAAACGGTAGCCATAGAAGAAGAACCATTTGATTCCAAAATATCAGAAACAATGCGTAAGGTATAAGGAAAAACATCGGGCATCACTTGTCTCAAAGAACGTTGAGCAAGATTTGCATGACCTACTTCTCTTCTACCAGGACCTCTGTTTGGTTTTACTTCACCTACCGAATATCCAGGAAAATTATAATGAAGGATAAATTTTTCGAATCCAAGAGCGTAGGCAATATCCACCATCATTTCATCGGACTTAGTACCCAACGTAAGGGAAGTCAGAGACTGCGTTTCACCTCTGGTAAAAATGGCAGAACCATGCGTAGAAGGTAAATAATCAACTTCACACCAAATAGATCGGATATCCTTTAGGCCACGACCATCTAGTCTAACCTTTTCGTTAAGAACAATTCCTCTAATGGATTCCTTTTTGACCTTGTCGTAATAGGAAGAGATAAAAGATTGATTTTGGGCGAACCACTCCTCACCCATTTCGGCGAGTAAATTTTCTTTTAATTCCTTCTTAACACTATCTAAAGCAGCTTTGCGAGTTGCCTTATCAGAGGCAGCACGTGCGATACCAGCTATTTTATCTTTACACTTTAGGGCCACAAGATTTTTTACTTCCTCATTTTGAGGAATATCAGCCAGTACCCTTTTATTCAGGGCTTTATCCCCTACTTTATTTGCCAGCTCTTGTTGAGCAAGGATTTGAACTTTGATAGCTTCGTGAGCTAATTTAATTGCGTCAATTAAATCTATTTCTGAACATTCTTTAGCTTCACCCTCCACCATCATGACATTGTCCATTGTCGCAGCGACGATAAAGTCCATATCAGCCTCTTTTAGCGCATCGCGCAATGGATTAATATGAAAGACGCCGTTAATTCTGGCCACACGGACTTCAGAAATCAAATCGGGAAAATTTATATCTGAGACAGCTAAAGCTGCTGAAGCTGCCAATGCAGCATAAGCGTCGGGTAAATTTTCCTTATCTCCAGAAATCTGATGAATGATAACTTGTGTTTCATTCATATAACCGTCTGGAAAGAGAGGACGAATGGCTCTATCCACTAAGCGTGAAATGAGCACTTCATAATCTGAAATTTTGGTTTCACGACGAAAAAAGTTTCCTGGTATTCTACCGGCCGAAGCAAATTTTTCCTGATAATCAACCGATAAGGGAAAGAAATCTTGCCCAGCTTTAGCTTCCTTAGAGGAAACAACGGTAGCAAATAACATCGTATCACCGATACGAACTACGACCGAACCATCAGCTAAGGAAGCTAATTTTCCAGTTTCTAGGGTTACTTGTCGACCATCCGGTAAATTAAAGGACGATGAGATTGGAATCTGTTGTCCCATTTGTTAACTAGTTTAAAACGCTTTATAAAATTATAGTCACTCTGTCCAACTAAAACTAAAAGAGGCTGAGTATTTAGAATACTCGAGCCAATTTTAAAACTTTGACAACTTGTGTTATAAATAACACGCATCGAAAAAAATTACTTACGAATACCGAGTTTTTCAATAAGTTCCCGATACTTCGTGATATCTTTTTGTGCCAAATAATGAAGCAATTGCTTTCTTTTTCCAACCAACGCTAAAAGAGTTCTTCTGCAAGAGTGATCTTTTGGATTTTTCTGGAGGTGCTTAGATAATTCCTGCACTCTGAAAGTGAACAATGCTGCCTGTCCCTCTATGGAACCACTGTTTGTAGCTGATCCGCCATGTGTTTGGAAGATGTCAGCTTTTTTTTCTTTTGTTAAATAAATTCCCATGTTCTTATTTTAACCGTTAGTGATCATATAAATCATTTACAGCGCGGCAAAAGTAAGGATTATTTCTTAATAATTCCAATTAATTTTAAGCGTTCAAATTTTTTATTGCTGCGGTCAGTTTTGGCACTATGTCAAAAAGATCACCAACTACGCCATAATTAGCCGATTTAAAAAAGGGAGCTTCTGGATCTTTATTAATAACTACAATCGTTTTAGAGTTATTCACGCCGGCTAAATGCTGGATTGCTCCCGATATACCAATAGCAATATACAAGTTTGGACGAATGGCGATACCTGTTTGACCTACATGCTCATGATGCGGCCGCCAATCTGCATCGGAGACTGGCCTTGAACAAGCCGTAGTAGCATGAAGGACATCAGCTAATTCTTCCACAATCCCCCAATTTTCGGGACCTTTTAATCCTCTCCCGCCTGAAACGACTCTCTCAGCTTCCGGAAGTGGCGTTACATTACTTTGTAATTTATCGACTGATAAAACTTTAATTCCAGGTTGAAGAACGTCTAAGGCTATCGATTGAACCTCTGCATTTGAACCTACAACGCTGATTTGCAATGAATTACCAAGTACAGATACTACCTTTACCGGCGTATTAATTTCAATGTTCACCAGCGCTTTACTTGAATACACCCCTTTTCGAACAGAGAAACCCTTATCCGTTTCCGGAATATCTATGGCAGCACTAACTGAGCCAGCATCCAAAAGATAGGCAATATTGCCAATTAAAGATTTTCCATTGGAGGAATGACTAAGTATAACAACAGAGGCCTCTAACTTTTTTGCTGCCTGAGCAATTGCAGCACTATAAACCTGATTGTCAAAAAAATTAAAACTTATTGAATCATTTTGATGAACAAGCGTTGCACCGTATAAACCAAGTGAAGTGACATCCTCTGCATTTCCCAAAAGGAGCGTCTGACAAGAAGTCCCTAATTTTTGGGCGGTCAGATAACCGTAATAAACCGCTTCCAGGGCGGCTTTACGAACTTTACCATTTTCTGTTTCTACAAAAACTAAAACCATGATGATACAATTTAAAATGGAATTAAATAACTTTCGCCTCTTCCCTTAATAATCTGGCTAATTCTGCCATATTCTCGGGATCAATATACTGAACAGCCTTTTTAGCAGGAGGAAGTTCATGAGACACAATGCTAATTTTTGGTGAATATTCCAGCGGTATAACAACGTTTAAAGGCTTACTTTTTGCCGTCATGATTCCCTTCATATTTGGAATGCGCTGTTCAGCCATACCCTTTGCCGCACTGATAACAAAAGGAATATTCACTTGAATGGTCTCCGTTCCCCCTTCCATATCCCTCTTTACAACAGCCTCATTTTCAGATACTATATCTAAATGAGAAGCAAATGAAATAAAAGGTAAATTGAGCTGTGCAGCCATCCTGCCACCTACCTCTGCTCCATTATAGTCAATGGTTTCTTTTCCTGTAAAAATAATATCGAAGGCATGTTGTTGAATAAATGAAGCCATTTGAAAAGCCACCTGATCCGCAGAAACCGCTTC
>Ga0247833_1005376_pt1 | contig 14983 bp, 17 predicted proteins | sample LaCruzMarch2015__7_FD_187117 | JGI IMG/M metagenome (GOLD analysis project Ga0247833, IMG submission 187117) | Freshwater microbial communities from meromictic Lake La Cruz, Castile-La Mancha, Spain - LaCruzMarch2015_8m | ecosystem: Environmental > Aquatic > Freshwater > Lake | place: Spain...
TGTATTTGCCAACGTCACAGGCAATGTAACAGGCAATCTTACTGGTAATGCGAGTAGTGCTACAGTTGCTTCTACAGTGGCCATTACCGCCACTAATTCTACTGCGGCCAACCATTTCATTACATTCGTCGACACAGCCACTGGCAATGAAAATCTTAGAACAGATACTTCTCTAACATACGACCCAAGCACCAATACATTAGCCGTCAGTACATTTCAAGGAAATCTTACAGGAAACTCTATCGGATTTCACGACGGTGACGTTCAAGGTTCGGTATTTGCTAATGATTCGTCTTTGTTGGTCGATGCCATTGATAATAAATTCTTTGGTGACCTTGTAGCCACGAATATTACTGTTAATGATATATTCCATCCGGATAGTGATATAGGTCTTAATCTGATTACGAAAGTAAACAGTTCGTTTAATGTCTGTTATTACAATGGAACTGTTGATGCTAGATCGCCAATAACTGCAGGCAATAATGTGGGAGCTATTGCCATCAAAGGGTGGAATGGCAGCGATTTTTCAGGCGCCGGAACACTAGCAGCAGCATTTGAAGCCGGTGCAAATATTTTAGATCTTGCTCCAAAGTCGTCAGTATTTTTATTATCAAATGCAGGCGGGTCATCATATAAAACAGCTACTCTTGATTCAACCGGAACATTTTCAGCAGATGTTTTTAAAACAGGGGTATATGCTAATACAGGGGCTAGAGATGCAGCTATTGCATCTCCACAGGCCGGAATGATTATATTCTTAACCAGCACATTGAAATTCCAAGGATATACCGGATCAGGTTGGGCTGATTTAAATTAATTAGTATCCACGTTGTTGTAAAAATATAATCGATATTCATAAATATCGTTATGATACATGATCGCATTTTTTTTGATTTAGAACAATTTATAGATCTCACAGAGTTTGATCGATTACACCTAGAAATTTCAAAAGGCATAGCTACCGCTAGACACCTAGCCCTAGACGGAATTCACGAAATTCCAGAAGGCACCATACATCCTCATGCGCAGGGTATTCCAGTAACCCCTTTATATGAAGTGGTCTCTATGTGGAAGTCATTGTCGGATGATGATCCTCGTAAAATTGCCGGTAAAGATCTAACACATAATCAATTAACTGATTATCTAAAAAATGCCTTTGGTGCGTATGATTTCTATCGATTGTTTCCCATTATAGAAGAACATAATATCATAGGCGAAGTGTCTGAACATTTTCCCGGACTATTGAAGTGGATACAGAGTTTTATATCTAATGGCATTTTAGATAGTCTATACAGTTCAAATTTGATATCCGTGGATGCCGGAGGCATTCCTTGGGAACATCTGGATCCTAGGCAACCGGGAGAGACTCCCGGGTATCTTCCAGAATTTATACATATCAAGACCGACTGCGATCGACCTTTTTACATCCTTGATCCGTCGACCGGCCAGAAAACCTTCATGAATACCAGAGTAGCCTATTGGAATGAAAGTGATTGGCACGGCGGTATCCCTATTCAACGACCAACATACACTCTGAGAATAAATGGTAGATTTTCAAAAAAATTTAAACAACAAATAGGTATGATCTATGAATTATAAAATACACAATAACGGATGGACTGTTTTTATGGATCTTGATATAAAAAAATGCAATCAAGATGATATTTCCATAATTACAAAATTTATTGCCAATAACACATGTGTTATTATTAAAAATCAATTGTTGACTGTTGATGACGAGTTAAAGTTTTTAAACATGTTTAAAGATCCACTACCTCTTTATAGCAAAGATAATCCTTTTTTCAAAGATTATGTTTCTGATATCGAAAAGGATCCAGAAGGTGTGATTTGTAGAGTCACTGGAGAACTTAGAGATGGAAAACCTGGCATGGCTGATTGGGAGGACGGATTTGATTGGCATTGTAATAATCCGGAAGAATCTGATCGCAGACCTATTATTTATTTGTACGGAGTTAGAGGAACTCAAGGATCTCGCACGTCCTGGAATAACAATATGTTGGCCTACTCAGAATTAAGTGATGAGATCAAAAATAAAATTGCAAAATTACATTGTATTTATGGAAATTTTTCTGCTCCTGATGCACCCGATCATTGCGGTGTAGAATATAATACAGAATGGACTCCTAGTTTAGTACATACTACACTCACCGGTGAATCTAGCATGTATTTTTCTCCTTTGCAATTAGGAAAATTTGTTGAGCTGGATCAAGAAGAATCTGACAATCTTAAAAATTTACTTATGACTCACATCTTTCAAGAAAAATATATCTACCATCATGATTGGGAAGACGGAGATATTGTTTTATCGGATCAGTGGAATGGAATACACAAAAGGTGGGCGTTTCAACAAATGGATTCTAGGTTATTACACAGAGCCGCTGTAGATTACGTAGATCAAAATTACAATAATAAAGAGTGAATAGATGTTGAAATATAAATTACATGATAATGGGTGGACTATTTTAATTGAAGATTTTAATATCAATACTGCAACACAAGATGATATCAATGATATTGCTAAATTACTAGCCACGAATACATTAATTGTGCTAAGAAATCAGTCATTGACCGTTCAGGATGAAATTAGAATTGCTAAAATGTTTAAGAATCCGCAACAGTTTCATGTGGAGGTAGAAGGGTCTTTCGATGCTGAATGTTATCGCGGAGCAGAAGTAGAAGGATCAGAAAAATATATTCTACGTGTTACTGGCGAAAAAAATGAACACGGCTTGCCTGGAATTGCAGGTTGGACCGATGAAATGGTATGGCACTGCAACGATCCCCACGACCCCTTAAAACGTTCATTGATTTATTTGTATTCTGTGAGAGGTTCTAAAGGATCAAGGACTACGTGGAATAATAATATTTTGGCCTATGACGAATTAGACACACAACTAAGAAACCCATTGGAAAATCTTAAACTTGTCATGGCTAACTGGGCTGAACAAGATGCTGCTACCTTGGCAGGATATACCGGCCAAGCTCTCGATGGATACACTCCAAACCTAGTCATGCAGAATATCGCAGGCAAAAAAGGTTTCTATTTTCCTTTTTTACAGATTTCTGGATTTGTAGGGGTGTGTGATCAAGAAAGCAAAGACATAATAGATTGGTTATCCAAATATACCACCCAGGACAAATTTTGTTATCACCATGATTGGGAAGATGGTGATATTGTTATTGCTGAACAATGGCTAGGCATACATAAACGCTGGCCGTTTGCACAAATAGAAAATCGTCTCCTACACAGAATGGCATTTAATTTTCCAGATCAAAATTATAACAATTAAGGTAATTCGTCAATTGTTATATATTCTCCGGTTATGCCTTGTTTGACCGCAGCTACATCTATTAGCTGTTTCCACTCAGCCAAGGCATCGTGCCTGGCAATGATCATGTGCATACGATCTTGATCGCTGTTGTTTATAACCGAATGATGATAATGTAAATTCATTGCGTAGACGCCGCCTGGCTGCATAATTATTTCTTCACCGTCCCCCCAGATCCATTTGCATCCCGACGGATTATTTAGAGCAACATTTATATTTTCTATTAATTTCATGCTCGAGTCACTGTGCAGTGCTATTTTCCCGCCAGCACGTAATAACATAAACCTTACTCGCCCGTATCTATTACAAGGAAATATATCTTTTAACCATTTTGTTGTTACTGGACACAGGTCTGCTATTTCAGTCCAGAACATATCTTTGCTGGCATCTTTACCTTTTTTGTACCCGTAATTGCTGTAGTTTTCGTGCTTGTCCCAGCCTAGTCCGTGAATAGTTAAACTTTCCCATCCATGTGAATCTTCATCACCTCTATGTGGACTGAATCTATCAATAAGGTCAAACGCCTCTTGACACATTATTTGATACGGAAGCTCAATATCTAATTTCAAATAACGTCCGTCTGATTGAAAATACTCTTTCATTATTTTACTCCTAGCGGCCGATCACTGTGATGTTTCCAATCCTCTTTATGCCATTCGGGTGTTTTTAATTCTGCAATGTTAGTATAGATAAAATTATCTGCAATATCTATTCTTTTATTGCCATTTAATCTCCAAAATCCATCAGCAGCTCTAGAAGTCGTAATTAATGTTATGTTTGGATCTTTCTTTTTAAGTTTTTGTAATAGATTATTTTCACAACTTATACGGTATTTTAGACTCGATGACGCGATGAAAGGTGCATGATTATATAGATCACTTAGATTCAGTAGAGTTTTTTTATCCTCTTCCAACCAATTAAAATTAAAAGATGCGGTATAGTCTATTAGTATGTAATCATACTTTAGATTTTTTACCCGAGACCAATGAAGGTCCCATTCATCGAATGTTTCTAAAAATTTATTCCATTGCTCGGCTATTTGATCTTTGTAAGTATCTGGAATATAAGGAGGATTGTTAGGCAACATTGGCTTGTTGTTCCAATAAAAATCTGCATAATTTTTACCGTCCCATTCCTCGACCATCTTCTTCATAAACATCAAACAATTATGATTTATATCTGTAAATATAACTTTTGTTTCATTTGTAAAACCAACAGTTTCTAAATTTTTAATCCAATTAAATCCAATACCCACGGATGCATATTGTTCAACAGGACCATTGAATGGTAGATCTAATTTTAATCTATCCGAATTCCATCCTGCAAAAAAATTATTGCAGAAAAATTGATGATATTTGATGTCTTCGAGTTGCCTTAAAAATACATGATCGTATTCATAATAAAGATATTTTTTACTTGAACGAATTTGTTGATTTAGTGTAATAAGTTTTCTATCGTTTTCTAATGCAGTATTAATTATATTCCAACCATGCAACTTAACAGAATACGTTTTAAGTTCCACTCCTTGCTTTATCCATACAGGAATTTCAGGATCGTCATATAGAAACTCTTTGCTACGTATAGGTGCAATCTGTTGATGCTGCACCCATTCTTCATTACCAATAGTAGGCGAGTCAAGTTCCTTATATTGATCCAGATTTATTATGTAAAACTGTTTGTGTAGTTCAAAACAGGCATTTTTTTTATAAAAGGAATTTTCTCCTCTATCAAGTATATGACCTGCTATAAAAAAATCTTCTTTGCATTGATTGTCTACTGCTTCAAAAAGTCTATCAGATAACCCTAAACTAGTACCTGCCGAAATAACTACAGCGTGAGCATACCCTTCATCGGCTGCTGTTTTAATTAAGGCATTTTCATCTTTGCTGATTAGTATGTCATAGTCGTGAAGGTCGCATCTATTAATTAAAAAATCAGTGAGATTGACGCAGATTTCCTTGGCATATCCACTTTTACAATCGTCTGTAATATCTAAAATACAAAAAACGATTGATCTATTTTTTTCAGTTCTAAATCTCATTACCATTTAAATTTCTCCATTTGATCTGCAAAAACATTTACGTTTAATTTCCAAAACGTTTGTAAGTGTCCCCTATAGACTTTTTCAAACGCTCTAGTTAAAACTCCTGTCTTTTCTAAACTAGGTCCCCAGATAGTATGCACCAGTCGTTGTGTTCCTACTTCGCTAGGATGGCTGGTAATGTACATGTCGCCCTTACTCCCTATCCACTCTATACATGCCGGCATCAAGTATTGTGCTGTTACATGCTGATGTGTGACTATTTGATTGCGAGTGCGCAGTGTGTTTAGCGGTAACAGCTCTGACAACACACAAGTCCTCGCACAGATACGATATCCTTCATCAATACTGTGCGCTGCAACACTGCCTACAGCAACATCATTATAATAAAGAATCCATACACACCACTCTCTCTCATTACGAAAACACTCGATCATTGATTTTTGATTAGCATTGTTTACAAAACCTTTGGCTGCACAATACCGATAGAAGTCAGTTAAGTCTAATTCTTCAGACCAGGGAATTATTTTATACATCTTACACGCTCAATAAATTCTGTAGGATAATTGTTACTAAAACTAGCCCAACATAGATCATCCATGATTTTCCATGGTTGAGGCTGATCCCATTCTATACCTAGTCGTTCTAGATGCTTACGCATTTCGTCTTGGCGTGTTGTATAGATATGACTTTCGACATCTGCAATACTGATATTTGGTTCTGTTTCACGATATGTAAAAAAGTAGTTTATGCTTTTTAATTTTCCATCTACTATAAAATAACTGCTAGGGTGCATGCTGTATTTGTGCAACCCCAACTTTTTATGTGTCTTAATGATTTCTATCATCTGATCTTGCCAGTCGGGCAGCACTTTATCAAAGTTCTCAGTCAAGCAACCTGCTTGTTCCCAGAAATCCGGACCTTGCACTTCTAAGTATATTTTTTTATATTCTAAATCTATCTCGAGAATTTTAGGAACCAAGTCGGGATAAGAGTTACGCATCTGCGTTAGGTAATTTACTTCACGCAACCACTTTTCCTCCATTTTGCTAGGATCTACAACTTGATTTTTATCTTTGTGATATTCTGTGTCATTGTGGTACCATTGTATAAACACTGTATTGTCTTCGGACATAAGACTGGTATATATCAAGTTGTTGCGGCAAGGCCCACTGCCTGGTACATTATTGTAGTAGTAATTAAATTTTTTGTCCATACAGTAATTATCATAAATATTTGCCATGAACAAAATAAGTGATACTATTTCTCTATGTGAGAATTGTTATAGGCATATACCTGCTGTAAAGTTTGAAAGAGACAATTCCATTTGGTTAGGTAAAACTTGTCCAAAGCATGGATACCACGAAGAATTAGTAGATATCGATTCTTCATTCTACGTTGGTCAACAATACGAAAAGCGCAAGCCAAGTTCATATTGGTTAGACATCACTAATCGTTGTAACTTAGATTGTCCGCATTGTTATCAAATGCCTGATAACAACAGCAAAGACCCAAGCATTGATTATTTGTTATCAGAAGTTCAATCGTGGCCTGATAATGGATATCCTGTTAGTCTAGTTGGAGCTGAACCCACTGTGAGAAAAGATCTTGCAGATTTGGTATTAGCCATACAGGCATTGTCCGGCAAGCCTAGAAATGTTATAATAGTTACTAACGGTGTGTACTTGGCCAAGTGGGATTACGTAAAACGATTCGAAGGTATACCTAGACTTAAATGGACTTTTGGATTGAACCATCCTGACTATAACGGTGGACAGATTCGCGACAAGCAAATGGAAGGTTTAGAAAATTGTTTTAAGCTGGGATTAGATGTAAAGACATTAACTTATACATTGGCTGACTTAGAACAGTTAGCCGATGTGATGCATGAAGTACAGAAGTTTAAGATCAATGCTAGAATACAACTAGGTGTTGAAATTGGTCGTGTACCTGAAGGCGATTTTAAAGAATTATACTTGTCTGAATTGGTAACAGTTGCTGAGCGGTTTTGTAAAGACAATGGTTGGTCATGGCAACCTGATTATATAGGTGGTAATCGTACACACTTTGCTGTTCGTATAAATGGCATCGAACACAAGTTTATCAAGTGGTGTGACGTGAGGACAATAGACTTAGAAGAAGTGCAAAGCGAATCGTGGGCTAGTATTGTTCCAGGAAAGCCCATGAGCCCACTACTACACCAAGTTATACTAAGAGATCAAGCAGTTAATCGAGGACAGATGTTGTTGGACACAGTACCTGAAAAATATAGACATGAATAAAATACACGATACAACATCATTATGCGAACATTGTTATAGGCATATACCTGCTGTTCTCTTTGAAAGAGATGGCGCTATATACCTAAGTAAAAAATGTAAATGGCATAGGGAAAGCGAACACTTAGTAGAACCCAATGCTGATTTCTACATCAATTACAAATACGATAGACCAACAAACAAAACATACTGTCTAGACATTACTAACAGATGTAACTTAAACTGTCCTCATTGTTATCAAATTCCAGATAATATGAGTAAGGACCCTAGCATAGAACAAATACTTGATACCATTAAAGCATGGGATGACGACGGATATGCTGTTGCGCTGATGGGCGCTGAGCCTACAACTAGAAAAGACCTACCGGAATTATGTCGATCCATACAAGCATTACCGGGTAAGCCTCGCGGTATAATGATTTTAACAAACGGTGTTTATCTTTCTGATCAAGAATATACCAAACAATTTGCAGACATGACTAATGTGTTTTGGACTATCGGTTTGAATCATCCAGACTACCAAGGGCATACCGTTAGAAAGAAACAAATGGAAGGTATTGCAAATTGCATGACATTAGGAATGACAATTAAAAATGTCAGCTACACTCTTGAAACTATAGAACAATTAGAATATTGTTTAGATGAAATACAAGAGTTTGGAAAAACACTAAGCCCACATAACTATCGAATTCGAGTTGGCACAGATATCGGTAGACATCCGGGCGAAGAAAAAATATATTTGTCAGAACTAGTAGGCATGGTAATGGCCATTTGTGATAAGAAGGGTTGGGAATACAAATATGAACCATCTTACGGAATTAGAGTACATTATCCGTTACGCATCAACGGAATACTAGTTAAAATAATCCAGTGGCCCGATGTTCGCACACTTGATCTAGAAGAGGATCAAACAGAATCGTGGGCGGATATGTTACCAGGTAAGCCGGTAAGTCCATTAGTACATCAAGTTATATTACGCGATGGCGCAGTAAATAAAAACTTACCACTATACGACACAGTGCCAGAAAAATATCAAAGGAAATATGATGCACGGGATTAATAATAAACCGTACTTTGATATGGCCCCATACCTAGATATGGATCAGTTTGATACGCTGCAACCTGAGATTCTTCGTGGGTTTGCCGAGGCACGTGAGTTTGCCAAAGAAGGCACATGGATGAAGCCTGGATTTACATTTGACGGCATGAGCTATAAACTGTCGTGGAAACCTATCTATCAAGCCATGGACGAATTTATGTCTTTACCCAAAGACGATCCTATCTATCAAGGTGGCATAGATCTTTTTAAAGATTTTAACAATTATAAACAACGAAACAAATTTACACGATATCTAAAGATGGCCATGGGTGCTTACGATCCTTACATATACTATTTCCTTTGGGAAGAAGGATCGTGGGATGATCGTACTGCACCACGCAAACTTACAGAAGAAGCCGCCCACTTTCCTAACGTAGTTAAATGGGTTGAAGATTTAATCAATAAGGGAATATTTGAACATATTGGTAGAGTGATATTTTTCCATTGTGAAGCAGACGGTATTCCTTTTGAACATCGAGACTTAGATGCAAAAAATGGTATGGACATTACATTCCCTCATCGCAACGAATTTATACATATTCGTCCTAATACTAAAAAGGCAATGTACTTGTGGGATCCAGAAAATCAAAACAAAATATATCTTAATACTCGTGCTGCTTGGTGGAATGATCAAGACTGGCACGGTGGGGAAAAGATTATGGAACAATCTTATTCACTGCGTATTGATGGTAAGTTTACAGAAGAGTTCCGTAAGAAACTAGGCATTGATCATTTGGAGACATATCAATGAAATTAATTGGAAATTATAAATCCTGGATGGATGAACAAAAAATTATGGAGCATCTAATCTCCTGTGTAGGTGAAGTTACTCCTGCTTGGCAACCTGAAAAATGGTCAGGACACCCGGTATTAGAAAAATATAAAGAACTAGTAAGACCCGGATATTCGGATAACAAACATTCTTTTCATATGCTAGGGCCAGGCGCAGATGAAATGAAAAATTTTAACTTTGATATGCCAGTATTTCCAGATGCTCGCAGTCAAATCAATTGGTGGTTTATAAAATTGTATCCTGGCGAGTTTCAACCTATGCACATCGATCCCCATTTAGTAGATGTTAAGAATCCTATCAGGTATACAATGTTTCTACAAGATTGGGAACCAGGCCATATATTTGTATGGGATGACAAATACATAGCCAATTATAAAGCCGGTGATATGTATGAATGGAGTGATCCTATGACTGTACACGGCCCTGCAAATATAGGATACCATACAAGATACACTCTTCAAATAACTTTATACGACTAATACCCTAACAAATGGAACATATACTTGTTAGAAAGACTGCCGTTAATACCGTTGTGCCATTCTCGATAGTCGTGCCATTCTAATACAGTGCCTTGAGGTTTGCTAAAATGATATTCATTACCTAAGATGAATAACTGTCCTACACTGGGGTTGCTTATAAACACAGAGTAACGTTTTATCTCACCGTGTGTTAAATATTCTGCTTCGTTATCATCAATGTCGTAATGATAACCAGTCATGTACCCAGGCTCTACACAGCTAATCCAACTACGCAACGGCGTTACATCTACTTGCTCTGCAATTTCATTTTCAAAGTCTTTGGTGTCATAGTAGTTTGTCCACTTAACACTTGCGGTATTAAAATTATTATCTGTCCATAACTTTAGCATTTCTGCATACTCAGGATTGTTCATGTTCCACCGTGCAGGGTCGACAGTAACTACTCGACCATTTGACAAGTTGTTAATAACTGTATTCCAATTAATCATTGTAGACTTCTTCAAATATATCAGAGAATACTGTGTTGCCCCAAGACCGTTCTTTCAAATGTGTTGTTATGGTAATTTCAAAAAACTTTTTAAAATCAATAAATCCTGTTTCATCTGTCGATAAGTCAAAACGATATGCGCCGTCCTTGCCTATAATGCCTTCTATGATTTTTCTTTCTATAAAGCGTTCTTCATATGGTATTACAGCATAATTGTCTATGGTTTTTAATTGTCCGTCTTTAGAAATAAAGAAACAGTTTGGATATAACGATACCTTCCAAAAGTTATTTGCCTTTGTGGAAATAAAAAAGTCTTTCATTTGTTCTTTCCAGTTAGGAACTTCTGTGTCTAAGTCTCTATCAGGAGTGAATAATACTTGTGATAGTGTTTCTTTATTCCATTCCATAAAGATTTTTCTATTGTCATAATCTATATCATATATTGCTGGAGTTGTTTTAAGATGAGATAACTCTTTTAAAAATTTTACATCTCTTTTAAAGAACCATTCTACTAGTTCTTCTGGTACTAGTAATGTTTCTCTAGGTCTATATTCTGGATCAATGCAGTAGTGAGCACACATTACTGTTTGCTCTGGATTAACTCTAGGAGTGTATAATAGGTTTGATGGATACGGAGTTCCGTTAGGATTTAGCTTGTGATAATATCCCCATGTGCTGATATCTGTCATTGTTTATTCCAATTTAATTTTTTATTAATGTAGCTTTGAACCTGATCTTTAAACTTTTGATCCGATGTATCTATCTCAGACACTTTGCGATCGTATATTTCTTCGTATGTATTTGTTTCGTAGTAAGCAAATAATCTATCTGATAGAAAAGGATTACAACCTCTAAGCCCTGTGAACCCTTCGTCCGAATAAAAGTCCTGTACTAACGATTCTGCTTGATACCAATCCATTGTATTATGCTGCCAAATAACAACATCGTTTCTAGTACTACCAACTCCACCTCCTCTAGGTGTTGTAGATTTAAATATAACATTGCCGCCACTGTCCTTGAATACTTCGTATCCAGGATTTTGTCTAGCTTCTAATTTAATTAACCCATTACTCACAAGTTCTTTAGTAAATCGACTTTGATTAGTAAGTGTTTCATCGTAGTCTGGTACTTCTAATATGTGAGCACTTGCACTTTGTCTAGACCAGTTGGTGTTAAGCCAGTCTAATGATGTGTTCCACGACTCGACACTTTCGCCAGGTATGCCACATATCATCTGTATGTTAGCACGATAGCGTTTGGGCGCATGTACATCTGTGTATTCTTGGAAGTCCAACAATCCTTGCTGTAGCTTATCGGGATCCATGCCCTTGCGTACAAGTTTTCCTGCTTCTTGATTAAATGTTTCAATTCCCATGCTGTGTCCAAGGAACCCTAATCTAATATATGTGTCCCAATGTTCTCGATGTTTAACGACTAAGTCGCCGCGAGCAAATCCACAGATCCACGGATTGTAATCTAGTTCGTCTACAGCATCGGCATACTTTTGCAGCTTCTCTGGACGATCATTAAATGTTTCGTCCATAACTCGCCAGTTCTTGATGCCCCACTTTTCAAAACCTGTTTGCATTTGAAGTTTAAATTGTTCTTTGCTTACACTAACGTCCTTGGCCTGCCCTATGATAGGAAAGTTACAATAGCTACAACTAAACATACATCCTCGTGCTGTTTCGATCTGAGGACATTCCCAAGGCATCATAAAATCACGTGTTTCATAGTCCACTAGATAACTGTCTAGTGGAGCACTGGGATAATGATGCAAGCCTCTAATAACTCGTTTACTGCCAAAGAATGCAGGATCAGTTATTAAAGGTGCGCCCAATGTTCCAACAAGATGTTGGCATAAGGCTAGAGCAGCGTTCTCACCGTAACTGTCTACCCAATAGTCTACTCCTTCGGCAGGTGTAACCAAGGCATTGTTACCACCCACTACAACAGGTATGGTGGGGTATGTTAGTTTAAGCCATGCAATGAATTCGTTTAAGTAAGGACTCCATGGATTTAAAAATGCTGTGCCAAAACAGAACATAACTGTTTTGTCTGTGGTACGCGAACATACCAGTTCTTGTAGTTCTTCTAATTGCCAGAATGCCGCAAAGTCTACAACTTCTGCATCCCAGTCATTCATTCGCAAGTATGTGGCTACTCTGTGACTCCACAGAGCACGTTCCCATCGCTTGCCTGTTAATGAAAAGAACAATACGTGATTCATACCAATTTAAATTCTTCTGGCAAAATAGTTTTTAAAGATTCTAGTTTATTTTGCTCTATGTTAAACTTTATCGATAGAGCGCCTTGTATGAAGTTGTTTATAAAACCTAATTTGTTTGCTGCGTTGAACCACGGACTCAGGGTGTTGTCAAATAAGAATCTAGCATGGTTAGGATTTTCCATAGTTGTAACTAATGACACTTCAATTGGCCTGGTCAACTTGTTTTTCTTTAATAGTTTACGCACAACTAATTGCACTCTTGCCTTGCGGCCAAAGTTTGTAGCTGTGTGTAAAAAACTAGCATCCATATCATACCAAATACCATCTTGTGATAATGGATGCATTGTTTCTTGCACTAAGTTAATTAGATAACTGTTGTCGCCTAATATGTTCAAATGATATCTATCGTCTATGTCTGCATGGGTTTGATAACAATGTCCGGGATCTAAAATAATAATTCTTGCTTCACCTTTGATCACAGGCAACGAATCGTATAATGTTTCCCAAACTGTTCCTTTATACTCATCTTTTAAAATCCAAGAGTCGTAGAAGAAATTGCCAGTTGGCTGGTTGATTGTTGTTTTCATTTCGCCGCTGGGCAAATGATTCAACGCCTTTTGAAACAAATGTGTGTCAACTGTGTAAATGGTAGGAGTTAGCATGAAATATTTATGTGCTACTATTATGATGTAAATAAAACATGAAGATTAAAATCGCACCAGAATACAATCCAAAATTTCTAGAAACAGACAGGCCACAACCTCTTGTAGATAATCGAATCGAATCTCTAATCCAAGAGGTGCTGTCTGGTAAATTAGACACAGACATAAGCGACCAAGTTTATGTAAATTTTAAAAAAGAAATGGCTGATTGGCTGGCGGGCAGTGAAATTAATAATATCACAGGGTTTGATAGTTTTCATCGTGTGGACATAATCAATGGGTGTACGCAGTTTATCGATAACATTTATATGCAATGTCAACCACAGGTGTTAATTGGCGATTATAGATACCATGTTAGACTAGGTAATCAGTTGTCTAGTTCTGGTTTACTTAGAGAAGGCGTGCCATTAGTAATTGCTATGCCTTTTCCTAGTACAGGAGCAGTACATACTCAAATGGGAGAGATTTTAGATGAAGCGAAAGACAAGGGCATTGATGTACATGTGGATGGTGCTTGGGTTACTTGTTGTCGCGGAATTAACTTTGATGTATCTCATCCTGCAATCAAGTCTGTAGGTATAAGCCTAAGTAAAGGTTTAGGGCTAGGATGGAATAGGATTGGCCTGCGTTGGACTAGACAAACTGCTGACGATAGTGTTACAATAATGAATGATTTTAATATGAATCTCAGAGCTCCGGCTATGATTGGTCTACACTTCATCCGTAACTTACCACCCGACTATTTGTGGAATACTCACAAAGAACAATACTATAAAGTGTGCTCGGATTTTGACTTGACACCGACCAACAGCATTTATTTGGCAATCAATAACGGTCATCCTGTCGGAATAAGCCCCCTTATAAGGTATTTAGAAAATGCCTAGATTAATTGCATTCGGAGATAGTTTTACCTATGGTCATGGGTTGTCTGATTGCCATATACCAGAAAAGAATTGGCAGGGTCCGGTTCCTAGCAAGTTTGCTTGGCCTCAAGTGTTAGGGGATATGCTAAGAATTGAAGTTATTAATAAATCAATTTGTGGATCTAGTAATATTCAAATCTTGAAAGAAATTTTAATATATGAAAATATTCTTCCAACTGATATAGTGATAGTAGGGTGGACTTTTAATTTACGAGACTGCATTTTTAAAAAAAATATATTCGGTGTTGAATCAGAACTAAGAGTCAGTGCATGGCATGATGATGACACAGTTGTTAAAAATTATTTCAATGTTCATAACAATCATGATTTAGCCATCAGAGCAGGATTATATATACATCACGCAGAATCATATTTAAAAACAAAAGTCAATAACCAATATCATTTTTCTGCATTGCCTCAAAAATGGTACAACACTGACGGTATCCCTAAATTTATCAAACAGCCTCAACATTTTATTTCTGGAAGAATAATTGATCACAGCACGGATATAGCCTTAGATAATAGTCATCCGGGCCCCATCAGTCATCGACAAGCGGCAGAAAAATTATATGGAATAATAAATGCACTCGAGTAAAACATTCTGCATGCATCCTTTTACAGGATTAGCTACTAGAGAAGA
>Ga0247833_1005380_pt1 | contig 14971 bp, 11 predicted proteins | sample LaCruzMarch2015__7_FD_187117 | JGI IMG/M metagenome (GOLD analysis project Ga0247833, IMG submission 187117) | Freshwater microbial communities from meromictic Lake La Cruz, Castile-La Mancha, Spain - LaCruzMarch2015_8m | ecosystem: Environmental > Aquatic > Freshwater > Lake | place: Spain...
AGGACCTGTGTTAATGCATATCCCGCGAAGAAGGATGCCTGTACATTGCCCAATTGACTTTCAGACCAATGTAATTCATCGAGGAGTTGACTTGCAACGATGGCTGACGTGCCCCGATCTGCGTAGGATATTGCCGCGGCTGCGGAGGATGTGAGAGACCATGAGATTGACGGATGAGGGAGTTGTCCGTGGCCAAGAACTTTCATCTAACCATGAATTGCAAGCTGGCATGATCATCATCTTGATCTTGTGTTATTGTTGTTGAGTAGTATGATAACATCATGACAAGGGAATATCGACATCATGATGTATGATGTAGGAGAATTATTAGAGATTACGTAGGAGGTATGTAGTGACGTCCCGCCAAATTCAAAAAAACGTTTTAAGTGAGTCTCCTGTGACATGGGGACATTTTGTGGAGGATAGTAAAATCTCGGAGTAATCAACGTAATACATAACCCATGACCCAGAGATGACATTTTGCTGAAGCATGAGCACGTTGAACCCCACGCCCAAGCTGAAGATTGTTTGACTGGTCAGCCATACATCGGAATTTGATTGGATCATGATGCATCGTACCTCGCTGAGAATGAATTTACCTTTTAAGGTAAGCATTAGTTGTTCAACTACCATCCGTCAAGGAGAGGAGGCTTCTAATCAAGAAATGTACAAGAGGAGGACATCAGAGGGTACTGCTAGTACGGATGACAGTTGCGGGAGTTCAGTATCTTTGACAGAATCATCTGCTGCGTTGTCGCCCTCTCTCATATATCGTCAAAGAGCTCGGCCAAATCATCGAAGTCAATTGATGAATAAGTCATTGACGGGCATACTTAGGTCGCCGTTTGTATTTGAGTCTATTACAAATCGTCATGCTGATGTACTCAAGCTCAAAGGAGACGGAGAGGAGAATGTGTCTTGTCTAATTAAATTGCAATCATTTACGAAGAAGTCCACTGTATCCTTCTGCCCCACGATTGAAGTATATTCTTACGTTCAAAAAGGTGTGTCATGGACCAGAGAATAGTATAAAAATCATCCCATACCCATGTAATATTCAATGAAGATGTGAAACACAAAATCCAAATACTTAGATTATTTTAGCTGTTACGATTTCCAATTCACGTATATTGACGAAACAACATGTGAGGCATGGACAATATCACGATTGTTGCCTCTCTCACATAGAAACATCAAAACATAAAATACGCTTTACAAGTAGTGCTTCCCTTACATCAATCACATTTCTCTTGTATCGATACCAGAATCTACTCTAGCTCTACCCTCGAATGAGAATAATGCATCTCTACTTGAATCCGTACTATTATATACTCTCTTGTTCTCGACATACAATGGTAATCTAGTAGGTGTACCCGGGATGAGTAACATACACAATCGCTTGGTACTAGTACCTATCATCCAAGTGGCACTAACGACGACGTAAAAGAAGACAAGGTTACCTAATACCAAACAAAGCATAACATTCGGTCGACCAAAGATGGCATAGACTAAGGTCTTAATCGCACGTAAGCCCGTCGGCCCTCCAGGCTTACTTGGCTTGAGATTCATACTCCACTTTGGATTTACAAACATATTCCGTCCCAAACTTAAATGGAATCCAACATGTTCACATCGTTGTCCATCATCACCGGCATCATACCGTGCCTTGGACCCACGTTGTCGGATAAGGTCAAGGGGGTAGACTGTGAGACCATTAAAGGCTGACACGACCTCATACGGTTGGTCATGATGACTGGATACATCGTTCGCACTTTGGATCATAAATAGCTGCATGGGACTGCATGCCTCGCACATATTCCTCCATCGATCACCGGCGGGCATTAGTTCACAGAAGGAAGTATGCATATTTCGAACTAGAGTATTCCGTTGAGTTTCCCTTGGACGAAAGGCGGATAGATCGTACGGTGGGATGATGGTACCCATCGTACCAGGCCAGACTTGAGAAGATGATGATGCCACGGCATGGTCATGTGCAACGCCGTTGTCAAGTCCAAGCGTATGGATCAGTCCAAGAGGTGAAAGGGAGGTACCTAGGTCGGCATCCAGGATGACCATGTGACTGTGCGATGCATACTCCTCCTTCCCTAATATATACTCTAGTAATATTTGACGGAATTCACCAAGCTTTCCCACACCGCTTGCTGTTGGGTTGGTAAATAGATTCATATTATCATATCTGTCCATAATACCCAATTCGCAATTTGGATTCGTTGGACCACAACTCATTAGGTCAACGGTGTACCGTGGCCCACCAGGACGTCTATTCTCTTGATCAGACCAAACTTGGAATAATTCACGTGTACCATCATTTGAATCATTCTCAAATATAACAAGACTTAGTTTCTTGTTGCTAGTTGTGGAATCAACAGAACCAAGGAATGGCAACAGACCTTCCATGTTCTGCTGTAGTGCGGGTATGTTATCGGCGACATTCCTTGCAATGGCATTAATTATTATCCCCCCACTTGACTTTTGGAGGTAGTCTAGACCTCGTTGGACAGTTACAACATCGTCGGGATTATAACTTGACAATCGGCCACTACTTAGTTCATTCCATTGACTTTCACTAAGACAGAGTGGATTGCTTTGTCGACTACTACTACTCGTCATTGCCGTTGATGACGACGATTGATGCTTCTCAATATCCAAACACGCACCATGGAGCGCATCACCAATGTTCTCGGGTAGGTATACCGTATACCATCCCCACATGTATGGATTCCATGCGATATGTGGGATACCCATTTGTAATGTCATATTGATAATAACGAATGAGTTGAATAGTATGGATAGAAGAAGTGTCATTTTCCAATTGGATGTAGTGATATTGGTAATCAATGCAGAGAGTGCCGTCGTTCGACCACCAATGCCTTTAGTGATTTTGGTATTGTTGCTATTGTTGTTGAATTTGGGTGGGGGCGTCGTTGACGAGGAGCCTCCACCTATTGTGAGACCGGTCCGGGGCATGACAGCGGCAACTAGTAACGTCCCAACAACAATGGGCCAAATGGATGTATGAAGCAACGAGCTCCAGACCATGTCCACATGACGAAATAATGGATAGAGGTTGAATAAACTCCAATCGGTCGGATGACTATCCCACATGAGGAATGGCAATGCCATCAACACCACGAAACTGGGTAAAATCCGCACAGCCGCGACCGTTAGGCATTCACTAGTACACCTATCCCAATCACCCTTGGGTGTCACGAAACGTACAATCCGACGACTTAGTGGACTTAAGTCGGAGAGATATTCGGCAGTACGTCGTCCGAGCTGTTGACTGTAATCGCCGTCGTGATCCTTACTATCATCGGATTCAAAACCGCAACGATCGTTGTTCGAGCCGAGACTTGACGTTGACGACGAGCTTGAGACCAAGTTGATCCCGCCGCTGCCGCAACATTCTACATCATCGAGGTCTTGAGGATTGGCCGCAGATGAAACTATCGACGTTGAGGATGACACTAACGACGCCGAGGACTGTGTCTGTCTCCGGAGTTTGAGATTCGTATTCCCACTATTGTTGCTTGAGGGTCCGTTGGTAGCGCGTTCCAAGCCGCTGCTGGTTATCCTTGGAAATGACATTGCCGCCTTCATGTTTGCCCTTCCTGCTACTGTGCCGTCGATGATGGCGTGCTCTATCGTCTTATTCTTGCTCTTGTACAACTACCGACCATTGAAATGACGGCGTGGTGGAGGAGCCCGGAGCGGAGGCAAAGACAAGCGACCACGTTTGATTTTGGTGCGTGGCCGTGGAAAAAGCTCGTAGCTTTTGAAATACAAAACAATATTAAATAGTACGAGATACAATAAGCGGTTGACCCCAAAGAAAAGTGTCGAATTTGAGAGAAAGGCACTTTGGAACGATTGGTAATATATATTTATGTAGTATCATAGAAGATGCCCAATACGATACCACATTTGACTCAAACGAAGGAATTAATATTCTTTGTGTTCGTTTTCTCCTCAATACTTCTCTTTTGTTCCTGCAAATCGTTGGTCATTTTTTCACCACGACTCGCACTTCGCCAACAATGCTTCCATAATAATACGCCTACATACATATGATGATGCAACGCAGGGAGCAGAAGTGGATCATCCCTCTCCGTCGACGGACGGCCATATCAATGGCCCTGGCGGCATCGTTATCGAGTGGAAGGAATGGCAGTCGTTTGGGTCTTGGAGTAGTAAATGCTCAAGATATGTTGGAACTTCGTGCAGATGATGACGACATCACTACTGTAATAATGCAGCCATCGTCGACAGTAATGGAATCGATCATTTCGGAACATTCGTCGTCTACTGGCGAGCCTACGATAATGTCAACAAGCGAACCAATGATTGCACTAACGACGAAGCCAAAGAGTAAACGTCCGACGAGTATCCCAACGTTCGTACCCACAACAATCAAGCCATCGACAGCTGCACCAACGATGCCTTTGTTCGCTGTTGCATGTTTAACAAGACAGCAGTGTTCTGAACGCTATGAAAGCTTGAGCAAAGGTGGTCAGATCACTGGACGATTCTACGCAGCGTCAGACTATCCAGTCAAAGGATGTTTCAGAAAAGGTCAGAATGTATACTGGGGCATCGGTGGGACTGTTGTTGAAATGACAGAACTAATGTCTAGTACAAGGATGATCCGTGTCGTATGTTATGAACAGTCATCAATTTCTCCCAGTGTTTCTACTGCGCCCAGCTTTGCACCTAGTAAGACTGGCAAACCATCATTCATGCCATCCATGTCAGCAGCACCATCCTCCACACCAAGTACATCATCTTTTCCCACTCTCACGCCAAGTTGGGATCTAGGCAGAGTCCTTCAGCAGCTAGATACATCTTACAATAGTGATCGATCCTCCGCTGGGATTATGTTTGATGTACAGGCCAAAAATCCAATTATGATACGTGCACTAAGCTTTAACACACCAATAACAAATGATGAAGTGCATATTGAGGTATGGACAAAGGAAAATAGTCATGTAGGGTATGAATCCAATTCAATGTACTGGACTTTGCTGGTCAATGACACTGTCATTGGTAAAGGGTTAGATAAACCAACATTCATCCCACCAGAGATCTTCATGCCTATATCAATTATGGTCAGTGAAGTACGCGCATTTTACATCGCCTGCATCGATGGACCTTGCTTGCGTTACATACTTGTAGACGAAGATGCTGATAATGAGGAAGAGTACCATTCCAATGATGATATGAGACTATATCGTGATGGCACGGCGAAAAGTCTTGGATTTGATGGTTCAAACTACATCCCACGAACATTCAGTGGCTCAGTACACTACGATATTATTACATCATCACCCACCAACAGTCCAACGGAACAACCAACATTGTCACCATCGACATCACCCACGATGGCACCAGTACCAAATGAATTCATTACCACTCGGTCGTTTGAATCATCAGCAAAGATTATCGATATAGATCAAAAGTTTGCTTCCTATGATGGTACCATGTTTTTCATCTATGCACGTGAAAACATTGTTATTAATTCAGTATCATTCAACACTCTGTTAACAAGTAAGATGAATGTAACTCTCTTTACCAAGTATGGCAATGTAACGGGATATGATACGAGTCTTGACGGGTGGGAGATACTTGCCGGTGGGGTAGTTGAAGGTCAAGGACTTGGTCGACCAACCATTATAACAGAAGGATCATTCGAACCTTTACTTATCCGACGGAGGCATCAACAAGCATTCTATATTGCAACAGATGGACCATATTTACGTTTATCGATGGGAACGGAGAAGACTAGTTCGGCTGCTAACAATGATAAAGAAATTTATGAGCCATCGGATTACAATACTGATCTAATCGTATATGAAGGGATTGGTAAACGTAAGGGTATTGATGGACCAAGCTTCTTTCCACGTGTATGGAATGGTGCATTTCAGTATGGTGTTGTGGAAATACCCACTGATATGCCTACACTGAGTCCATCCGGCAGTCCGACCGAAAGCCCGAGTAATAGCCCCACCAAATTTTCGTTTCGTTTACGATTGCATTGGCAACGGGGGTACTATTGGCAAGATGATTGGAGTGATGAGGAGAAGTATTGGTGTATGGAGTGTGCATCGGAAACATGTACCGAGGATGATAATGTATTCATCGACTATTGTAGCGACAAAATGAAGCAACAATTTAGTTTAGTTGGGAGTACACTTCGTCCAGCCATGAACAAGGAGTTATGTATGACATACATCGGTAGAAGTAATGAGGAGCTGGTGTCGGCCAAGCTAGTTATGAGAGGGAAGAGGCATATAGTTCTCAGACCGTGTTTGAATGACCAAGATGGGTATCACGAGCAACAATTTGAAGGATTTGAATGGGATGGAACATTTGAATTACACAGTAAAGGTAGGACAGATCAATGTATTACACAGTGGCACCATCCCAAGGCTAAGGAACTATTGTATCCTGAAGACTGTCGAGTAGCAAGAGACGAGGTGACAAGTCTATGGCACACATACTGAGGATAAATCAGTTTTATTACATAGATACAAAGATGGTAATAGGAACAAAGCACTACATGTCACTGCAATTTTGACTGTTTTGAACACTAAGATTTAATTGCTACAATTTAACATCTGAAATCACATTTTCACCCATAATGATACATGCGTCAATCAATAGGTTATGCTAACAGGAGCATATACTGTTAGCTTAGGCTGGTACTTTGTCCCAGAAAATACGCCTCGAAGCTTTTCTTTCCAATAGTTCTGATGATCATACAGATTGTAGTCAATATAATTGAAATTCATTTCATACTCAAATGTAACATCTGTTGCAGAAATGATAGACGTCCGTTTAACCGACTGTGACCCACCAAAGAATTCATATTCATATGGGGTACACTGATCTTGTCCATATTGGATTGATGGTGGTAAATTCCCCTCTACCCCATCCTGTAAGAATATATATCCTCCATTTGCTAATACCAAACTACCCACAATTACGTCCATACCTGCACTACTAACGAGTGATATTTGTGCCTGTTGTTTAGGTATGCCAACCCATGAGATAGTATCATTGGCCGAGCTTGGGATGAGTGTTTGTGATCCAGTGACTACATCAGCAAGATAGGTCTGTAATGCACGATGAACTAAATGGTCCAAGCATATCTCCACAGAGAAGGTAATGTTATCAAGTACGATCCATCCATATTCAATCATATTATACCCGTAGGAAGTAAGTTCATCTTTATATTTGATCCATTTTTCATACCCGTACTTTGTTTTGGCACCCTTTTCGAATGGATTAGGTACTACCTTTGGATCTGATATTTGATCATTTGCATCATCAAGTAGCTCAAATATTGATCGATTTGTCAAGTCACGTAGTGGCGTTAGGAAGTCTGCAGTACTAACATACCGTTTTGGTACGATGAAACTCTTACCGACCCCATTTGAGGTCTTGGGATTGTATCCTCGATACAATGGTGCAAAGTTGACATATACATCATGTTTCTTATTATGCAAATGATTTTGGTGATGACGTGATGTCGCCTCACTGGCAATTACAGTCCCAAAGAGGAATAACCAATTCTCAAATCTAACATCGGCAACAATTTGTTCAAGACCTGAGAGGATTTGACACATGTCACTACTGCACTTTCTACCATCCTCCATCTCCATCTCTTCCTCGTCAATTGTGAATTCAAATGCTCCATTTATCCCACGGAAATAGAATTCAGGAGCAAGGAATATCTTTAATATACTATCATCTTTGTTGGATAAAGTGTATGCCTTCTCCACGGCATCAGTCATGATACTTAGTCGTTGCATGACGTCCTCGGTTGCATTATGTAGACCGAGGTAGCATTGAACTTCGTCAGTGTCACCCGAGTACATTCCATATGAGTGTACTGGTGTGGATGGATAAAAATATAAAAGAAACACGGTGCAATTGAAAATAGCAGCTTCTTTGTGAAAATAACAAACAAATATTCGACTCACGTCCTTTACATTCTGGATTTTGGTGCACTTTCTTCTTCTTCTTTTTGTCGCTAGTACTTGATTCAGAGTTGATAAATGCTGGTGCACCTCCTGTATATATCTGAAATGAAATTGTCTGAACTCGGGTGTAATGATATGACGGCGACGACGATGTTGACTCCTTGGATGGTTCCGTTGTCTTCGGTCTGCCAAGGATTTTGATACTACTTTGCTCCGAATAATATTGCGAAGAGTAATGATATGGTGAAGGAGCTTTGTAGAGAGGGTTGTACGAGGTGTTTAGTAGATATCCCAATAATATACACACGACATGCATGATACCTGTTTTCAGCATGTTGATCCGTCGATCGTAGTAGTTATTAGTCGATGACGGTGCACTGGCGGAGGAGAGTTCCTCCTCCTCCTCTTCTTCGTGACGACTGCTGATACTGAAAAAACAACTCATTACATGAGCAGCATCTTCCCGACAGACTACTTTGTGACTTAGAAGCGGTAATTCTTCCGTGCTTGCCATCATAGTTGAGTTTAATAAGGTGTGAGGTGATGCACTCAACCTTCAAACTTCACTTCAGCCTTGGATCTTGGAGAAGAGGAAAGCCGACTCAACGCATTCATTCGCCGATTGCCATTCCCCGTGAATACCATGGCGGCTATACTCTGTGAATCCATCGGGAAGCTACTTCAGGGTAGCTGCGAGGCACTGGGGACCATCCTCACGCTCCCCTGTAAGGCATGTGGCTGTGCCACCGAGCAGCTAACGAAGTTATGCAAGTCGCCGTTTAGTCTTTTCCTCTTCGTGGCGACGGGACTGAATTTACCCCCCGTCATCTTTACGTTCATGCTACTCGGTTCTGATCAGAGTAGTAGCGAGGATTGTACGTCGGGGTTGCACTGGCTGCATCTCGATGGGATATTATGTCTAATTAACATTTTGGCAGCACTATACATATGTTTAAGAATTACACACGAGTCGCCGGATAATAGTAGTAATGGTGCCCCGTTCATACTAGCCAGCGTGAATGAAAAGGGCAGTGCGTCGTATGGAACATCACCGACGAACAAAAAGGCCACACTTGTTGATCAGGTAATGAGTAAAACAATGGAAACGGATACGCGTGCTAAAAGTATTGGTCGGGTGAAGGATATATTATGCTATGATCCAATAGTGGCCATTTATATCTTAGTTGCCATATTCTTCATGATTTGGTGGTCCATGGGGATTAGTCGTGGGTTGGCCGCGAGTGATTGTGCCGATGGATTGGGTCACTTTCTGAATGTGGCATTAATGTGTGGTGGGTCGTTTATTTGGCTGGGTGGGATGATCTTTGCTTGTAATCTATGCTGCCTCGTACGGTAAAGACGAATGTGTGACAATGGTGATATTATTTGTGTATACAATTGTGATTGCTGTATAGGGCGGATCTTTTTCTAACAATGAATCGTTGTAAGAATGTGAAGAGGGAACAATAAAAATTTAGTTTTTTCACATAACAAACTGCTGTGCGATCGAATTATCTTCACACAAGCGGCAGTGGGGGGCTATTGTTTGAGCGTTTCTTGATCCCTGCCAGTCGGCTTTCTCCTACTGGTGTAATCATCTTTTCATCCTCATGAGACAAAGATTCGTGCTGATGCTGTTGTATCCTATTCCCCTCCTTGACATCAAATGTCATTACTGTGCCACCACCAACACCATCATCATCATCATCACCCGATATCAATGATGAAATCCCCAACGATGACCTGGTAGTAATGCTATTACTCTGACCATCATCCGTCGCTGACGGTTCTCTATACGGTCCCATCCCCCCATCCTCATCATATTCATAATCCTCCTCACCCGACAACGGTTCTTCATATCCCATTATATTATCAATTGCCCACTCGGGAAAATGTACCGGGAGCGGTACGAACCAATGACAACTCATACTTGCGTGCTCGCCACCAAATACTTCATTAAATTCAGTTGCCACGGGAGCGTATTCATTCGGGTGTGCTACTAGTCCGCCTCGTGTTTTCATACGTGCAATTTTGGACATGTTCGTGGTTATGGCCTCTGACTGTTCAATTAGCATGCAGAATGTGAATAGTAAAAATAATACAGTAATTATTGATAGGATGAATATGACGGTCGAATGGTGTATACCTGATGAGCACCCTTCTATAGAGGATTGAAATGAAGGGATGGTGGGAGTTGTGGCACTTATAAATTGTTGAAGATTGGTCGAGTTGTTGAGATGTTGTTGGGGTGGTAGTGGAATGTAGTATTGACAATGAATTACACGTATAATAATCAATGTCAGTGACACGATGGATGTTAAGAACGTGTAGAAGATGAATAGGATGAAAAACTGTGTCAAATTTTAGAAAAAAAGAGAGAGAAGTTATATGTATCTAGTGAGTCTGGGTGCGAAACAAAAATGCAATACCATGTACAGAAGAACTAACCTTGTGATTACATATCCCAATAGCATTGCCAACCCAAGGACAAAAATGATCCATCTTCACAATACATCGTCCGGTCACGCTATCATGATGTGCTCTACTCGGTTTATAATTATCATTACATTTACGACATCGTCGTACGCCTCTACGTCGTTGTAATCCACCCCTCGTTACGTCTCGTTCCACGATTATCGCATCATCCTCACCCGCCTCGAGGTTGGATCGTAGTGGACGTGCACCCATGGGCACCGCTCCGGGGTCGGTGGTCGTGGCCATCATCAAGCTCCATAATGCCATTAGCGAACACGGGATGTAACATGTTGCATAAATACATTGTGCGAGTACGTGATGAGATATTAACGTTCGACCGGCACCGAAGAGCGCGAATAGGTGAAGTGTAACGGAGAGGGATAGACAGAATAGACCACAGGGGTCGAGGGAGAGCCAATAGCGACATGTGAAATCGGTCCCGACTGACCCTACTTTACATCGTCCCATTTTTGTACAGTAAGCATCAATATTATCTGCCCTTCTGAGGCACTAATGATAATATGGTAATTTGTGATTGGACTATTCTTCACTAACACGTTGTGGATGAAAGATGGCTAGATCTCCTTAAGTTTCTAGACATTGAGGGTCGTCCTTACTTATCTTACGGGTCTTTTCTTGATTTCCCGCCAGATGGAGGATCGAGGCGTGGACGTCCCTACGGCGATGAATGATGTCGTCACCCAAGAAGATGACGATGATTTCGTCATTCTCGACATACCAGAAGTACTCCCAGCATTGACGAATGAACTCAATACTACAATTTACCAAGCATTACCGGAATCCACACAGGCAGAACGGTGTAGATTTTTGGTTGATCGGAATGGTGATACCAAGTTGGCAATTATAAAACTTGGAAATTATCTTGATTGGAGACATCGTCATCATTGTGACGATTTTATTTGTTGTCATTTTGATTCTTCATGGACATATGCAACTCAATTGGCTTTACGAGCGGATGAAGAATTGAAACCATCAAACGTTGACAAGCAACATAAAAATAGGACGGATAATACCTCGATGAAGCTTCCATGTACATTGTTCACATTTGAACATGACGAAAAGAAATATCTTCTTCACTTACCCGCACGAATTGATACACAATTAGCATCTACGTCCGTGTATGCACTTGCTCTTGCCATATACATTGATCATGTACTCGATAGATCGTCCATGGAGAAGATAATATTAGTCATCGATGTACGTGCCGGTTTAGGTTGGGCCAATATCAGTGCCATTAATTTAATACCCTTTATCCAGTCAACAGTCCGACTGTTATGTGATTTACACCCCACACGATTAGATCGATGTATCATCTTTCCAGTACCAGTAGTTGCCAATATTATTTGGAAGGCTGTAAAGCCATTTGTCGGAAAAGAGACGGTTCAAAAGATTTGTTTAGTGTCTGGTCCGGGTGCAGGTATGAATGACAAAGTTCCAGAAAAGGTGAATAAATATCTGGATTGTGAGTTACTGAAGAAGTTTGAGACTACTAGGATGGAATGCTTCTCCAAGCAATGACAAAAAAAACAAGGGATTGTTGACACACTGGTCATCAATGTATTTTACTTTGTTCAAAAATTTCCCATAGGTGGAGATCTACATATGTGAATAACAATATCAACTGTGAGCAGTGGAATGTCATTGGCTATAGCGAGGAAAAAAAAAGAATTAACGTGATCGCGGGAATGTTCTATTGGGTAGAGAAGTTTCAATCGTATAATGTTGACGGCTGGAACTTTATTACCTAGCCAAAGAAGTTCGTTCGATGGTGACATTAAGGATGGAAATAGTTTCATCAATGCTGTAAGCTGATTGCGTAGAGATGCGGAGGAAGTTATTTCAATCAGATGATACCCGGCTTAAGGAAGTAAATTTAATAAGAAATAGATGATATCCACCTCTACACACTGTAAATCAAGACAGAAGAAGAGAGCGATCCCCTTTTGAGCAGCGTAGGCATAGTGCGAAATAATAGGAACAGCAAGGAAAATCCATTAAGAGATCCGTCATAGATATCACTATTGTCATCTCTGGCCATCCAGGCAATGGCATAAGGCAACGCATTTTTATTCATGCAAAGAAAGAATGGCGCCAGATCTTCGTCACTCAACATTAAGATCTTTATGCGCACTGCCTGGCTCAAATTGTTGTCTCTATTTATTTGCAGGAGGGATAAAAGATCTTCGGGCAACGAATCCTCCCGGTATGCAGAGCAGAGTCTCTGGAGTGTATGGTTGGATTGGTACGTGCTCAGGATGCTTGAATCGCCGCACAACATGCGGATGAAAGCAGCGCATCCGACGGGTTTGATGTCATGGTCCAATATCAAATCTGTCAACGTGATGTTGTTGGTCAACGAGCCTGCAAATGAAATCATTGCTTGATCACTGATCTCACATGGAGACAAATCCAGTTTCTCCAACGATGAGTTTGGATTGCGTAAGACTGCTTCGAAAGTCTCCCACCCTACGTCGGTAATCTCCCAATTATTGCCAAGGTTCAATGTCCGTAAAAGTCTATTACTGGCCAAAGCATTCGCGAGAGATTGTATCAAGTCATCATCTAACCCATAATGATTGAGGTGTAGATTTTCCAATGAACAAGACGGACTCTCTAGCATTTGATAAAGATGGTTAGTGCCCACAATGCTGATACTCCAAGTCGAGTTTAGAATCAACGACTTGATGGTGGTATTGATCAACAGTGCGTTGGTGATAGAAAGTACCGCGAGATCACACATAGTATTATCGGAGAGATCAAGTTTTTCTAACCTGCTTCGTGGACTCGCCAAAGCAGAAGAAAATGCCCTCCAATTTGTAATAGCAGGGTTGGTCCCAATGTTGAGTTCTCTAAGCGTCTCGTTTACGCCAAGACCAGATGACAGAATTCTCAATTGTCCATTACCAAGTTCAGTGTTCTTCAGCGAGAGCACCTCGAGATAAGATGCTGGGTTCTGAAGAAACGAAGCTAGTGCTTTGCATGCTGTACTTCCAATCGGTATACCATACAGATAAAGTTTCCTTAAACCATCACTGCGAGACAATGTATGTGCGATTTGATTGTCATAGGGGTGTGACGGAGGAATGAACCCCTCTTCTTAGGGTTAGGGGAAATCGGAGATGAGCAATACATGTACACGCTGTCATGGAGGAAATCCTCCTTGTAGAATCGTGCTCGATATTGTACCATCTTAAATATGCAGTTGTATAGGGTGCAATCCTCGTGCTGAATGATTGTTCGCCCATGTCCATCCGTTCGTCCTCCAATCCTCGTGCTGAATGATTGTTCGCCCATGTCCATCCGTTCGTCCTCCCCGAATCCGAAGTCGATCTCCATGCCATCCATTTAGGACGAAGGATCTGCACCCTTCCAATAACGAATTTTAACTACCTACAGCGATTCCTGTATTGTTTGTGCTAGAGCAACGAGTCGCACGCAATTAATGTCCGTCAGTGACGAGCGCGATTGACACAAAAGCCGCACCAGCATTTACTTGAGTACAAGTTTGTGTAAGTAGGCAGTTGATTGTCGTAGGAATTCATCCCTCAAAGAAATAATTACGTATTTCGTAGGTAAGTCTGTGAGTAATTACGTACTTCGTAGGTAAGTCTAGGGCAATTCACAGAGGCTGGTGGTTGGAGTTACACTTGGACATAGCTGTTGTATGTAGTGATAGAGGCCCTCACCCTCTTGATACTCATATCACATCCAGTCTATACATATTGAAGATGAGTGACATACTTTGTATGTGGTTAGTGGTCATATGGTTACAGCTAAACTCTATTGCAGCATGTTAAAAAGCCCCATGATTTACAGCTAGGAACACTTATGAGATCAATATGACATGGTTGAGGCAGGGAACCACTTTAGAGTGGACTGCACTTCAATATTATATGTAATAAGAATTTTTTTAGCACCTTCTACTGTGATGGGCTGTCATAAGGATGTAACTCCACTGTGTTGTTCATAACAGTACTAGGTAACCATGTACAACAAACACAAGGGCATCATGCCCCATAGCTGTGGGATTTGATGATTTGGGGCCCTCGCAAACTTCATACTCATATCACATCCAGTCAACACATATAAAAGGTGTTTTGTTTTATGTTGTTTATATGCTGGTAGTTGTCATATTCCTACAGAGACTCCACCTTCTACACCAAGCGCATCACTCTTAGGTCCCATAGAGCATATAATAAGGCTGGAGCTGCATCCTTATGACCTTCAGCCAATGTAGCCAGCGCTGAAACACTTTATATATTTATAAAGAAGACCTGCTATGAGTATGAACTGGACTGGGGGTATCATTCACAAGTACTAACAGTGACTCCTACTCCTGCACCAAGCACATCACTCTTAGGTTTAGGTCCCATAGAGCATATAATAAGGCTGGAGCTGCATCCTTATGACTTATGACCACTAGCCACTGCCGAAGGTGCTGAAACACTGTATATATATAAAGAAGACCTGCT
>Ga0247833_1005381_pt1 | contig 14969 bp, 9 predicted proteins | sample LaCruzMarch2015__7_FD_187117 | JGI IMG/M metagenome (GOLD analysis project Ga0247833, IMG submission 187117) | Freshwater microbial communities from meromictic Lake La Cruz, Castile-La Mancha, Spain - LaCruzMarch2015_8m | ecosystem: Environmental > Aquatic > Freshwater > Lake | place: Spain...
AACGGGGGTAGGGGATGTCCAGGTCTTTGAGCAAATCACTGAAACGACCCCGGTCTTCGGCCAGATCCATGCTCTGGTACGAGGTCCCAATAATGCGGTAACCGTGGTTGTGGATCTTTTCGGCCAGCTTGAGGGCGGTCTGCCCTCCCAGTTGCACAATGACGCCTACGGGCTTTTCGTGCTCCAGCAGGTCCAGCAAATGCTCCCAAAACACCGGCTCGAAATAAAGTTTATCGGCCATATTAAAGTCGGTGCTCACCGTTTCGGGGTTGCAATTGACCATGATGGCCTCAAAACCCGATTCACGCGCCGCCAATAGGCCGTGAACGCAGGAATAATCAAATTCGATCCCCTGCCCGATACGGTTGGGGCCCGAGCCCAGCACCACGACCTTGGGCTTGTCGCTGACAAGGCTTTCGTTTTCCTGGTCGTAGGTCGAATAGAAATACGGGGTCAAGGCCGGAAACTCGGCCGAGCAGGTATCCACCATCTTCCAGACCCTTTGCAGACCCAACCCTAAGCGGGCGGCGCGGACCTGTTCCTCCGTCACATCGTCCTGGACCATGTGCGCGATTTGAACATCCGAAAACCCGTTTTGCTTGAGTTCGTTCATCAAGTCGCGATCGATATCCTTCAAATGCATGGAACGAAGGCGCTGTTCCAACTGAACCAAGCTTCGGATTTCCCTCAAAAACCAGGGATCAATGCGGGTGATTTTGTGGATGGAATTGAGAGGTACCCCCTGGGCAAATGCATCGTACAGATGAAAAACCCTTTCCCAGGATGGGTTTTCAAGGCTGTCCATAATAACCTCGGTCCGCTTTTCGCCTTTGCCATCCCCGCCCAGTCCGGCCCGGTTAATTTCCAGGCTTTGACAGGCCTTTTGGAGGGCTTCGTTAAAGCTGCGGCCGATGCCCATAACCTCGCCCACCGATTTCATTTGAAATCCAAGGCGACGATCGGCTCCGGGGAATTTGTCGAAGTTCCACTTGGGGATTTTGACAATCACATAATCCAAGACCGGTTCAAAAAACGCCGAGGTACTCAGCGTAATTTGATTGGGCAACTCGTCCAAGCGATAGCCCACCGCAAGTTTCGCGGCAATCTTGGCAATCGGATATCCAGTCGCCTTGGAGGCGAGGGCGGAGGAACGAGAAACGCGGGGGTTGATTTCGATAGCAATCAAAGCCTCGGTCAAAGGATCCATGGCAAACTGAACATTGCAGCCTCCGGCAAAATTCCCGATAGAACGCATCATTCGAATGGCCTGATCGCGCATCGCCTGCATTGCGGTATCGCTCAGCGTCATAGCCGGTGCTACCGTAATGCTATCGCCGGTATGGATCCCCATGGGGTCCATGTTTTCGATGGTACAAATAATACAAACATTGTCCGCCGCATCCCGTAACAATTCCAATTCGTATTCTTTCCAGCCCAGTACGGCCTTGTCAATCAGCACTTCGTGGGTGGGCGATGCATCCAGCCCGCGGTTTAGGGCCGCATCAAAGTCTTCTTTGCGGTAGATCACAGCGCCTCCCGTCCCACCCAGTGTATAGGATGGCCGGATCACCAAAGGAAATCCGATTTCTTCGGCGGCTTCTTTGCCTTCGAGATAGGAATTGGCAATCCGGGAGGGGGCCACATCGACCCCGATTTCTAACATTAGTTTACGAAATTCTTCGCGGTTTTCGGTGCGCTCGATGGCATCGATATCCACCCCAATCAATCGAATGTTATGCTGAGACCACAGGCCCAGCTCATCGGCTTCTTTGCAGAGATTGAGGGCCGTCTGTCCTCCCATGGTGGGGAGAACTGCGTCGATGGAATGCTTGTTCAGAATGTGTTCCAGAGAATCCACCGTCAACGGCATGAGGTAAACATGATCCGCCGTCACCGGATCGGTCATGATGGTGGCCGGGTTGGAATTGATCAGGATAACTTCGATGCCTTCTTCGCGAAGGGAGCGGGCGGCCTGGGATCCAGAATAATCAAATTCACAGGCCTGTCCGATGACAATGGGTCCGCTACCGATTATCAGGACGGAGCGGATCGACGGGTCTAAGGGCATAAAGGGGGGATTCAGGCAAAGTTCGGCACAAAACGCCTCAAAACATAGCGCATGACAATCCAGAGATGGTTCATCAAGTTGTTGAGGGAACCGTAATGACGACCCAAAACAAGGTATCGCTCTTTCCAAGCGGCTTTGCGGCGTTGGCTGGAGAGTCCTCCGTCCAAAAACTGGACCAAAACTCGATCGGCAAAATGCGTTTTGACCTGGCCCAGCTCCAAGGCACGCAGGCATCGAATCATCCAATCAATATCGGCGCAAATTTTGTATTGCAAATCGTAGGGCTTGGCCCAGGCCCTTCCGACGATAAAGGCCTGATGGCAAACCGCCATCCCAAAACGAAGGGAGCGGCTGTTCAAGCTTGATGGAGGCAGCGGTTTACGAAGACCCAATTCGCGGCCTCCCACCGATTCCACCACCATCGCATGGCCGTAATAGGCCCCAGCGCCCGGGGCTTGGTCCCACAGATCCGCCAAAACACGGGGATGGGCCAAGGTGTCCCCCGCATTCAAAAACAAGACATAATCCCCGGTCGCCATCGCCAAACCCTTGTTCATAGCGTCGTAGAGACCCCTATCGGGTTCCGATACCCAACGATAGACCAACGAACCTCCGTGAACCCGCTCGCCCGGAGCCTGATCACCTTGAACCTGTTCGCCCTGAACCCGCGCTCCAAACGCCCGCAGTCGCTCCACCGTTCCATCCTTGGACGCCCCATCCACCACCACATAATCAACATGAACATCCACCTGTTCCGCCACCGAACGCATCGTTGGCTCCAACAAATCCCCGGGATTGTAGGTCACGGTAACGATGGAAACGGACATGCCATCGGGATATTTCATAGGTCTTTGGATGAATTCTGTAACATAGCATGGATTAAATCGGTATAATCCTTGGCAACTCGCTCTGGACGAACCTGTTCCAGGCTTTGATGCGCTCCCCTGCGCAGCAAGTTCCCTTGGGGGTGTTGGACCACCCTCAGCATGGCCGAAGCCAGATTAAAAGCGGCCATGGCTTTGGAAGCTTCCGAAGCCCAGGGATCCACCGCTGGAGCCAAGGCTCCGTTCTGGCCCTCAACAATCATGGAGGCGATGCCACCTGCCGCAAAACCAACCACCGGTGTTCCTACCGCAAAACTCTCCAAAACAGTGTTCGGGAAATTTTCTTGCAAGGAAGGAATAACAAATAAATCAGCCCTGGCATAGGCTACCTGCATCGCCTTAGGGCCCAACAATCCCAACCAAGTCACCTGATGCCCCCCGGCTTCCAGAGCCTGCACCCGTGACCTTGCCGGCTCCGTGACCTTACCAGCCACTTCTACATCACAGACCATGCCCTCCCGACCCAGGTGCTCCAAAGCCATCATCAACAAGTCCCAACCTTTTCGGGAATCGGAGGGGTTCACCGCCGCAAAAAACAACCGAGGCCTGGAATGCCCGCTGGTTACCAAGCGAGGTTGCAGGCCTTGGCCATCCACCGCTGGGTCGAAGGGATTGGGAATGCAGCGCACCCAGGCTCCGCTTCCTCGAACAATACCGGATTTAGCGGCCAGGCCAGCGAGCCATTCACTTGGGGCCACCAGCGCCAAACGGTCTCCAGCTTGCGCAGCCCATTGTTGACGCTCCATAAACTGTCGTCGGGAACGATCGCCAGGTCCGCTTCGTCGTAACTGCGGACACGATCCACAGGCCATCTCAAAGGCCGTACATGCACCGGAATAATGACAACCCCCCGTAAACGCCCATTGATCGTGCATATGCCATAACACAGGCTTTCCCAAATCTAACAAGCCCCGCAAATCGGAGGACCCCAAAAAACCGTGATTAATCCAATGCAAAACAACGGCATCCGCTTCCTTCAAAGCCGGGTGCTTCATGCGCGATGGGTCCCCGGCCGGCCAAGGGTTCCCGCTAAACATCGCCCCGGGGGTCCAGACCAAATATTGCTGAAGCTTGTAAACCAAGTGCTTACGCAGGGTATACCCCCGTTGCATCCACCGGCCTAGGAATCCGTCCGGCCACCAAGTCTCTGGGCTCAAAACGGTCACCTGGTGTCCGGCCTGACGAAGGGTCCTGGCTTGACGCATACAGGCAATCGCCGCGCCACCGGATGTTTGAGAGCTCGTTAGCAGAACCAGTTTTAGCGACTTGGGGCTTTGCATTCGAATCAAATAGCGCCCACCTTCTTTGTGGCCTTGGCCAAAAAAACAGTGTTACAATACCAACTATTCGAGCCCGGAAAAACAGAAGCCCATGCAGCAGCAAGGATATTCAAAGGGGCAAGTAAAATCAGGCCCATTCCGAGGTTCAAAAATTTGTTACGAGTCTCCCATCTTTGGTACCAACCCAGAATGCCCATTTGCAACCAAGTTGCGGTATACCCATTGGTTTTTGAGCTTCGAACCACCTCAAAGCCATTGCGTTCCAACAACGCCGCAAAGCCGCCTTGGCTGTAACGGGCATAGTCGTAAGGCATTTCGTGTTCATTCCAAACAAAAGGAACCGTAAACAAAACGAGACCGCCTGGCTTGAGTACCCGATGCAATTCACCCAGGATACGGTCGGGTTCAAAAACATGCTCGAGGACTTCACTGGCCAACGCATAATCAAAGCGATGAGCCTCAAAGGGGATGGTCTTGCCATCGTAAAAAACATCGACCTCTTCGGTTAGGTGTGGATGTCCCGGGTTTTCCATATCAAGCCCTAGGTATTCCTTGACCTCAAAGAGATGTCGATACGGCTTGGCCCCGCAGCCAAAATCCAGCATGGAGCCTCCACGAAATTCAGAAGCCATTCCGGACAAAGTCCGATACAAATCCCTCCTGATGATATAGAATGGATTGATCAAGACGCTGTACCATCTTGGCCTGAATTGCTGGGCTTTGTACCAGGCCTTAAAGCGTTCTGTCATCGTTTTCACGAACTGGTTGGGATTCCATGGGGTCCAAAGCACGAAGTGGTTTGCGAAAAACTGCAAAGACGGTATGCCCGTGGGGGCTGTTGTGCGGACCCAATCCTTTGGCCAATAATTTGCCCAAAACAAAGGCCGGAATACGCGCCATCCAATTCACCAAGCTATGATCCACCATGGGACGCTTCCAACCAAACATTCGATAAATCGAGGCAATGGTTAATTGATAAATGTAGTCAAAACGATGGTGGGCCTGCAAGGGGTCGTGTTGCACGGTCACCAATTCCAAGTTGAGATGCTGGGCCGCTTGCTCAAACCAGCGATCGGTATAACGGGAGATATGATGCGGTGGCAGATTGAGGGCCAGGTTGTTGGACTGACTGATATAGGAGTCCTCGGATGGAACGGCAATGAGGAGGGTCCCGCCGGGACGAAGGGCTTTCACCATAGCGTCCAGAAAGGACCGGATTTCGACGACATGTTCCAGAACCTGAAAAGCACAAACCACCTCGTGGCTTTCGGGATGTGTTTCGGCGTATTCCTGTACGGATTGAACCCGTATATCGATCCCGTAAGTTGCAGCCATTCGTCTTGCTTCTTGGCTAAAATCCAGTCCGGTGTACGAAAGATTCAAGCCTAATTTATGCAGAAAGCGGGCAAAATTTCCTTTGCCCGAGCCTACTTCCAAAACTTGGTGTCCGTTCGCTAGGTAAGGCAGCGCCAAATCAAACTCATGCTTGTGGTCAACATAGTACCAAGGCTTGTGTTGAAGCGTGTTATAAAAAGCCTCGTCACCGCCAGCTAATGGCTCGTACCAACGCAAATCACAGGCCGGGCATCGAACAATCGATAACACAGCGCTTCCCCCAAAAAGTCTGGCAACCGGCGCTTTGTACAAACGACGGTACAACGCATCCAGGTCAGCAACCGGAAGGCTTTCAAGAACTTCTCCGTGCCCGGACGAACAAAAAGGACAAACCACCATAACGATGCAATTTAAAGACAAGAAGGCGCCAGAGTTTCAGGGCAGGGGATGGGAACATTTTGCTCCGAAGGGTGCGAATATCGGCAGATTGTTGGTGCTTCCATTGGTTGGGGTGCCGCAGTGGAAAGGGCATGGCCTCCATGGAGATTCTGGATAGACCGTGGTACACATCGGTGGTCGTATGCGTAGCGCCTTGATGGCCAAAGCCAATATTGCTTACAAGATTCACCGATGGCAAGAGGGCGTATTGTCCATGTTTCCAGGCGGCAAAGAGAAAGGGATAATCCCAGGTATTGTAACGGCCTTGGCGGTACCGCTCAAACGTCCTTTTCCAGGCCCTTTCCCAACGGCCCGGTCCGAAAAGCCCCTTTAGCCTCCCTTTATGGACCCATTCATCGTAGCCCGATAGATCCAAATCCACCTTTTGCCAAGATCGCCTCCAAGCGGCCCATCCCCAGATATGGGTCAAAGCCGAGACATAATAGCTATCCTCGTTGACTCGCTTGCCTTCCTGGAAATTATCCCCACTGATCATAAAAACCCGTTCATCGTCGGCGTATTTGTCGAGTAATTCGCCACAAAACCTCCAAAAATCGAAGTGGGGCAGGCAATCGTCTTCCAGGATGATCCCCGCTTCTTCGTTTTCAAAAAACCAATCCAAAGCCGAACTAACCGCTTTTTTGCAGCCCAAATTGGTGTCTCTGTACAAAGTTTGAAGGTTGCAAGGCCAATCAACCCCTTCGGCAATCACTTGGCGAACCTTGTGAACGGCTTCCCTTTCATCGGGCCTTCCGTCTCGTGGGCCATCGCAAGCCACATAAAAGCGCTCCGGCCGCTGGGCCCGAATAGCTTTCAGGACTTCTGCCGTGGTGTCGGGGCGGTTAAAAACCAAAAAAAGCAGCGGAGGCTGCAATCGCTTTTCTTGGTTATCCACAATTTGTCCCTAATTTTGCGTTAAATTAGCGTAGAAAACCAAGTCAAATTCAACCATAAACCCCTTAACCATGAAAAAAGTAGCCCTTTTACTCAGCGCCGCCGCTTTGTTGGCCCTGACCACCCCCGCTGATGCCGCTGGCCTCTTCGGCAAGAAAAAGAAATCCTGCTCTACGGAGCAATCCAAGTGTGCCGGTGCCAAAGCCACCAGCGCTTCTGGCAAAGCCGAAGGCAAAGGTTGCTGCTCCAAGAAAGCCGCAACATCCGCCAGCAGCACCGCTCCATCGATGTAATCCTGCGGGGACGGCCATTGGGCCCTCACCCCCATCGATTTCCCTTCATCCCGGCCGTGTCCCCACGTGCCGGGATTTTTTTTATTTGTATTATTTATTGGTTTTGTAAGGACTCCTTCCTAAGCCAGGCCAAAAAAAACGCCCCTCCTTGCGGAGAGGCGTTCAAGCTTTGGTAAAGGCTTTCTTTCTTGATTAGCGAATCACAACCTTTTGGGTTTCGGTGCGGTCGCCGCTGCGAACTTCAACCGAGTAGATCCCCAAAGGAAGGTTGGATAGATCCAATACCCAACGGTTGGAAGCAGGGGAATCAACCGATACGACTATGCCCATTGCATCGCTCACCCGGATTTGATCCATGGTTTGAGCGTGAATCAAATTGAACAAACCGTTGGATGGGTTGGGGTAGACCATGAAACCTTCGTTGTTACGAACCAAGCGAGCGGCACGGAGAGTCAGACCGGACACCGGCTCGGCATTCATGTCTGCAATCTCGGAGGCGTTGCTGATTTCGATCATACCCTCGGTCTCACCACGGGCAACGATGCGCATCATTGTTTCCCCAGCTTGGAGATTCCAATTCTCCAAGGTATACCAAGCAATGTTAAGGCGACGGCCTTCTTGCTTAAAGGAAACCTCGATCGCCGAATTGGCCAGGGCTGGCTGAACATCAAGGACTTCCATACCTGCGGGCAAATCAATAAACAAGGTAACGGCACCCACATTCGCTGGGCGATCAACACCCAATTCCAAGGTATAATCCCCACCGCGGGTGGCCAAAAGGCCGTTCACATCGGCTGGCATTGAACCGGTACGCGCTGCAGTGCTGGGAGTATACGAACCGTTGACATCACCCACGCAAATCGCTTTAGAATTGACTGTTACGGTGTCGTTGTTCACGTTTCCAGTTGTCACGGAATAAGTCCAGTTACCTGCGCTGAAGGAAGTAATCAATCCGGCAACACGGCGATTCACCAAAAGGGCATCGGCCGCATTCACCGCGTTGTTACCGTTGGCATCGGCGGCTTTGAGGCGAAGGCCTGCCAAAGTCACTGCTCCAACAGTAAAGCGATTGACCAATAAGGCATCAGAGGCATTCACACCGCCCCAAGGTTTGTTGGTAGCAAAGGCTAGGCTGTAAGCCCCGTTGACCATCCGATCAAATCCAAAGGCCGAACCGGCTGCAGTGGACTGGCTACCCGTATTCACGCCGCTCAAAGTAACGGTGCTGTTGGTCATAGGGGTTGATGCGGTGTTATCGTAGGTCAAGGTACCCGCTAGGCGACCCACAAACTGGTCACCGCACTGGCCGTAAAGAACAGCGCTAAGAACCAAATCAGAGTTGACGGTCACCGTACGCAGGGCGCCATAAGTCGCATCATTAACACTACAAGCAGCAGGGACGATTTCGGCATCGGTGATTTGGTCGCCGTTGGCAAACTTGTAGTTCATCGTGAATCCGTTGTAAACCACGGTGTCCTTCTCGTAGATGTTGGGATTGGCGGCCGTCGGCATCAGGCGAGTAACACCTGCATTGAAGCCCTGAAGGTTACCAATCACGTAAACCCCGGCAGGATTGACCGTGAGACCGGTCATGTTCACGCGGAACTTGATATTGCGGTTAATGTTACCGGTAGGAAGAACCGTGATGAACGAGGAACAAGACCAGAAAGTACGGTTGCCCACTTTGGCGCCGGCTTGGACCTCAAAGGTACCGGCCCCGCTTACCAAGGTATGCGGACGGTTGACCACCACTGCACTGTTCCAAGTTGTTGAACCGGTGGCGCGGTAGCGAACCCAATGCTGGGAGGCCGAAGGAGTCGGAACAAAATTGATGGTCATGGAACCGTTGCTGCTGTTGGCGGTCATGGCCAAAGCGCTTGGCGCGAAACGGGCATAGGCTTGGGTTTCGGTGCTGTAATCCGTGGTCTGTGGGTCAAAATTGGCCCAGCCGGCTGTCCAGTCCTGGGTACCGAAGGCACCGCGGAAGGTCGTTGGGGTCCAGAATGGATCCGTGCTCAGGCGGCTGTTGCTGAACGATGCACCGCTCAAGAGAAGTGATCCCGAAGCTGGCAACAAAGTTGGGTTGGTCAAGCTGTTGTAGCCGGACTGAAGACCCAAAGCCGAAGTTGCGGTATAGGTTTCATTGGCACGGGTTGGATCCGTGAAGTAGGCCGTCATGCCTGTCCATGTGTTCGCGCCACTGGTTTGCTCGAAGTTGACACCCATGTTCGCAAAGACCAAATTCTCCAACTGCAAATCGTTGTTCGTAGCGGCACCCTGTGAAGCCGATCCGTCAATGTGCAAGCCTGTAGGATAGCCCGTGAAAACGGAATTGTAAACCGAGGTCCGGCTGTTACGACGCAGGTGCATCGCACGACGGTACAAAGCATTCGGCGTCGCCGCATTCTCGCGTGGGCCGATGAAGGTTACGTTCGAAAAGGTCGGCGAAGTCAACGGCGTGTTCAATGATCCCGTCCCGTCGTTGTCCGACTCAAAACCGTTGGACTGCGATTGGTCTGCAATCGCTCCGTCACGAATCACCAAGCCAAACTGAACCTTCCCGCGGAATCCAAAGTCCACATCAAAATCATCATCCCAGCCACGAATCGCAATCAGGTTGCGGCCGTTCACCGTGCCACCAAACCACTCAAAGCAGTCATCGCCCGAATAGCTCACCTGGATATTCTCCATCACCGTCTTGCGGCCCACACCGCCCATAGTCAATCCATTGATCTCGTTGTTGGGCTGGTAGGCAATACCTGGGAATTCAATACGCACATAGCGCATCACACCCGATGAATCATCGTCGTTGGTGCCACCGTAGGTCGCATCCGCGCCCAACAAGCCGCCCTCGATCAATCCACTGCCACCGGCAACGTTAATCGTCGCATTACCCAACATCACAATCCCGCCCCAGTCACCGTAGGTGCGCTGACCGGCAGGTTGGTTCGAGGTAAAGACGATTGGCTCGGTCGCTGTTCCGTTGGCGAAAATCTTACCAGTCTTGGATACAATCAGGGTGGCCTTGGAGGCCTTGTCGCCCTTGATAATCGTGCCAGGCTCGATGGTCAACGTCGCTCCGTCCTTGATGTAACGGTAGCCGTTCAGAACATAGATGTTGTTGCGGGTCCAGGTCGTATTGGTGGTAATGTCCGCCGTAACCTGGATCACGCTTTGAGCCCGCATCAAGGAAGGAACCAAGGTTCCAGCCGTTAGCAGAAGCAAAAGGAGGATGAACTTTTTCATAGGGTTTTGGATTTTGTTCAAAATTCTCATCGCGGCTTTAAGCCATCTTTACAGCCACGTTAAGAAAAGGTTAAGAACCCGTTTACAAACGGTAACTAAAACCAATGCTGGCCGTCCTACCTGGTTGGCTACGCAGGATCACAGCGTCCCGATCGGCCCGGTATTCCAGGTTTGGTTTTTGAATACCCACCTTTTCGGCGTCTTGGTACAACTCCTTGTCCAAGCGGCCGTTGCTGTTTTGATCCAAATAGATATACCTCGGTAGATTAAAGAGGTCCGATATGGACACGGTCAACGTGGCCCGGCCCCAGTTCTTGCTCAATTGCAAATCCACCAAGGGGCGTGAATTTTCGTAGTAATCAGCCAAATTCACATCCGGAGCCCCAACAAAGGCCACCCGACGGCCAATTTGATTGTAAAGCAAATTGCATTGCAGACCCCGCTCGGCATTGCTGTATTGGAGAGCCACATTGAAGATGAAGGGGGACTGACCCTGCATGGGTCGGAGGTACTTGCCCCGGGTGGTATCAGCGTAAGGGATCACAATCTGCGATCGAATCAAGGCCAGGTTGGAACTCAACGCCATATCCTTCCAAAATCCACCCAAACCCCACATGGACAGAGCTTCTAGGTTCCTGCGGACCACCAATTCCACCCCAAAGGTGTTGGCATCCGGCGAGTTCAACCAAGACAAGCCCCGCTGAAGACCGGAACCCACCGCCGCAGGGAAAAACTGCTCAATAGGGTTTTGGAACAATTTATAAAACACCCCGGCCGAAAACATCTGACCCATCTTTTGGAAGATTTCGTAACGCAAATCCACGTTGTAGATGGTCGCCTGAATCAAAGAGTCGTTTCCGTAGGTGGTTGCAAAAAGGTCAAAGTCATAAAAGGCAAAGGGAGCGATTTCCCTGAATTCCGGGCGCGACAGGGTCCTTGAAAATGCAAAACGCAGGTTCGAGGACTCGTTCAGCGAATGCACCAAATTCAACGAAGGCAACCACGTAGGGAATCGATTGGTCGTCGTATCAAAGGCGGTGAGCTCCACATCGGTGGGGGCAATCAGCTGTTGGGTGAAGGCCTCATAACGCAACCCCCAAATGGCTTTGGTTTTGGGCCCCAGACGATTGGTCATCATCAAATAACCGGCCAACAAACGGGATTCCGCCCGGTATCGGTCGCTGGGGTTGGTGATTTCATCCATCCACAAGCCTCCTTCCCGCATATTCCAGTCCCCAAAAACCGAATCCAAGCCCATCAAACTAATTCGAGGATCAAAGTTCCCGCCAGATGTTGCATACCCCAAAGCCCTAGCGATGAATTCCCTTTGCTTGGACTGAGCATAGAAACCTGTTTTGAATTCATGCTTGTGTCCCTTCCACTGAAAGGGCACGGTCAAGTTGACCACCGCATTGCCCACGGTTTCGGTCATCGAAGCAAAGAAGCGATATCCATCGGTGTTGTTGGCGGTGCTGTTAGGGTTAAAACGCCAAATGATAGCGGCGCTGTCGGTGCCAGAATTGATTTCATTCCCGTTAAAACGCACCCTTCGAAAATCCGGCTGATCCCGGTTCATCTGCGAAAGGGAACCGGTCCAGTCCAATCGAAATTTATTGTTATTCAAACTGTGTTCGCCACCCAGCTGGCTGGTCAACAATCGGTTGCTGGTAAACTCAAGTTGGTGACGGCGAAAATTCTCAAACTCGCCGTTTTCGGTGCGGTATCCCTGACCGTTGGTATAAATCTGATCCGAAGTAATGTTAAAAGCATTTTTGAGGTAGAGTCGATTGGACGCACCCAGTCGTGCCGAAAAGTTCAAGAGGGTTCCCCAAGAAATTTCGTTGGCAAAAACCGTATCCTGAAAGGTATTCAACAAAGAATTGAAAGCGGTCGAATCACCGAGTCGTCCGTTGACCCCGCCCCAACCATTGACCTGCTGGTAATTGACTCGCTGACTCAGGGAATAGTTCATGCCGCCTATCATACCAAACTCGTTGTCGCCTTGGGTTTTGCGTAATCCCCCGGACAATTGAAATCCGCCGTAAGGCAGTGCATTCGCTTCGTTAGGTTGGAAGGTGTTTGTAAATTGTTTGGAAAGCTCAAAGCGCTGCGCTCGAGTGGTCACGGATGGATTTAGCAATTGCTCCCGGTTTGTGGGCCAGTCTTTGGGCAAAACCCGGGTCCCTTCGCCTTGTCCGTTATCGTAACCCAACCAATCGGTTGAGGAGCCCTTGACCCTGCGAAAATTTTGGAAAGTCGCTTGGGTGTTCATCCCCCCGGAGGCTGAGATGCTCAAGAAATTGCTGTCCGGAACATCCTTGGTATTGATGCGAATAATACCGCCCGCAAATTCCCCGGGCAAATCAGGTTGAGCGGTTTTGATAATGATCAAATTATCCAGCATGCCTGCCGGGAAAATATCAAAGGAGAAAACCTTCTTATCCGGTTCCGAGCCGGGGAGCATGGCCCCGTTCACCAGGGCCAGGTTGTATCGTTCGTTCAAACCGCGGACAATGGCGTATTTACCGTCCTGGATGGTGGTGCCGCTGGAACGCTTGAGCACATCGGCGGTGTTTTTGTCCGGGGATTTCTTGATTTGATCCGAGGAGGTCCCGTCCATGAGAGACGCGCTGTTTTTCTGCATCAATTGGATGGCCGAAACGGTGGTTTTGAGGGCCTCCGCTTCGACTTTAACCTCCGAAAGGGCGGTGGAGGATGGGTCCAAGTACAGGTCCATACGCTCGGTTTTACCAGCGACCGCCATTACACCTGAAACCTCCAAAGGATTGTAGCCCAGGTATTGAACCACCAGGGTCACTTTACCGGGGTTGATTCCGTTGATCAGGTATTTGCCGTCCAAGTCGGTGGAGGAACCGTTGGTGGTCCCTTTGACCAGAACCGCGGCGCCGATCAAGGTTTCGTTGGTGGATTTATCCCGTACCGTACCGGTCAAACTCGCCGTTTGAGCCCATGAAACCAGCGGCAAAAAGGAAGCCACCGCCAGAATCCAAGCCAAAGTCCGACCACGAAGGCCTGAATCGGTACCAATCGTTACAAAAAATCGCAGCATAGAGGGGGAGGTTAGTTTTGTAATCAATTCTATTTCAACTACTTGAAAATCAATTAGGTTTTTGGTGAAATTGACACAAAGCAAAAGGTCATCGAAGAAACCATTGTTAACGAATCGTTAACCCTTGGGGTTCTCGACCCGGCACCCCCCTTTCGGGCGATTTATTGGGCTGGCCTTCGGTTTTTGGAGGGATAGGGGTATTTTTAGACCCGGTTTGCCCCAACCATTACCCCCGGCAACCGGTAACAACCCCTCACGATATGCATGAATCCATCCAATTTTGGTTAGACGAAGGACAAGAGTCCATGGACAAGGCCATCCAACACCTTCAATTTGAACTTTCCAAACTGAGGGCGGGGAAGGCCAGCCCATCCATGCTGGAGGATGTACGCGTTGATTACTACGGCACCCCCACTCCCCTGCATCAGCTGGCCAATGTCAACACCCCCGATGCACGGACCCTCTCCGTACAGCCCTGGGAAAAATCTGTACTGGCGGCCATCGAACGGGCCATCATCAACTCCAACCTCGGCCTGAACCCATCCAACGACGGTCATTTAATTCGAATCAACATTCCTCCCCTGACCGAAGAACGCCGCAAAGAATTGGTGAAGCGAGCCAAATCCGAAGGAGAACATGCCAAGGTTAGCATTCGCTCCGCGCGCCGTGATGTCAACGAAGAATGCAAGAAACTTCAAAAAGACGGCCTGCCCGAGGACATGATCAAAGACGCCGAAGCCAAGGTTCAACAAATGACGGACAAAATGATTATCAAGGTGGACGAAGTCCTCGCCACCAAAGAAAAAGAAATCATGACCGTCTAAAGAAAGATTACGATGGCCGATAAGGCCTCAACGAAGTGGCGGGGCGTAATCGTCGGTAACACCAGTCCAATACCCTTCTTGGAATCAAAGCGATGACGGCCACAAGAGGCCGGTAACGATGATCCAACCCCTTGATTGCCAGTAGAACAGCCTCTGATTCACGGTACCAACGACCGCTTAATTCGTCTTGTAACAAAACCGAATCCGGGGCCTCCCACCAAGCCGAAGGAAGCCCTTGACGAAGCCATTCCTCGCGCTGTTCCGGCAGAGGACGAAAGTTAAACGAGGCTCGACTGCTTTGATGGCGACTCATCCAACGCACGACCCGATTGCATAACGGGCATGGGCCCGCATAATACAAGATGTATCGAAGGGAAGGAGGCCTGTTCTCTACCGCCACGAACTAGACCATTTGCGGTAGTGACTCCGCCCTTGAATATCGGTGATGCTTCCGATCCAAACACCAGGGGCGGATAACGAAACGTTTTGTTGCACCAACGCTTGCCCCGAGGGAGCCCGTCCGCTCCAAAGCAACTTCCCCTGCAAATCCCTTAAGGCATAACCAAAGCCCCCCTGGGCAGGTCCTTTGACCGTTAGTATCTGACTTTGAAGGTCGTATTGCCAACCCGATTCATCG
>Ga0247833_1005383_pt1 | contig 14964 bp, 12 predicted proteins | sample LaCruzMarch2015__7_FD_187117 | JGI IMG/M metagenome (GOLD analysis project Ga0247833, IMG submission 187117) | Freshwater microbial communities from meromictic Lake La Cruz, Castile-La Mancha, Spain - LaCruzMarch2015_8m | ecosystem: Environmental > Aquatic > Freshwater > Lake | place: Spain...
GATGGTCTTCTCCTCCCTCGGCGATTGGCTCGGCCTCCTTGCAACAACCGCGCTCGCCGCACAACTTTCCGGCGGCTCATACGCCACCGCAAACTTCGCCATCGCCGGTGTCTTCATCGCGCGCTTACTGCCGGCAGTATTTCTCGGCCCCATCGCCGGTGTAATCGCCGATCGTTTTGACCGCCGCCGCCTGATGGTCTCAGTCGATGTTATGCGCGGCGCCCTCTACATCTCTATCCCAATTGTGCATACATATTTCTGGCTCTACGCCGCAATGATCTTGGTCGAATGTTTAACACTCTTCTGGTCACCAGCAAAAGAAGCATCGGTTCCCAACTTAGTTCCGCGCGATAAGTTAGAGAACGCAAATCAAGTCTCACTACTGGCTGCATACGGAACGGCACCCGTTGCCGCGATTCTCTTCACACTGCTCACACTTGTATCGGGCGCCATCGCAGCCGTTAGCCCGCTGCTGCCAAGTAGTTCGGTTGATATTGCGCTCTACTTCAACGCACTCTCATTCTTCTTCGCCGCTTACACAATCCGCGGCCTAAAAGAAATTCCAAAAGGTTCCGCCTCCAAAAAAGATGCAGAGCAGAACATTGGCCAATCACTGGCAGAAGGTTGGAAAACAGTTTCGCAATCAAAAATTATCCGCGGTCTGATCATCGGAATGGTCGGCGCCTTCTCTGCAGCTGGCGCTGTCATTGGCCTTGCTCGCACATTCGTCGGCGATCTCGGCGGTGGCGATGCCGCATACGGCGTTCTCTTCGGCGCTGTCTTCACCGGTCTGGCAATCGGAATCGCATTTGGCCCAAAAATATTTGCTCAGTTCTCACGCCGTCGTTTATTCGGCGCCTCCCTCTCCACCGCCGGCATCTTTCTTGTACTGCTGGCTGCAATTTCAAACTTCACACTCTCAGTCTTTATCGTCATCATCCTCGGCGCCTTTAGCGGCATCACCTGGGTCACCGGCTTCACCATGCTTGGCATGGAAGTCCACGACGATGTCCGCGGGCGCACCTTCGCCTTCGTGCAATCACTGATTCGCATTACCCTGGTTGCAGTTCTTGCTATTGCACCCATCATCGCGGCCACCATTGGCCAGCACGAGTATAAATTCCAGAACACCACCGTTAACTACAACGGCGCCCAGATCACTATGTTGCTCGCCGGTGTAATCGCAGCGCTGATTGGTGTCATCTCTTATCGCCAAATGCGAGATCGCCCCACCGTTTCGCTCTGGTCCGATATCGTCTCAGCGCTACAAGGTGAACTCGGCTCAATCACCGGCACCGAAACCAAGGGCATCTTCATCGCCTTCGAAGGCGGCGAAGGCACCGGCAAATCAACCCAATCGCAGTTATTAGAAAAGTGGTTGATCCAAGAAGGTGAAAGTGTTGTTCTGACTCGCGAACCTGGCGGCACCACACTTGGAAAAGATTTGCGAAAGATTCTGCTCGGCCACGAAACCGGCGCCATCTCACCCCGCGCAGAAGCGTTGTTATATGCCGCCGACCGCGCCCACCATGTCTACTCTGTTATTCGCCCCGCACTAGACCGCGGCGATGTTGTCATCACAGATCGCTACTTCGATTCCTCTATCGCCTACCAAGGCGCCGGCCGCGTTCTCATTCCTGGCGAAGTAGCGCGCATCTCTAGATGGGCCACCGAAAGTTTGTATCCAACCCTGACCATCATCATCGATGTCCCAGCCGAGATTGGTCTTGCCCGTCTGCAATCGCGCGATCGCTTAGAGGCCGAACCCACCGAATTCCACGAACGTGTGCGCCAAGAGTTCTTACAAATCGCACTCATGGATCCAGAGCGTTACTTCGTCGTCGATGGCACGCAATCACCAGATGCGATTCACACGCAGATTATTGAACGCGTTGCCGAACTTCCAGCACTTAAGCGCAACGCCGCCGGCCCACACCAAAATCGTTTACTGCGCCCAATTCGTTTTGCAACCAACGCCGTCACAAGTCGGATAAAGAAGTAAGTGTCTTCCGTCTTTGCTGACCTCGTAGGTCAAGAACACATCATCGAAATTCTTAAAGGCGCTGTTGCCGCAAGTCGCACCGGCGAGGAAAGCCAAGAGATGACACACGCTTGGTTATTTACTGGCCCGCCAGGTTCCGGGCGCTCAAGTGCCGCTGTCGCATTTGCCCAAGCACTCATCTGTGCCAACAATGGTTGCGGCACCTGCAGTGATTGCAACGCGGCAAAAACTAGCGGCCACCCCGATGTTGAAGTCATTCGCACCGAGGGTTTATCCATCAAGGTAGAAGAAGTGCGCGAGCTCCTCACCCGCGTTGCTTGGGCGCCCTCTATGGGCGGCTGGCGCGTTGTGGTTATGGAAGATGCCGATCGCCTTACTGAATCTGCAGCCAACGCACTTCTTAAAGCAATCGAAGAGCCCGGAACCCGCACTGTCTGGCTGCTATGCGCCCCCACCCTGCACGATCTTCTGCCCACCATCCGCTCTCGTTGTCGCCACCTGCAACTGCGCACACCATCACTACAAGCAGTTACCAACGTGCTTATTAACCGCGACCACATTGCCCCAGCAATGGCCGACTTCGCAGCTCGCGTTTCCCAAGGGCACATCGGCCGGGCAAAGTATTTAGCAACGAACGAAAGCGTGCGCAGCAACCGCGCTCGCATTATGCAACTCCCGCTACAACTCGGTTCACTAGCTGCCGCATTCCAAGCGGCAAAAACTCTTGTTGACCTGGCAACAGCTGAGGCAAATACATCTTCTGATGAACGCGATGAAAAAGAGATTGAAAAGTTACAAGAGGCATACGGCAAAGGTGCTACCGGCCGCGGAATGGCCACTGGCGGCGCCAAGGCGGTGAAAGAGCTTGAAAAAGAACAGAAGTCACGTTCCACTCGCATGGTCCGCGACTCCATCGATGGCGCACTTCTTGATATCGCCACTTTCTATCGCGATGTCATGATGGTGCAATCAGGTAATTCCGAATCAATGATCAACACCGATATGCGCGAAGCTATTGAAAGCTACGCCGCTAAATCACCAGCACACTCAACTATTAACAAGATCACCGCCATCATGGAAGCACGCACCAACCTTGCCCACAATGCAGCCCCACTTGTTACTTGCGAAGCTCTCATGTGCCGACTGGCAAGAGCGTAGATGCAGACTTTCTCTACCAATCCCCTCAAACTCTTTCGATCTAAAGCCGGCACCGCAACCGCGCTAGCCACAATCACAGCCCTGGTTGCCTTCTCACTTCTTTCTTACACACAGTCACAACCTAATTATCCAACAACACTTAAAGGCTATTACGAACAGCAAATTGATTGGCAAAGTTGTTACGAGAACTACCAGTGCACCGAGCTACTTGTTCCCATCGACTACACCAACCTTTCAACTGGCACCTTTGAGATCTCGGTTCTCAAATACCCGACAACAAATAAGAAAAAGCTCGGCAGCCTCATTGTTAACCCCGGCGGCCCGGGCGGCTCAGGTGTGGATTACGCCTACGCCGCCGAATACCTCTTTAGCCCAGCCATCCTTGAGGCCTACGACATTGTGGGTTTTGATCCCCGCGGGGTCTCGCGCAGCGAGCCCATCATCTGCCTCACCGATAAAGAGCTCGATGCTAACTACGCATCCGATGCCAAACCCGATAACGAGAAAGAGTTTGCCCAGACCCTGATCGAATCAAAGAAGTTTATTCAGCAATGCGAAAAGAAAAATAAACACCTAACTTCCTTCAGTACAGCAAACGCCGCCCGCGATATGGATATTTTGCGTCAAGCAGTCGGTGATAAAGAACTGAATTACCTGGGTAAGTCATATGGCACATTCCTCGGCACTCTCTATGCGCAGTTCTTTCCGGACAAAGTGGGCCGTATGGTCCTAGATGGCGCGGTCGATCCCACTATCTCTGACTTCCAGCAATCACTTACACAAGCAATTGGTTTTGATAAAGCCTTTGCAGCCTTTGCTGCCGACTGCAATAAACAAAGCAACTGCCCGTTACCAAAAGATAAAGATGCAGCGATTGCAACAATGAAGCAACTCTTTAATAAGGCAGCGAAAGAACCACTAGAAACAAAGAATGACAGACGTTTCTTAAGTGAATCCTCCATGGTTCTTGGTACTGCATCTGCTTTGTATGACAGCGCTACCGGGTGGCCTGATTTACGAAAAGCAATTACTGAAGCAAAGAAAGGTGAAAGCAAAACATTTCTAAAGCTGGCCGATGAATACACCGGGCGCTTAGAAGATGGCAGCTATGTCAGCAACGAATTCGATTCTGCCGCAATCATTGATTGCTTAGATTTCAAAGATGCGCGCAGCATCAAAGAAATGAAAACGGATGCTCAGACATTCACCAAGCAAGCCCCGCTTTTTGGCCCATACCTCGCCTACAGCGGCCTGGGTTGTAAGTACTTTGATGCACCAAGGGCAACAAAGATTGCGCCCACCAAGACCGCTAACCCAATTGTCATCATCGGCACCACCGGCGACCCGGCTACCCCATATGAATGGGCGCAGGGTCTGAACAAAATCCTCACCAATTCCATTCTCATCTCATTAACAGGCGACGGCCATACCGGCCATGGGCAAGGCAACACCTGTGTTGATACCCAGGTCGATAATTTCTACCTAAAGAACACGATCCCCGCCACGTCATCCTGTACTTGAGGGTGGTCATTTGCACCCCTCACCATGGTGCAGAATTCCCCCATGCGCTTAGATCATGTTTCTTATGTGACTTCCCACGACCAACTAGCTGACACTGTGCAAAGACTAGGTTCACGCCTAGGTAGCACATTTGTAGATGGTGGTATCCACCCACGCTTTGGTACACGTAACTTCACCGCCTCACTTAAGAACGGTCAATATATAGAAGTTGTATGCCCTCTTGATCACCCGGCAACAGAACAAACCCCTTGGGGTAAGGCAGTATCAAAGAAGGCAAATGAAGGTGGCGGTTGGTTCACCTGGGTCTTTAGTACTAAGGACATCACACACATTGAAACAAAGTTCGGACGTGAGGCAACAGAAGGTCACCGCACACGACCAAACGGAACAGATCTAAAGTGGAAGCAAATAGGGGTTAAGGAGATTGCGGATACTCGCGAATTTCCATTCTTTATTCAATGGTTATCTGCGGATCATCCATCACAAGACGGAACACCTCTTGCAGAAATTGAAAAAATCGTCATTGCAGACAAGGATCAGTTAGCTGATTCATGGTTTAAAGATGACATTTTAGCTTCGCTTGGTGACGTAAACATTGAATGGGTCGACCCATCGACTAATGATAATCAGTCAGGGATTGTTGCGGTACACCTTTCAACACCGGGCGGCACGGTTGTCTTGGACTAACCCCAATACTGTAATAAGTGCATTAAAGATTCCCTTGAAGTAACCAATTAAAATTAGCAAACCCAATCAGAAATCTTTGAATCTATAAAGTGCAACTTTCTTGTCAGACCTATTTAATTCTTGAAAAAATCGAATCTGGCAGCACCCTTAGTAAAAGAAAAACATATCTTAGAACCCCTGGTACATAAATAATAGTTTGTTTCTTTTTCAAGTTTTTCACAACAATCCCCGCAAGGGCTTCTGGAGTTCTCGAAAAAGGCGCGGCCTTTAAATTGCTTGTCATTCGAGTAAACACAAACCCAGGCTTCACTATTTTTAAAGTTACCCCAAATTCGCTTAGTTCTGAAGCTAGACCCAGTGAATAAAATTCTAAACCGGCCTTTGTGGAACCGTAGATATAGTTTGCTTTTCGCGGCCTAACACCAGCCACGCTGGTCACCACCAAAATTTGTCCATGCCCTTGTTTTTTCATTCTCCGCGAAATCGCATTTAAGAAAGCAACCGTTCCTAAGAAGTTTATTTGAATCGTTCTAATAACTTCATCATTTTCTTCAACCTCAGGCGCTTGTCCAAGCACACCACTAGCAATTAACACCAAATCTATATCATCACCATTAAACAAATTTTCAATGAAACTAAAATCTAAAGACATCGCTAGATCTAGTTTAATGTCCGCTGACTCGCTAACCCCTAACCGAAGAACTTCGCTGTCGGAACTTAGAGATAATTTCCCCACAATTGAATTCCCAATTTCACTGGAAGATCCAAGAATTAACACGTTTTGTATTTTTCCTAGTCCATTTTTCATAAACCCAACCTCCTAGATTGGTCTGACACCCAAAGACCAACGGGATCCATTGCGGACTTAATCTTTTGCCAATCTTTCAATTGTGGATACATTAATCTAACTCCTTCCTTAGTTAAACAAGAATCTTTCGTGAGGTATACCTTCCCTCCACGATTTATCACCGCTGCATCTAATTCTTCGATTACTGAGTCAAGATTTCTTGTACGCCGCGGGATGTCTATCGCCAACGTCCATCCCTTATCTGCAAAACCAAGCAAACTCTTGGATTGCCCACCTAATCTCTTAAGTACCCCTAAAGGAGATGCTATCTGGTGAATTTTGAGCAGCTCTAATACTTCTTCGAGAAACAAAAATTCACTCTCTGGAACAACAAATTGGTATTGGATAAATCCAAAATTTCCATAGAGTTTATTCCAATTTGAGATTCCGTCTAAAGGATGCATGAATGATCTAAGCTTTTGCTTGCTTATGGATGATTTCTTCCGAAACCATACCTCGTTGAATAGTCGTACCGTGAATGGGTTTATCACGCACGGAGTCTTTTTGAATGGAATTGACAAACGTGCTGGGGATCCGAAGGACAGTCGCTTTCCCCACCTTTCGCTATTTGTGCTTAACGAGTGGTTAGCCAAAGACAGGATTCCTCTTCCAGAATAGCTACCAGAAAGATCTATCCATGCCACAGAGTACAAATACTGTGAATCAAGACCCAAAACCAATTTCTTTAGCTCTTGCAAACTATAAAACTTCCTATTTTCTACCAAGACAAAATCTTCTTCAATTCTCTGAAGTTGAATGTCAGCCTCGACAATAAAGCCGGTTAACCCCAATCCGCCGCAAGTTGCATTAAACCATTCCGATGTTGGGCCCTCAGGAAACAAGTCCAATAATTCGCCAGTTGATAGTTTTATTCTAATTCTCAGAACATGCTCAGAAAAAGATCCAACTTTATGGTGTGATTTACCGTGTATGTCTGAAGCGATTGCACCACCTATCGTGACGAACTCGGTTCCAGGTACAACGAATGGGTACAGTTTTTCTGGGACGGAAATTCTGGAAAGCTCTCCGATTGTTACACCTGAGCCACATGTAACGTAATACTTTCCAGCATTCACCTTAATCTCTTTGAGATTGACAGAAGAGAGGGAAATCCCATTAGTTGTAAGCGAGGAGTCTCCGTAAGAACGATGGTTTCCCGTAGGGAGCATTCCTCGACTCAAATCTAAATCAAACGTCTTTGTAAAATCACCAATAATCCTCGCCGGGCGAGAATACAAATTGCGCCCCCAGCCAGACACCAATTGAACACCTCTAGTGTTGAACATATACCGCAAAGACTATACAAAAAAAAGCGGCTATTCCGCTCAACGGAAGAACGCGATCTTCGAATAGAAGCTGCTCTGGGGCTTCACCATTCCCTTTATCTCGAACCCATAAGTATCTAAGCATTCCAGTAAGGACGAAAGCAATCGAAATTTCGACTAGAAGACTTCTTGGCTGAAAGCTAAATGCCCATAGACTATAAGCAGTCATTGTAATTGCTATTGATAAGGTTATGACTGAATTTAAAAAATCACCAGAATATTGTTGAATTACTTCTCGAACCGGTTGACTCCCAACCTTCCTCAATTCGGATAACCTTTTTGAAGCAACCAGGAAAAGTGAACTAAAGCTTGTGACGATCAGAAACCATTTGGAGACAGGAATTGAAATTGCGGCCGCACCAGCGAGAGGACGCAAAAGAAACCCTACCGAGACAACAAGCATTTCAATGACGGGAACCATCTTCAAGAACAAAGTGTATGAAACAGTGGTTATCAAATAGGCAAGTAAAATCACTGTGTGTGACCGAGGCAAGAAAGAACTTATTAGGAATGACACTGCCAGGAGCAAAACAATGGTAAAAGAAACCTGACGACCATTCAGCAAACCCGACGCAATAGCTCGCTTAGATTTGATTGGGTGTGTCGAATCCAAATCTCTATCATTCCAGTCGTTGACGAAATAGCCACAACTTGCGATTAAACTAAAGGAAATGAAAGAAAGAAGAAGAGTTAATACGTTTCCCCAGTGGTTCAATGAACCCGCGGTTACCGGTGCAATAAACAGTAAGCCCTGTTTTATATACTGTTTTGGACGACAAGCGCAAACAATGCTAACTATCAAAAGGATCCCCGTCCCTGGATGCGTTATTACACCTCTATTATAGTGCCCATCCCAACACTAAACTCTAGTTTGTTAAATTTAGGATCCCACGGCAGACACTCAACCGAACGATTTCTAAAGAGAAAAACAGTTAAAGTATCGGCTATATTTCACGCATGAACCATAGGAAGATTAAGTTAATAAATTTTTTTGCGAGTATTGCTGGGGCCTTGCTTTCAAGAAGTGGCCACGCGAATAAAAGCCTAAATCGTAGAATTTCGCCTGAAATTTTGGATGATGAGTTCAGTAGAATATTGACTCAACTGGCAGCACGCTCAGACATAAAAACTATAATCGAAATTGGTTCTTCAAGTGGAGACGGAAGCACTAAAGCAATTGTCGAAGGCATCAATAGAAAAGCAATAGCCGGTGCGAGCCTATTCTGTATGGAAATAAGTGAACCTCGTTTTGAGGCACTCTCCAGCCATTACAGGGACTCTAAGTTCGTAAAGGTTTACAGACAATCAAGTGTGAATTTATCTGAGTTTCCGAGCAGTCTTGAGGTTTCTCAATTCTATTTAACAAAAAACACAAACTTGAACAAATACAGACTCTTCAGGGTTTTGCAATGGCTTTATGAAGACAAAAACTATTTGAGACAGAATCAAACGCTATTGTCAGAAAAACATTTTGGAATTAATGGCATCCAAAAAATTAAGCAGGATAATGGAATTGTGGACTTTGATCTTGCACTTATTGATGGAAGTGAATTTACTGGATACGCCGAACTTACGTACTTGCGAAATTCCAAAATAATAGCCATTGATGATGTAAATTCATTCAAGGGCTGGGCTTGCTTTCACGAGCTTCAAAGCGATGCTCGTTACCAGTTAATATCGGATAATTGGAATGTAAGAAACGGATTCTCAGTCTTCGAAAGAATAGATAAGTAGTCGGCTCGAGCTAATTAAATCCGAACCCTTTTTGCTGATTAGCTCTTACATCTAGACCCATGCTGAACCCGGTTAATCTCTATGTAGCCCCACCCATCTCGTTCCTGACCGGCAAACCTACGGTCAAGAATTAAACAATTATCAACTTGAGTTTGGGTGAAGCCTCCACGTTTCTGCAAATCGGGACTCGCATACATTGCCCTGAAGTCAATTAAATGAGTGATTTTTCTTTGAGAAAGATACCCAAAAAGATCGCCCTTCTTAACATAATCAAGTATTTTATCATTGGCTAGACCATCGATATTTACAACTCTATTGTCCGAGAAGTAACCCAAAATCCCGGCATTCCAAGAACCATATAAATTATTCGAAGGGCTATTCTTGACGAATTGGGCCGCCTCATACAAATCTGCTTGGAGCGCGTAAGGTGCTCGAGCATCATAACTTTGCTTCAGATTTAGTGGAACCAAAATTATAACTAAGCTCATTAACATCCAAGTAGGTAAGTTAAGAGCACTTAATAATCCCGCAAGCAGCAATGCTGCTATAGAAGCAAAAATCGCAACGTACCAAATTTGGAAACTTTGACTGTTGAAAGAGTAGAAAATGATGTAGCTCGTCGCAGGGAACAGCATACCTAAAGACAACGAAAGAATTACCTTACCCCTCTTAGCCTTAATCAAAATAGCGGCCAACGCGCTTATCAAAGAGAGCATCAAGACAATTTTTGGAAGAAAAGTGACCTCACTCCAAAAAGGCAGAATCAGGTCCAGAAACATGTTGAGAGGTCCTCGAAAATTATTCCCAAACAAACTGTTCCAGTAGGATTTCATTTTTGCCGAGCTCTGAAAAATACTTCCTGAGATACTGAAGTTATGAATAAACAAAACAACCAAGCCTAAACATGAACCAATTAAAGTTGCCAGTAAACCTCTAATTTTGAGATTTAAGCCAAAGAATTTAAGGAGGAATAGCCCAACAAGCAAACTTCCAGGTAGCAATCCGAAGTCACTTCTAGCAAGTGATCCAAAGAAACCTATAACGAGGGCCGTCCATGGGAAGAAAGTGAGCGAAGAGTAGCGTTCCTCCACCATTAAATTTTCACTTATTAGAAGATAAAGAACAACTGACGCGAAGAATAGAACAAGAGAAGACTCCATCATTGCTGTACTTTGAAAAATTACATTTAAGGGCGTAAACACTATGAGCGCGACCCAAACATACTTATTTCCAAATAATTTGGAGATAGAAATAACAGTGAGAGCAAACGCGCAAAGTAAAAGTATTGAACCGAGGATGCCAACCAGTAAGAATATTGAGTGAAAGGATATCTCTGGGAAAGCCTTGAAAATACATTCTAAAAGAAGTGCATACAAGAGGTGAAAACCAGTGGTTGGCTCCAACCCATCAAACGTCCAACCTAAATTTCTGGCCGAGTTCTTAGATATTTGGAGGTAATAGAAAGCGTCGTCCGGTACGAAAGCAATCAATTTCTCAAGTGGCTGCGCATAAACCCACAGCAACCGTAGAAAAAGAAGAAACCCGTAGAAAAGAATCACGATTGAACTTTGGCTCAGCTTCAAATTCTTGATCAATTGCCACCCTTATCTAACAATTAGGTCTAAATTACTAGGTTAAAGGATAAAGCATAAACCAAGCTTCATCGGTGTAAAGTTGCGCAGATGAGGTCACTCTTAAAAAGATTGTTTCAGACATTTGGGCTTGCCGTTTTAAAAACAGAGTCATTGAATCAATATGTCTCCATTGTGGAGCATTATGAGAGCAACTTCAGAAGCGGCCAGGATACATTTTTCTTGAATGCAATGCCGGACCACCATATCAAACAACTTTTACTATTGTCCCCCGAATCTAAATCCCAAATTCGTCAAGATTTGTTTGTGTTGAGTACTCTAAATTTCAAAAGAAATGGATACTTTGTTGAGTTTGGAGCAACAAATGGGAAGGACCTGAGTAATACATGGTTACTTGAAAAATCCTTCAACTGGAATGGAATACTTGCTGAACCAGCAAAAATTTGGCAGGAAGAGTTGCGAAAGAATCGGACAGCTCAAATAGACCAACGTGGCGTTTGGAAGAGAGATGGAGAGCTTTTAGAATTTCTAGAGGTGACGCATCCAGAATTGTCTCAACTCAGGAGTGATAAAGGAAAAGATTTTCACTCAAAGGATCGTGTATCTAGAAAAACTTATTCAATTGAATCAGTGTCACTAGGTAAATTACTACAGGATCACCAAGCACCAAAAATAGTGGATTATCTCTCAATCGATACCGAAGGTTCTGAATACGAAATACTGAGAAAGTTCAATTTCGACTCTTATCAATTTAACTGTATAACAGTCGAACACAATTTCTCAAATCAAAGACAAAAAATATTCAAATTGTTGTCTAATGCGGGCTACAATCGAGTCCATTCGGATGTATCTAGTTTCGACGATTGGTACATTCACAAATCCCAGACCCTGAAGACTCATAGAAGGCAACACCAAGGAAAGCAGAATTAAGTGCTAATTAATCTAGCCGAACTCACGAAGAATTATTCAATACGGCCAAGGAATGTAATTCATATCGGTGGGCATGAAGGGGAAGAAGCGTCCGATTACGAAAGTTCAGGAGTCGAATTTGTTCGTTGGATAGAAGCTCTTCCTGAAAAAGTAAAAATAATGAAAGCAAAATTGGATCCGAAACGACATCTAATTATTGAGGGGGCGGCCTGGGAAACCTCAGGAAAAACAATTAAGCTAAATATTGCTTCTTTCTCGCAAGCAAGCAGCGTATTTTCTTTTGATGAATCAATTAAAATTTATCCGACTTTGAAAATGTCCCATCAAATAAATGTCTTTACTGTAACAGTTGATTCGTTAACTGAAAAACTTGAATATCCAGATTTTATTAATTTGGATATTCAAGGTGCAGAGCTCGTGGCATTAAGAGGAGCTAGAAAGACATTGGGATACGTTGATTCAGTTTATACAGAAGTGAGTAGGAAAATGCTTTATAAGGGCGGCGCCCACGTGAAAGAACTGGATAACTTCCTTCGAGAATTCGGATTTAGACGAGTTGCAACGAGGTGGATGTGGCTTGAAGGATGGGGCGATGCGTTGTATGTGAAGAGAAAATTTATGAATTTCTCATTTCGACAAATCTTCGACCAGCGAAAATCCAAGATTCAATGGGATACGAAACAACTAATTTATGTAATTAGATTGCGCTTTCACAAATTACGAAAAGGAAAATTGTGAAGAAAAATCGAAAATCACTTCATCTCCGATTAGTGGGAGGCCTAGGTAATCAACTTTTTGGGTATTTGGCTGGATTATATTTATCAAGTATCTCGAATCGTGATTTGAAGCTTGACATCTCAGGCGTCGCTAAAAATCATAGCCCCTATGACATTACGTCATTTAACATATTATCAACGGAAGTAAGAATCTTTAAACCGTCGCCAATCCTCAATAAGTATAAAAACAGGGTGATTGATAGTATCAACTATCGAAGCTCTCTTTTTTTTGAAAATAAAGCATTTAAGAAGTCATTCCTAGTCGATCAAGGTTATATAAAGAATGTGGAAAAAGTCATGAGAAGAGGAAATGTTAAATTTCACTCAGGATACTTCCAAACATTCGAGTACCTTTCCGGATTAAGGCAACAGACTACGTTCAAACTGAGATTGAAACATCCGTTTGAGAAATACGAAGAGCTTGCTGACAAGCTTAAACTGTCTGATTCACTAGCACTTCACGTTCGCAGAGGAGATTTTGAAAACGAGAAGATAAATCACGGACTACTTTCTCAAGACTGGTACGTTCAGGCCATAGAACAAATGCTTACTTTGAACTTAGGGTTAGCAAAAGTCTTTATCTTTACAAACGACACATTTTGGTGCGAAAATGTGCTAGCGCAGTTGCTTGGAAAAAAAGGCTTAGAAGTAAACATTTTAAAGGAATTGACATTCGAGGATCCTGCCATCTCTTTCCTCTTATTCTCTGAGTCCAAAGCAAAAGTTTGTTCAAATAGCACCTTCTCTCTGCTTGCAGCCGCTATGGGATCTGGATCAGTTGTCGTTCCTTATCCTTACAACCGAAGAGGTGACTTCAAACAACTTGAAGATACAAGCCCCCAAAATTGGCTAAGAGTTGAAAGCATTTGGGAAGAATGAGGAAAATTAATATTAAATCAATTATGAGAAGTAAAACAATTTTACGCCGGTTGTTTCAAAAGTTACTTAACATCATTGGTTTCGAAGCCGTACGAGTATTAGAGTTAACTTCTTTGCGTCAAAATGTTCTCATGAAGGACGCGTTAGTAAGATGGACTGATCCGGCTGTACCAAATGAAATTTCCAAGTACATTCTCGGCAGACTTACAGTTTCTGGAGTGAATTCACAACTACAGCAGGATTTACTTGCTTGTTACATAAATGAGTTATCAACTTCAAACAACAAATTCTTCGTTGAATTTGGAGCTACAGATGGAGTTTTATACAGCAATACACTTTCGTTGGAAAAGATATTTGGTTACTCTGGGATCCTCGCAGAGCCCGCGCGATCCTGTCATATCAGCCTTCGAGAAAACCGGAGCTCTCTCATTGATGAGCGATGTGTTTGGAAAACTTCTAACGAGTTAATATGGTTTAGCGAGTCTTCGGAAATTGAATACTCCAACATAAAAGGCACAGACACACTCGATGGCCTTAATCATGTGCGTGAAAACACTCTTGCGTACCAAGTATTAAGTGTTTCCCTCAATGATCTTTTGACGGAGCACCAAGCTCCACACAGAATAAGTTACCTTTCGATAGATACCGAAGGTACCGAATATGAAATATTAAGAAATCTCGATTTTCTTAAATGGTCTTTTAACTTTATCTCAGTTGAACACAATCACACAAATAGAAAAGCTGAAATCAGTGGCCTACTGTCTCTGAACGGTTACACACAAATCCTGGCGGAAATCTCAGATTTCGATGGTTGGTATGTTCATGATTCTTTAATGCCAAAGTATAAAAAAATCCTATAGTAGACTCCAAATCAAGCTCTAGAAAAGAAGTGGTCAAAAATGAAAATACTAGTTACCGGTGGTGCAGGCTTTCTGGGTTCTCATCTTTCGGAGAAATTGTTAGAACTGGGGCATGAAGTGATTTGTCTCGATAATTTTTACACAGGATACAAAGAAAATGTCTACCACTTACTCGATAATAAGCGTTTTGAATTAATCAGGCACGACGTTACAAATCCAATAGCTCTTCAGATTGACGGAGTATTTAACCTAGCTTGCCCTGCCAGCCCAGTTCACTATCAGACAAACCCGGTTCAAACTCTGAAGACCAACGTTCATGGTGCAATAAACATGCTTGACCTTGCACTCAGTAACGGTGCTCGGTTCCTGCAGGCCTCAACATCCGAAGTGTACGGAGATCCAGAGGTAAATCCACAATCGGAGGAGTACTTGGGTAGAGTCAACCCGATTGGAATCAGAGCGTGTTACGACGAAGGGAAGAGAGCTGCGGAATCTTTAGTTTTTGATTTTCACAGACAGTACAATCTCGACACAAGAGTCGCCCGGATTTTCAATACTTACGGCCCACGCATGGCTTTAGATGATGGAAGGGTTGTCACCAACTTCATCACCCAAGCTATTCTTGGAAAACCAATAACAATCTACGGCGATGG
>Ga0247833_1005384_pt1 | contig 14964 bp, 8 predicted proteins | sample LaCruzMarch2015__7_FD_187117 | JGI IMG/M metagenome (GOLD analysis project Ga0247833, IMG submission 187117) | Freshwater microbial communities from meromictic Lake La Cruz, Castile-La Mancha, Spain - LaCruzMarch2015_8m | ecosystem: Environmental > Aquatic > Freshwater > Lake | place: Spain...
TAGAGACTCAGACGTGGACTTGGCTGGGCGGCAGCAAGGCAATCAATGGTGCGGCGACTTATGGAGTCAAAGGTGAGGCAGCCGTGGCGAACATTCCTGGCGCACGGGCCGGTGCTTCCTCATGGATTGATCTGAGTGGTAACCTCTGGTTGTTCGGTGGCGGAGCTTCGAGCACGACGCCGCTGAACGATTTGTGGAAGTTTGATGGCACGAACTGGACTTGGATCAGCGGCAGCAACACGGCCAAGGCCAACGGTTCTTATGGCACGCAGGGCGTCTCCGCTCCAGCCAATGTGCCAAGTGCGCGCAGCAATGCCGCTACATGGCTGGACAGCACGGGCAAACTTTACCTCTTTGGTGGTAATGGCATGGCCGAAACCGGCACTGCCATTGCCCTCATGAACGATCTGTGGAGATTCGATCCGGTGACTGGCGAGTGGACATGGCTCAGCGGCAGCAAGGTAGCCAAGGCCGTCGGGGTTTATGGCACCAAGGGGGTGGCTGCGAGCACGAATGTTCCTGGGGCACGCTTGGATGCCTCGTCCTGGGTGGGCCGCGATGGCATGCTCTGGCTCTTTGGCGGCAGCAACAACAACGATCTGTGGAAGTATAATCCGAGCGCTAACAACTGGACTTGGGTCAGTGGTTCCAAGGTGCCTGCTGCTAATGGGGTGTATGTCGCACGCGGAGTGCCTGATAGCCTGAGTGAGCCCGCTGCTCGTGGTGGGGCACGGACCTGGGTGGGTGACGATGGCTCGCTGAATCTCTTCGGCGGTCTGGGCACCGGTCTGCGTGACGATGCCTGGAGCTATCAACCTGCGACAGGGCAATGGACGTGGCTCAAAGGCTCTAACCTCGCCGCAGCTGTGCCTGTCTATGGCACGCTGCACGTCGGCCAGTCAACCAACACGCCGGGAGCTCGCCAGCAGACCGCCATCGCTGTGGATGCGAGTGGCGACGTGTGGACCTTTGGCGGTCTCAGCGGTGCAAACAGCTATAACGATCTGTTCAAGCTCGATCAGCCGACCATCCTCGAGTTGGCGACCTTGGCAGCCAGTGGCATCACGGACAATGACGCGACGCTCAATGCGACCGTGACCGCCAATGAATTCGCGACCACGGCATTCATCCGCTACGCGACCCAGCTGGACATGAGCGGTGCTATCAACACGCCAACGGTCAACATCGGCAATGGTGTGAATCCAGTCGCCATGACTGAAGCTGCAGCTGGCCTAGTGGCAGGCACGACCTACTATTATCAGGTCGTGGCGACCAATCCTTTTGGTCAGCGCACGGGTCAAGTTCGCAGCTTTGCTACCACAGGCGTCGCACCTGGAACCACGGTGCAATTTGCCAGCCTGAGCAGCAATGTCGGTGAGAGCGCGGGTGCAGCCAGCATCGTGATCACCCTCAGCTCGCCAGCGTCAACGACCACCGTTATTCCGGTGACCGTTTCTGGCAGCGCCAATGTCGTGTCGGACTACGCAGCACCTGCGGCTACGGTGACCTTCCTCCCAGGCCAAACCTCTGCCAGTGTCGCGATCTCGATTGTTGACAATGCCTTGCTTGAAGGAGCAGAGACGATTGCGCTAGCGTTTGGCGCGCTGCCCAGTGGTATCACGGTGGGGGCGAACCCCACGCACACACTGACGATTGATGATGATGACCAAAGCTTGGCCATCAGCACACCGCCGAGCGACCAGTTCATCGCCGTCAAGGATACGCTGACCTTGGGGGTCGTGGCCACCGGTAGCGGACCTATCAAGTATCAGTGGAAGAAGAACAATGTGAAGATCGCTGGGGCAACTAGCGCCACCTACATCCTGCACAATGCGACCACGGCGGCCGCCGGTCTCTACACCTGCGACCTTAGCAATCCCGTTGGGCTGCTGAGCACCTCTTCGGTGCGTGTGTTCGTTGTGGATGCCGCGCCAAAATCTGTCGTCCTTGCTCCGGGTGCAATCACCACCTTCAGCGTGAACGCAGTGGGACCCGCTGGCACCGTCTTTACCTACCTCTGGAAAAAGAACGGAACCACAACGGTGGGCACCAACTCCAAGACCTTGAGTCTGTCTTCGTTGCTCGCCGGCGATAGCGGCACCTACGTTTGCACTGTTTCTGCTCCTGGAACGTCCGTCACGCAGGCAAACAACGGTGGCGACAATGTCTTGCGCGTCACCACGCTGCCTTCGCTGATCTATCCATCGCGTGTCGTGGGTTCTTATTTGGGACTTGTGCAGCGCAGCGCGCTGGTGGGCGGAAATCTCGGCGCGCGTGTGGATTTGACCACGACATCTGCGGGGGGCTTCACGGCAAAGCTCACGGCTGACGGCGTGGCGACCAGCCTGACCAGCACTTTGTTGCCCACGCTTTCAGGTTCCACCATCACGGCAGTGACTGGCCGGGCAGAATTTGTGCGCGTTGGCAAGTCCACTCTGCTGCTGGAGTTCACACTTTACCCAGTAAACAACGTGTTGACCAACAACAAGCTGACGGGCACGCTGACCGATGTCGATACAGGGGAAAGCGAGCCGCTGACTGGCTTCCGCAATGTTTGGAACAGCATTCTGAACCCAGCCGATTCATACAAGGACGCCTACACCTTCGGTCTGGAGATCCCCGTCGTTCTGGAGGGGGATCAAGAGGTGCCGCAAGGGAATGGTTACGGAGCCTTCACGGTGAGCACGGGGGGCACCCTGACCTGTGCGGGAGCGACGGCCGATGGCCAAGCCTACACCTCGGCGGGGATCGTTGGGCCGACCGGTCAGGTGCCGGTGTTTGCCGTTTTTGGTGCTCCAGGGGGCAGCATCCTTGGCACCGGCGTCATCACCCCTTCGGGTTCACCTTACACCAATAACACATTCACGGGCACTCTGAGCTGGAACCGTGCAGCAGAATCCGCCACGTCGAAGGGGGTGACCTATCGCAACGGTTTTGGACCAATCGACCTCGGTATCGTCGGGGGCAAATACAAGTCCCCAGCGCCTGGGGCAGTCGTCATGGGCTTGGCCAATCGCCTTAACAATGCCCGACTGGTGTTGGGTGAGGGTGGTCTGAAGACCTCTGAGCTGGATGGTAGTGATTTAGGGACGGCGGCAGATATCTTTGTGTTTAGCATCAGAAACCTCGGTTCCGCCTTGGTTCAGACCGTGACGCTGCCGCTCATCACGAACACGCTGACGAACTACAACAAGTTCACCTTCACGCTGGCCCCGTCGCCACAGGGCTTGTTTAGCGGCACGTTCGTCATCCCGAATGCCACCGTCTCCCTGGTCCGCAATGCCAAATTCAACGGCATGATCGTCTGGACTGGCTCAGCCTACATGGCGCAGGGCTACTTCTTGCTGCCACAGGCGCCGCAGTCTGGCCAGACAGTGGCCATGTCGCCTGTGCTCAGCGGTCAGATTGTTCTGGAAGCGCATCCATAGGCCCACCCTTCAAGCGCTTTCGCTGTTCCGAAGCTCGGAGGGGCGTTGGCGGTTATCTTTGCAACGCTGATGCCTTGAATGTTGACGGCTCAAGAACTCTCCACTAGTCTCGCTCCGATGAGAGCTACTGCTTTGTCCCGACTGACCGCCACCACCTTTGCCACGCTGCTGGTGTGCGCTCCTTTGTCACCTGCCTGGGGATTCCTTGGGCTGTTCAACAAGGAGAAGAATCAAAAGGCCCCCTCCGGTGCTGGAGAATTGCAAGCCCAGGAGGCTGCTGCTACTTTGCTGTTGCAGCAGGCTGCGGGAGCAAGCTCGGGCAAGGCCTCTTCGATTTATGATGACATCTTGAAGGATTATCCCTTCACCAATGCAGCAGCGGAAGCCGCCTATGCAAAGGCACTCAACGTGCGCCAGAACGGCAAGCTTCAGGATGCGTTCGACGCCTTCCAGGCCCTCGTGGACCGCTACCGCCAAAGCCCTCGCTTTGCTGATGCCATTCAGCAGCAGTATGAGCTGGCGGAAGAAGCCAAGGGTGGGAAAAAGCAGCGCACCCTGATTGTTGTGCCCATGAAGCTCGGTGCCAGCGAGGTGATCAAGCTCTACAAGCAGGTGATCGATAACGCACCTTATGGCAAGTTTGCCCCTCTGTCGCAGTTCAGCATTGCTGAGATTCATCAGGAAGAAGGCGAGAAGACTGCCGCCGTGAATGCCTACCAGTCGGTGGTCGATAATTATCCTTCGTCCAAGGAGGCCTCCGAATCGCAGTTCCGCATTGGTGCGATTAGCAACATCGCTGCTCGCAGGACCCAGGACAGCCAAAACCTCGTCGCCACCCGTGACGCGCTGCAAAGCTATGTGGCTACTAATCCTTCCGGTGAGCGCACTAGCGAGGCCGCTGCCATGTTGGCGCAGGTCGATGAGGAAACCGCGACCCGTTCCTTGGAGATCGGCAAATTCTACGAGAAGCAAGGCAAGGCAAAAGCTGCTGCTATCTACTACAATGAGGCGCTGAAGTTCGGCACTGCCGAGGCGTCCGCAGAAGCTCGTGAGCGTCTCGCAAAGGTGTCTGCTGAGTTCCCCGAGGAAGTCGTCGACGCCAAGGCCAACCCCACGAGCGACTACACTGTTCCTGCCGCTGTGGCTCTGAAAGGTCGGTCCGATTACGCCGGTCCTCCGGCACCTGAGTTGGCCAAGCTGAGCGAGAAGCCAAAGATGCGAGGAGACGAGCCTGGCTTTATGCCGATTCCTCTGCAAGAGCCTGAGTTGCCAACCCGCCCTGCCACCGACCCTGGGGCGGCTGGCAGTTTGCTGCCACCCGTTGCCGGCGAGAAGCCTTTGCTTCTGCCTGTGCCTCCGCCGCCAATCACCACCGGTATTCCTCCTCAGCCTGCCCCTCCAGCTGACGAAAAGAAAAGCAACTGATCCTGCCTCACCTATCTGCCTCTCCCTTTCATGAAACGCTGGCATTTCCTTCTCCTTCCTGCACTCGCCCTGCTGCTTCCAAGCTGCGCAGGTTATCAACTTGGCTCCAGCAAGCCCTCGCACTTGCAGGCTATCACCAAACTGTATGTGCCGACCTTTAAGAACGACACTTTAGAGCCGCGCATCGCAGTGTTGGTGACCAACGCTGTCATCAAGCAAATTCAGTTGAGTGGGGCATACCAGATCGTTTCGCAGGACGAGGCGGACGCGACCCTCATCGGTGAGATCGACACTGTGGACCGTTCCCAGTTCCGTGCGGTTCGCAGCAACACGCTCCGCACAAGCGAGTTGTTGGTTCGCCTCCTGGTGAACTATAAAATTGTGGACACTTCCGAGGCACGTATTCACACGGGTCGCGTTACTGCTGATTCCAATGTGGTGCTGGACCCTAACTTCCAGACATCGGAGCGCCAAGCGTTCACAGATGTCGCTGAGCGCTTGTCCCACCGCTTGGTGGATGAAATCTCTGACGGCTGGTGATTGCAGATGACGAAGCCGATGGCCTGCAGCCATCGGAAGTGCGCGAGTCTCAGACGGCATCTGTTCTCGCGCCAGGCCTTCACCTGGTCGCCACGCCCATTGGGCATCTGCAGGACATCACTTTGCGCGCCCTGGACACCCTGCGCACAGCCGATCTAATCGCGTGCGAGGACACTCGCCACTCGGGTCGGCTTCTTGGTCACTACCAGATTCATCGCCCCCTAGTTTCGCTCAACGAGCATAATGAAGCTCGGCGCATCCCCGAGATTATCGAGCGCATCCTCGCTGGGGCCGTGGTGGCGCTCATTTCGGATGCGGGTATGCCAACCGTATCCGACCCAGGCCAAAGGCTTGTGCAGGCAGTCGTCGCTGCAGGCTTGCTGGTTCAGGTGATCCCAGGTCCTTCGTCAGTGTTGACGGCTTTGGCGGCCTCCGGCCTGCCTACAGTGCCGTTCTACTTTGGTGGCTTCCTGGCGCACAAGAAGGGGCAGCGTGCCAAAGAGCTGGCAGCGGCACGCTTGCGCGATTGCACCTCCGTCTATTTCGAGAGCCCCTATCGGCTTGTGGACACTCTCGAGATCATTTGTCAGGAGGCACCCGAGCATCGGCATGTCGTGGCTCGTGAGTTGACCAAACACTTTGAAGAATTTCGGCGCGGTTCGGCGCGAAGTTTGCTTGAGCACTACAAGCAGAAGACCGTGAAGGGTGAAATCTGTCTGTTGGTCGCCCCGAACGAACTTCCCAAATGGATCACTTGGTAACCCTCTAGTTTTCGACCATTCCTCCTATGCTCACCACTGACCGCTCTCTCGGCAACGACCCGCAATCTCTTGAAACCTCCCTGCAAAGCCACCTGCGTTACACGCTGGGCAAAGATGCCTCCACGGCCAATACGAATCACTGGTGGATCGCCGCGTGCATGGCTGTGCGTGACCGGTTGTTGGATGTGGCCTCTCGCACGATGACCCAGCACAAGAATGCGAATGTGCGCCGCATTCACTACCTATCGCTGGAGTATCTGATGGGTCGCCTGCTGGAGAACAACTTGCGGAACACCGACCTCTACGTGCCCATGAAGGAAGCCATGGCCAACATGGGCCAGGATCTGGACACGGTCTTGAATCAAGAGCCTGACATGGGCTTGGGCAATGGTGGTCTTGGTCGCCTAGCGGCTTGCTTCCTCGACTCGTTCAGCACACTCGACCTGCCAGCGGTCGGCTACGGCATCCACTATGAGTTTGGTTTGTTCCGCCAGGAGTTCATCAATGGCCGCCAGACGGAACATCCCGATGCGTGGACGCGCGACGGCAACCCTTGGAAGACCAAGCGCCCAGAGTATCGCATTCAGGTGAAGCTCTATGGCCATGTGGTGCAGAAGTTCGACGACATTGGCGTCGCTCGGTCTGAGTGGGTGGACACCAAGCCCATCTATGGCATCCCGTGGGACATTCCGATCGCGGGCTTCCGCACTCAGACGATCAACTTCCTGCGCCTTTGGGAAGCTCATGCCTCGGATGACTTCGATTTCCAGATGTTTAACTCCGGTGGCTATGTGGATGCCATTCAGGAAAAGGCCCGCGCAGAGACCGTTTCACGCGTGCTCTACCCGAACGACTCCACCGAGAACGGCAAGGAGTTGCGCCTCGTGCAGCAATACTTCTTCGTCGCCTGTTCGCTGGCCGACATCATCCGCCGTTACAAGCGTGATAACCCGACTTGGGAGTCGTTCGCTGAAAAAACAGCGATTCAGCTCAACGACACGCATCCAGCTGTTTCGATCCCCGAGTTGATGCGCATTTTGATCGACGATGAGTGCATGCCATGGGAAAAAGCTTGGGCTATTTGCCAAAAGGTATTCAGCTACACGAACCACACTCTGCTGCCGGAAGCCCTTGAAAAATGGAGCCTGCCGCTCTTTGGCCGCGTTCTGCCGCGTCATCTGGAGATCATCTATGAAATCAATCGTCGCTTCATGGACGATGTCGAAACCAAGTGGCCTGGTGACGATCATAAGAAGAGCGTGCTCTCCTTGATCGACGAGCGCGGTGCCAAGTCCGTGCGCATGGCGAACCTCAGTGTGCTGGGCGGTCACGCGACCAATGGTGTCGCCGCACTGCACACGCGTCTCTTGGTTGAGCAACTGTTCCCCGAGTTCAACGAGATGTTCCCTGGCCGATTCTTGAACCTGACCAATGGCATCACCTTCCGCCGCTGGCTCATGGTATGCAATCCCGAGCTGACCGCGCTGATCAACGAATCGATCGGTGAAGAGTGGACCCAGGATGCAGGTAAGCTGCGTGCTTTGGACGCCTTTGCCACCGATCCGAACTTCCAGGCTCGCTTCCGTGCCATCAAGTATAAGCACAAGGAGTATCTGGCCACGGTCATCGATAAACTCTGCGGTGTGAAGGTCAGCCCTGATGCGCTGTTCGACGTTCAGATCAAGCGCCTCCATGAATACAAGCGCCAGCACCTGAACCTGCTGCACATCTTGACCCTGTATCGTCGCCTCTTGCAGGACCCCACGGCGGACATTCATCCAAGGGTGTTCGTCTTTGGAGCCAAGGCTGCCCCGGGCTACTACTTGGCCAAGAACATTATCCACGCCATCAACGCCGTCGGTGAGAAGATCAACAATGACCCACGCCTGCATGATCGCCTAAAGGTGGTCTTCCTGCCGAACTACGGCGTCACGCTTGCGGAGAAGATCATCCCCGCCGCCGACCTGTCAGAGCAAATCAGCACCGCTGGCAAGGAGGCTAGTGGCACGGGCAACATGAAGTTGGCGCTCAATGGTGCACTTACCATTGGAACGCTTGACGGAGCAAATGTCGAGATCGGTGAAGAGGTCGGGGACGACAACATCTTCATCTTCGGGCTCACCGTTGAGGAAGTGGAAGCACTGCAAGCCAAGGGCTACAACCCGTGGGAATACTACTGGGCCAACGAAGAGCTGCGTGCCGTCATCGACTGGCTCAGCAGCGACTACTTCACGGGAACTGCAGGCGACTTCAAGCCGATCCGTGATTCCCTGCTCGACCACGGTGACCCTTACCTTGTCTGCGCAGACTATGCTTCCTACATCGCCGCGCATGAAAAGGTGGATGCAGCCTATCGCGACCACGCCAAGTGGGACCAGATGGCCATCTACAACACCGCCCGCGTCGGCAAGTTCAGCAGCGACCGCACCATCCGCGAGTATGCCGACAAGGTGTGGAATCTGCCGAGCGTGACCGTCTCGTAAAGTCGCTGCGGCATTTGCATGGGCGCATGTGCTGGTCATACTCCACGCTTCCATGCCATCCCTGCGCCTGCACCTGCACCTGCACGATACCCTCACCCGCACTGACCGCGAACTCACGCCGCTCGACGGCAAGACGCTCCGCTTCTACTGCTGCGGCCCCACGGTCTATGGGCCTGCGCACATCGGGAACTTCCGCACCTTCGTTGCACAGGATGTTTTCCGTCGTGTCGTCGAAGCCTCAGGCACGCCCACGCTGCATGTGCGCAATCTCACTGATGTCGATGACAAGACCATCCGTGATTCCCAGAAAGCCGGGCAGACGCTGACTAAGTTCACCCAGTTCTGGACCGCGAAGTTTCATGCCGACTGCACTGCCCTGAACACACTGCCGCCGCATGTCGAGCCGAGTGCCGTCGCGCACATTCCTCATCAGGTCGCGATGATCGAAACGCTGATCGAGCGCGGCCATGCCTATGCGGCCGCAGATGGCTCCGTTTATTTCCGCGTGTCCTCGTTCAAGGACTACGGCAAGCTCTCGCACCTGGAGGATCGCGAGCTTCGGCTTGGGGCATCGGAGGCTGCCTCGGCTACCGACAGCGACGAATACACCAAGGACTCGCTGACCGACTTCGCTCTCTGGAAGGCCCGCAAGCCCGAGGACGGCGTCAACTTCTGGCCTAGCCCTTGGGGTGAAGGACGACCCGGCTGGCATCTCGAGTGCAGCGCCATGATTCGCGAGTATCTTGGCGATGACTTCGATCTGCACAGCGGTGGAGTCGATCTGATCTTCCCCCATCACGAGAACGAGATCGCGCAGAGTTGCTGCAGCACGCATGGGAAGTTCGCGCAGCATTGGTTCCACATCGCTCATCTCATGGTCGATGGCGGCAAGATGAGCAAGAGCTTGGGCAATCTCTACACGTTGGAGGACCTGAAAGCGCGCGGCTACTCGGCCAATGAAGTGCGCTATGTCCTGATCGCAGGCCATTACAGCGCGCCACTGAACTTCACCTTTCATAGCCTCGATTCTGCACGGCAGGCTTTGCAGAAGCTGAGCAAGTTCGAGCACTCCCTTCGCACCAAGGCGGGGGTTTCGACCGCTCCCTCGCGCGCTGAGATCCTAGCTCACGGCACTGCAGGCATCTTTGCCGATGCCTGGGCAATTTTGCTAAATGACTTGAATGTCCCTGGGGCCCTCGGGGGCGTGTTCTCCATGATCAAGGTAGCTGACCAATCTGCGACCGACACGGCCACGGCCAAGGCAAACTGGCTGAGCCTATGGTTCGTGCTCGAAGCCCTTGGTCTCACACTCCCCATCCCCGAATCCGAAGTCGTCACCGATGTCCCCGCCGACATTCAAGCCCTTGCCCAGCAGCGTTGGGAAGCCAAGGCCGCCAAGGACTGGGCCACGGCTGATACTCTGCGCAAGCAACTTGAAGCTGAAGGTTGGTTGATCAAGGACAGCAAGGAAGGCTTCACCGTGGTGGCGAAGTAGACGTCCCATCATTGAGTAGCGAAATGCGTTTGTGGTTGAGCGTTCTATGTGGCACCTCTTCCCACAATGAAAGCGTGTTTTGTTGTTTTTGCTGTCCTGCTGATCTTGGTGGCTTCACTGCCCGCTGCTGAGCTGCGCGCCGGGGTGGCAAGGATCGACATCACCGATCGAACGGTGCCAGTGAATGATCCTTGTTTCGCCAAGGCACTGGTGTTGAAGAGCGGTGAGACAACAGCAGTGCTGATCACGGTGGATGCGGTGGCGATTGGTGAGATCGGGCGTCTTGGCAATGGCTTCCTCGCGACAGTGCGCGAGGCGTTGCAAAAGGACTTGGGCATCCCACCCGCAGGTGTCGTGATCAATGCGAGCCACTGCCATGGCATCGTGCGCGGCGATACGGCTCAGCTTGTGATCGAAGCAGTGAAGCAAGCCGCTACGCAACTGGTGCCGGTGAAAGCCGGAACGGGTGTGGCCGAGGAGAAGCGCATCAGTGAGAATCGTCGGCTGAAGATGAAGGATGGTAGCGAGGTGGACATGCGACGTGCCTACTCCTTGCCGCGTGATGAAGACGTGGCCAGCGTCGGGCCGATTGATCCTGCCGTTGGGCTACTGCGATTGGATCGTGCGGACGGCTCTCCCTTGGCGGTGCTCTATCACTTTGCCTGCCATCCCATCATGAATCCGCCGAGCAAAGGGAACTCGGCAGACTATCCGGGTTTTGCCTCGAAGGTCATTGAAGACTCTCTCGGCGGTGGAGCGCTGGCTTTCTTTGTGCAGGGCTGTGGTGGGGACATCAACCCTGTGCGCTACAAGGAGGTGTCCCGACCCGCAGATGCGGAGCCGTTGGGGGCAATGCTTGGGGCGACCGTGTTGATGGCTGTGCGGAAGCTGGAGACGAAGACGGGCGCTGAGTTGAAGGTGAGTCGAGACCTCGTCCTGGTGCCTCGCGCTGCGGATTATGAGCGCCGGATGGCCGCGATTCAGGCGGAGCAAGCGAGGTTACTTACGTCATTGAAGCCGACCAACATCAACTTCAAAACCTTCCTGCCCTTGCTGATCCAGCAGCGGCTTTCGCCAGAGTTTCCGTCGCACTACTCGCAGAGTTATCTGCATGATCAGGCGCTGGAGCGGAAGGCGATCTCACAACTGGATGCGGACAATCGTGTGCTGGTCGAGAACTACTTGGCGAACGTCCATAGCATGGAGCAGCTCACTCGGCTGAATACCAATCTGGCACTGCTGAAGAAGCACTTGGCAGAGACCAAGGCTGCTGGCCAACCGACCATCGAGGCCGAGGTCTGTGGCTTGGCTGTGGGCGACTTCAAGCTCGTGACCTTTCCTGGAGAAGTCACTGTGCAGGTCGGCTTGAACATCAAAAAGGCGGCCCATGCGCAGCATGTCTTCGTGGCTGGCTACACGAATGGCTACCTCTATTACACGCCCACGGTAGCGCAGCGACTGAACAGCGGCTACGCGCAGGAAGACTGTGACACTCTCGTCGCACCTGAGTGGCAGGCCATCTTTGAGACCAAGGCGCTGGACGTTCTTCAGCGTCTTCAGAGATGACTGCACCTCAGCACGGCGTGCGTTGAGGGTTTGCGGAACTATTCTGCGAGACGGGAGTTCCAGCTTCATGTCTCGTCTCATTCTTCTGTTCACCGTCATCATCGCTGCGGCAGCACGTGCGACGCTTGTGTTTAGCACGGGTCTGATCCCCGGAATGAATGGGGCCTACTACTTGGTGCAGGCGCGGTCGTTGCTGGAGAAAGGCGCGCTGGCGATCCCTGACCTACCGTTGGTGTTCGTGCTTCATGCCGTCGCAGCACAGGCGCTGCAATGGCTGAGTCCGCTGTCGCAAAGTGAAGCCGTCATCTGGGCGGTGAAGTTGGGGGATTCGCTATTGCCTGCGCTGGGTGTGATCCCCGTCATGTTACTCGCCGCGTCTTGGGCTGTGCTGGGGCGGGTGAATACACTCCTCGCGGTGTTGGCGGCGCTGCTGGTGCCGACGAGCGCTGTGGCGCTGACGATGGTAGGGGACTTCGAGAAGAACTCGTTGGGCATTGCCTTGATGATTACCCTGGCCTGGGCGCTGCATGAATGGATGAACCATCATGGCCGTAGGCGTGCGCTGGTCGCGGTCGTCTTGCTCGGGCTGGTGGGCATCACGCACATTGGGGTGTTTGGCAGCGCCTTGATCTTGGTCGCGACCACGCTGGCAGCGCTCGCGGTGAGCCAAGGTCGGGAGGGCTTGCTCAAGGTGTTGCGCATCGCCGTCTTCGCGTTGCCAGTGGCCCTGGTGGCGGGTGGCGTGGTCTTTTGGAAGTTCGACCCAGCGCGCGTGCGGAAGCTCCTCGGCGCGATCAGTGAGCCAACGGTGTTCCTCGGCTCGGGTATGATGCCGCCAGGCATGGCCGATGGCGGGCTGAGCTGGTTTCCCTCCGTCGCCTTTGCCATGGCGGTGCTGCCGGGCTTGGTCATCGTGTGGTGGCGCAGGCGCTCGCTGCCCATGGGCAGCGTCGCCTTGATCACTGGGGCAGCGGTCACGGTCATCGCCCTCACAGGGCCATGGGTGCAGGGGGACAAGATGTGGCGTCTGCAAATGAATGCCTCGCCGCTGGCGTTGCTGTGCTTGCTCTTTGCCCTGCTCCAGATACGGCGCGATGGGCTGCGCGCAGGCGTGGGTGTCCTAGTGCTCGGTTTGCTGCTGGTGCCTTCGGGTCTTCGGCTGCAAGCGGGCGGGCACCCCATCATCACTGAGCAGGCGCAGGCGGAGTTGCTTGGCCTCGCAGCCAGTGTGGAAGAGCCTGCCCAGACACTGGTCGTCGCGCGCCACGGCTTGGAGTGGTGGACGGCATGGTCGCTGCACACACACATCGCCCAGGCCCAGGCTCTGAAGGTGGAGGACTGGCAGCGCTACAAATATGTGTGGTTCTTGGAAGAGAAGACCAGTGGCCGGGGCGGTCCTCCGGGCATGATGAGGTGGCCGCCGGGGCGTGGTCCTGCGGATGACAGTTGGTTCGGCAGGCTGATGAGTTTGGTCAGCGGTGGCCGTGGACCAGGCATGAGACCCGGTGGCCCAGGCGGTCAGCGCAAGGGGTCACCCCCAGGCATGAGCGGTCCTGGTGGCGGCCGGGGCGGGATGCCCTCGGGCATGATGGGCGTGTCCATGCCCGACGACGCTTACTTGCTGCACGAGGGCGAGCACTTCCGCCTCGTCTGGGCCAAGGAGATGCCCGACTTCGTGCGGAATCCGCGCTCGAATGGACCGAGGCACTGATGGATTCGATTGCTCATTCGAGACTTCGCACTAAGCCTGCGTCGTTTCATGCCGTCGATCACCCTCAGCCTCATCTCCCATACCAACGTGGGCAAGACCACGCTCGCTCGCACCCTTCTGCGGCAGGATGTCGGTGAGGTCAGAGACGCGCCGCACGTGACGGCGGAGAACGTGGGCTACACCTTGATCGAGGCGGGCGGTCACTCGCTGCGCCTCTGGGACACCCCGGGGTTTGGCGATACGGGTCGGCTGTTGAAGCGCTTGAAGCGCGAGTCCAATGCGGTCTTCTGGTTCCTCTCCCAGGCCTGGGATCGCTTCCGTGAAAAGGCACTCTGGCACAGCCAGCAGGCACTCAAGAACGTGCGTGAGGAGGCAGACGTCGTTCTGTATTTGGTCAATGCGGCGGAGTCCCCAGGCGCGGCGGCCTATGTCGATCAAGAGATGGAGATTCTCGGCTGGTTGAAGAAGCCAGTGCTCGTGCTGATCAATCAAGTGGGGCCCACGCGTGGCGCGGTCGAAGAACTGGCCGAGGTCGAGGCCTGGAAGCATGAGCTAGCGCGTTTCGAGATCGTGAAGGCGGTGCTGCCGCTGGATGCCTTCGCTCGGTGTTGGGTGCAGGAGGATGCGCTGATGGAAACCATCGCCTCCGTCTTGCCGGATGAGCGCTTGGAGACCTTTGCCGTGCTGGCCCAGGCCTGGCACCGTCGACATGTGGAGATCTTCAATGACTCCATGCGCGCGCTGGGCGAAATGCTGACCGCTTCCTTGCTCGACAGCGTGGAGGTGAAGTCTAACAACGTGCTCCAGACCACCGTGCGCCTCGTCGTGGAGAAGGTCTCGTCCATGTTCGGCATGAGCGAGCGCGAGCTTGATCCCGCCATGGCGGCGGCTCGCAAAAAGATGGTCAAGGCCTTGGCGGAGCGCATGGAGACAGCGACCAACACGCTCATTGCTTTGCATGGTCTGGAGGGGAACGCCGGGCGTCAGCTGCTGGTGGTGTCACGCGAGCATTTTCAAACCCCACAACAGGTGTCCGAGAGCATCTGGGGTGCCCTCGGTGGGGTCGCCACGGGGGCCGCAGCGGGCCTGTGGGCCGATTTGCACGCCGGTGGTTTCACCTTGGGCGGTGGCATGATCGCCGGGGCCATGGCGGGGGCCGTCGGCGGCTATGCCATTGCGCATGGTTACAATCTGGTGCGTGGTGACGACTCCCGCGTGCACTGGTCGCGCGACCATTTCCGCGAGCAGGTGCGCCTCGCCTTGCTCTGCTACATCGCCGTCGCCCACTTCGGTCGGGGTCGCGGCGAGTGGCAGGCGATCGCCATCCCAGAGGTGTGGGACGACAGTGTGCGGGCCATCATCGACCACCGGGCGACGGGGTGGGCGTATGTGTGGAAGCTAGCGGTGCAAGACGCCGCCATGCCAAACGTCGTGCATCGCGAAATGGCTCGCCTCCTCCACGACAGCGCCTCCGGCTTGCTGCGCCGTCTCTATCCGACGGTCAAGCTGTGGATGTGACGCAGAGCATGCATGCTTCAGCATGTCCGGCTTAGAG
>Ga0247833_1005390_pt1 | contig 14949 bp, 13 predicted proteins | sample LaCruzMarch2015__7_FD_187117 | JGI IMG/M metagenome (GOLD analysis project Ga0247833, IMG submission 187117) | Freshwater microbial communities from meromictic Lake La Cruz, Castile-La Mancha, Spain - LaCruzMarch2015_8m | ecosystem: Environmental > Aquatic > Freshwater > Lake | place: Spain...
CTCGTTGAGGGTAAGTGTTTGTAGATTCTCTGCGACTTTACCTCCTTCAATCAGGATATGAGTAGGTTATCACATAAGGTACTCATATGCAAATAAGGGAAAACAGATGCTGATTGACAAGTTCCGCGTAAGGGAGTTCTTTGGAACGAGGCAAAGATGGGAAGAGATGGAGTTAATAATCGTCTCCTCGCAACAAAGTGAGTACAGAAGACCCCCGCAGCTACTCCTGTTTCAAGTTCAAGGTGGTTCCAAGCGTCCCAAAGATGTGCTCCCGAATGCCGTCGAACTTTCCAAATCCCTCAAACCCATTGTGGTTGCCGATTTTCGACAAGAAATGCCGACCGAACTTGGAAATATGCTCAGTAACCACCTAGTTGAGCTTCAAAAAACCTATTTGAGCCCGAAGGAAACCTTGGTGGAGGACGCCGCTAGGAAATATTTGGATCTAGTTTCCTGGGGTGAACCCAATTCGGCCAAAGTTTTAGCCGAAGCTGAAGGGATTCCCATCAGAACAATGCACTCACGGTTAATGAATGCTCGCAAAAAAGGGTTCTTGGAATCACCAGGGTCGGGGTTTAGATATCAAACTGGGGTTTAAAAGAGCGGTTTTCGGGTGAAGCTTGTGCGTGACCGACTAAAAAAACTCTAAAAATACGCATGACCGACTGGAAAAACTAGAAAAACTCCCACGCATGACCGACTGAAGAAATTGAAGAAATACGCTTAACCGACTTGGAAAATTCGGGAAATTAACCACTCACACCGCATGAGTCATCGTAAACATGTGCTAATTGTTCCTTCATGTGCTCCCCGACTAAACAGAAGGGGCAACTGATAAGAAAATCTCCGATACGATTGCGCCGCGCCACCGTGGACTCAGAGGTAAAAGACTGAAAAAATGCAGTGTGTGCAGTGGGGCCTATAGCTCAGTCGGTAGAGCAACGGACTTTTAATCCGTGGGTCGACGGTTCGAGCCCGTCTGGGCCCACAATTCTGGCTTGGCGCTAAACCCCTCTTTCTCACTAGTTTTAAGCGTGCGTTTTGCCAAATTGACCATTCAAATCCTGACTAGTCACTAGCCCAAATAATAGGGGTATCCCCAGTCCAATGTTCTATCTTTTGCGTTAAGAAAATCAGCTGGAGAAATATCTCGACTGTGCCCTTAACTCAGGGGAATAGTCTCGAACCCACGGATTACTCGCGAAAACCGAGAACGATCCGTATCCCGAATCACTGCGGGATGGGTGAGCAGTCTTTATGTGGGGAGGCTGACAGAACTTGAGTTCTAATGTAGGGACACCGACTGCACTAAAGGAACGCTCATGACTGAGATTCGTAGATTTGTCGAATAGCTCAGTTACCACCCAACAACCGAAGAAATCGCTCGGGCGCTCGCAACTGAATATCTAGCTGAATTCTCAGTGCTGGGCTTACGTTATGGCCGCATCAACAATGATGATTCGATTACAAATTTGGGTCAGTTTGGATTTCCAGACTCAGAAAACATTCGCGGCCGAAACATTCCAAGCCAAGAATGGCGATCAGGAACATCGGCAGAGATTGAAATTATTTCGGGCAAATCAAAAGAATAATGGACTCCTAATTCCGATATCTATGTCGCCACCTTGCGCGACCGTGGGGTGCTTCAAGGGTATTTAACCGTTCAGTTCCGCACAGCAATCCCCGAGAGCCAAAAGCACCACACATCTGAAGCGATCGAAGATCTGTGTGTACCTCTCTCTTTATACCTTTACTTTGTAGCTAACCCATATGGCAACCTGGGTGGGGTAACCCCCTTGTCTGCTGATGACCGAGATGCCGGAGCCGCTCAACTGACAAAAAGGCAGATTCTGATCCTGCGCGGCTTGGTCGAAGGCAAAACCAACCACGAGCTAGCCACCGAAATGGGCTTTTCCGTTTCGACCATCCGCCACGAGACCATGCGGATCTTCCAGGCGCTTTCAGTCAGCGATCGCAAGGAAGCGGCCAAGAAGGCTCTGACGCTCAGCTTGATCTAGCCCCACTCTCAAAACGCCAACCTACTCTCAAAACGCCCCACAGACACACTCAAACCCTCAATGTCGCCTTTACCCTTGCCATCCCTTAGACTAGAGACCTGATTCCGGCAGGCTTGTTTTTCGCTGCCATTCGGCGAAAGCCCTGTCTTTACCTAACAGTCCCCCAGCTACGCTCAACCCACCGCAACCTGAGGAACTTTCTAAAGATTCTTTCCAAAAGGGCACAACATTTGGCCCCCAGCGGTGTCTTAACTAGTAGAGGGCAAGACGTTGCCTTCGTTATGAAACTCGCGGGAGTTACAAAATGGCACTATTAAAGTCGAAAGCGGCGAAAGCAGCTGCAGCTACCGATGCCGCCCGCATACTGAGCGCAAATCCCGCAGACGCTCTAGAAATCTCAACAACAGGCTCAGCAGCTGATTGGTCTATCGCACAACTATCTGCCATCTACACAGAGCACCGCACACAGCTGGTCTCTCAGGCTCGTCGCATCACAAAGAACGAGGCTGAAGCTCACGAAGTAGTTCAGGAAGCATTCCTGAAGTTCATGCTTGCAGCCCCAGATCTAGATACAGCAGATCGTGCAATTGCATACCTACGTACTTCAGTAAACAACCTTGCACTCAACGTAATCCGCGCTCGCGGTGCCCGTCCAAACTTGGTTGCAATCGATGCTGACACAACCCAGGAGCGTCTGAACGAGATCGCATCTGAAAACCACATTGATCTTGATACAACTATTTCTGCTGCAGAAGATGCCGCGATTATCCGCGAAGCACTTTCTCGCCTGACCTCTGACCAGCGCACAGCGCTTGTTATGTGGGAAATGGAAGGCCGCACCACAGAAGAAATCGCAACTGCGCTGAACACAAGCCCGGCAAATGTTCGCCATATTTTGGTTCGCGCTCGCAAGTCAATGGTCCGCGTTCTTGAAGAGTGGATCGTCGATGAAAAGACTGGCCTGACAGCACTTAACGCGCTTTCAACAACATATAAGAAGACAGTTGAAATCGCACAGAAGTCATCTAAGGCTGCCCTCTCACTACTTCTCGTAATTACAGCTTTCCTTGGCTTTAACTCTATGACTGGCAATGAGTCACCTCTTGCTCCAGTTGTTGCCCAGGTTGAAACAGAATCTTCACCAATGTCTCCAACAGCACCTTCAGCGTCTGCAACAGCAACTGCAAAAGCACAAGCTGCAGCAACTCTTGCCGCAAAGAAGGCTCAACAAGCAGCGATTAACGCAAAGATCGCAGCACTTTCATTCTTTGGTCTTGATAACAACGGAATCCCAACAGGCTTCACAGTTACCGATGAAGATGGTTCATTCGGTAAGGCTCGTACTACTAAGGGAATTTCAACTGTTGGTACATCAGGAATCCTGATCAACAATCAGTTCATCACCGGCTCAGTTGGTCCAAACGTTCTTATCGATCAGCTGATCACAGTTGATGGAACAGGTACTAACTACAGCATCAACAACATCAATGTTGGTTTTGTCGGTAACTGGAACTCAGTTGAGGTTAATTCTGTTGATACATCAATCGAGCGCCTAGCTAACGGTCAGCACCTGATCACAGCAACGGCCACCATCGGCTACTTGAAGCCATCTACTTTTGCGATTCCAACTGGTTCACGCGGCTACGACCTAGCTGATGCACCAGCGACGATCACAACTCGAGTTCTTCTGAACTCAGGCAAGACAACCATCCTCGCGCAAGCGGTCCAGGTGGTGAACAAAAACTAAATAGGTTTCCTCGCCGCGTCCGGATACACGGTGGGGAATTTGGTGAATCAGCACGTGCGATTCATCGAAACGGGTAATATTGGTCTTCTCATGACATATGAGAGGGCACTTGTTACCTAAGCCAAGCGCAGGAAGTCCCTGTTCTTGACTAATCGAAAGGAAACAAATGTCTACAAAGACAACTTTCAAGCGCGTAGCGCTTGTAGCAGTTGCTGCGTTGGGCTTCGGAATGCTTTCCGTTGTTCCATCGTTAGCTGTATCTTCAGCACCTACTCTTAGTTTGTCTAAGAGTACACAAACTGTGCTAGCAGCAGATGGAGCATCAACAGTTGCAACATTCGGCTTTACAGCTGGAGCAGCAAGTGACACTGGAACATTGACAGCTACACTCACAACAAAGCCAGCTGCATCAGAAAAAACTGCAGCAAATATTGCTGTTACAGATGGCACTGAGACTAACGGTGCAGCAGTAATTGTTGATCAAACTGATACTTTAACTGCTACTGGAGTTGGAGCTTCTTCAGTTCCAGTTACATTTACTTTCGCTGGCGATGTTCCAGGAACGTATGTAATCACCTTAACTGCAACAGCAGTTACTACAGCCGTACAAACATTCACTGTTGTGGTTCCAGCTCTTGCTTATAAGACTGGTGACGGAGCAGCCGCATCTCCATTCAATACTGGTAATGGTATTGCTGGTCCAGCTAACACTGTGACTCTTACTGCTGCTTCAAGTCAGATTGATCTGCGTCGCGCTCTGGTAACTCTCTCAGGTAGCACATTCACAGCAACAGGCCTAGCTTCGCAGATTGTTCCAGAACAAGCAACAGTTGATTATTTAGTGTCAACACCATCTGCAGGAACAATTACAGCAAATATCTACAATGAAACAGCAGCAAACTCAGGTATTTTCAGTTCAACTTCTGCAGGAACAGTGACAATTACTGTTAACGCAGCGGCAATTTCGAATACTGTTTCAGCCACACTCTCTTCAGCGTACTTAAATGCTGGCGTAGGTGTTGCTGCCACTGAAGACAATGCAAATGTTGCAGCTAGCAGAACTCTTGCTACCGCAGCAGCAACGATTCCAGTCACACTTGTTGCTGGAGTTGGAGCAGTATCAGCAACTCAGGTAACTACAGCAACTATCACAGGTCCTGGATTCCTTATATTTGGTGGTTCTACAGGCCGTAGTCTTTCTGTTACAGGAGCTACCCCGGGTAACGTAGCTGTATTTGCTGATGGCACTTCTGGTGTTTCAACAATTACAATTACTTCTGGTGCATTCACGACAACCAAGACTGTTACATTCTACGGAAGCGTAGCTTCATACACACTTACTGCAAAGAACAAGTTCATTGCAAAGGGTGTAACTGATGCACAGGTCTTCACAGTAAAGGCATTAGATGCAGCTGGAGCAGAAGTTCCAGCAACAATCTACGCAACATCTTCAAGCACAGCAACAGCAACTGTATCTAGCGCTGTAGTTACATCAACTATTGGAACTCAGGCAAATGTTGGAGTTACTGGAGTTGCAAAAGGCGATGTGACTATCACTGTTGCTAACCTTGCATCATCACCAACAGTTACTGCGACATACACGATGTCAATCGTAACTGCTGGAATTGCTTCAGTTGCACTTTCATTCGATAAGGCTGAGTACGCAGCAGGCGAGAAGGCGGTAATTACAGTTACAGCAAAGAACGCTGATGCAGCTCTAGTCGGAGATGCGACATACGCAAATATGTTCACTGCGGCTGGTATCACATCATCTGCAAACCTAAATGGTTACACAGCGGATGCATCTGTAGCTACAACAAGTGGTGTTAAGACTTACACTGTTTACATGCCACTAGCTGCAGGTCCAGTTTCAATCTCTGCAACATTGGACACTTCAGTAGCAACAGCTATTCAGGCAACTGCAGTTTCAGCTACAGCAACGGTTGTCTCAGATGGTGTAGCACAGGCAGCAGCAGATGCAGCAACAGAAGCAACTGATGCAGCAAACGCAGCAACTGATGCAGCAAACGCAGCAGCAGAAGCAGCAGATGCAGCAACAGCAGCAGCACAAGATGCAGCAGATGCAGTAGCTGCTCTTTCAGTACAGGTATCAGAGATGGTGAATGCTCTAAAGAAGCAGATCACAGCTCTAACAAACCTAGTAATCAAGATCCAGAAGAAGGTAAAGGCTTAATTAGCCCTCACTTCTAACAGTGGTTCCCTCGGTCTGTAAAAAGACCGGGGGAACTCCCTGTTAGGGCGAAAACTAATTAACAATAATGATGGAAATTCATCTTTCAGAGAAGTTCTCTCACATTGAGGTTATCAATCCTCAAAGTTCATCAGTAACGATTCAGTGTGCGTTGTGGCCAAGTTGGAGCGAGCTGTTCGAAGCAACCAAAGACTCATTGAGTTTTGTTCAATTAAGAGAGCTAGAAGATTTGTTTAAAACCGAAGATCAGTCACGCGAGTTTGAGATAGAGGATGAAGTTTTAAAAATTCGCGCAGTTTAACCTCGAGCTATTTAGAAATTGCCCCTAGGACTTTGAGAAGCAGTTCAGGGGAAAGTTGTAGTGCAACACACAGCGGCCCAATGCAATCAATCGATGGGCGTCTTTCATGTCTAAAGTAACGAGATAGCGTTCCTTTATCTATTCCAGTCTTTTCTGACAAATTTTGAAGTGTGTCAATATTTAAATAGGAAAGTCGATTCTGAAGCCATTGGGCCGCTGTGTGATGCCATGGCAACGGCTGTGATGGTGGGGGGCGCAGATAGTGCAAAGTGGTTTGGCCAGCCTGAGTTAGAGGGTTATCAGGGATTTGGGGTGAATCGACATGAAGAAAGTGCGTGGGAGATTTAGGATGCTCACTATGTCTAAGAGGCTCCCATCATTTATGGCGATTGTTATCGCTTTTGTTTCTGTGGGGTTTTCTCCTGCTTACGCTGTTGATCAACGCGTTATTGACGTTGTTGAAGTTACATGGCCAGGTGCGGTTGCACCTGCCGGAAATGCTGCAGCTGTTGCAAAGGTAATTGATAAAGATGTAAATGCTGATTGGCTTAAGTTTACTGCGATGTTTGGCGACACAAAAGATCGTGGAGTTTCTTTTAAAACCGGGCAAGTTCTCAAAGATCCAATTGGTCTAGTCTCAAAGATGGCATGTATCGGATTTGCATCCTCTGATTTTATGAGCTCGATACGTCCAGAGGCATATAAGCGTTTAGGAATTAGTGATTATTCAAAGCGGTACTTACTTGTTATTGCACCTAAGGCTGGATGTGTGTGGTCTGGTCGTGCCAATTTAGGCAGACCTAATAGTCAAAGCGGAACTTTGATTTTGCACGATAGTGCTTCAAGCTTTGTAATCTCTCACGAATTAGGCCACACCTTTGGCTTAGGCCACTCAAACTTTTTACGATGCGATAACGCTGCCTATGACGGTGCGTGGGGTGAGACATGTAAGGGTGTTGAGTACGGCGGAACTATTGATGTGATGGGCAATGTTGATACCTCATCTCCTCTCAATACTTATCATCAATGGCGTATGGGTCTCATTGATGACTCTCAGATCAAACAGGTGTGGCAATCAGAGAACATAACCTTGGCACCGAGTGATTTTGCTAATGGGATAAAAGCAATATTTATTAGAGATGGTAAAGCTGCTTACTGGATTGAGTATCGTCGAAAGACAGATGGTGCTGGATATAAGCCTGGCCTTGCAATCTATCGATTAGATCCTCCGCCAATTTCTGCAGTAGTTTCTGTTAATCCTGAAGATGCCGAAGCTGCTGAGTTTGGTTCTGTTTTAGGTACTGATGTGTGGATGCTTAACCTTGATACCTATCAATACAAGGATTCAAAATCTGTTGGTGGCTCAATGACTGCGCTGACTGCAAAGACCTACTCAGGCAACGTTTCATTTAGCGCTGTGGCATCAGAGACAAGTGCCGTAGTAACCATTACAAAAAAGGCTGACACAACGCCTCCTCCAGTTCCTAACGTTTTACCTGTTGCCCAATGGAACTCTCCAAATATGGTGATCCTTGGGCCAGGCGGGGAAGATGCAGACACAGCTGTTGTTGGTTTTGAAGGACAGATCGATGGCAAGGTTGAAACATTAAAAGCATCAGATATTGATGGCTGGATGCCAACGTATTTGAGTCCTTTTGTTGCACCCAAGACTTTTTACTTACGTGATCTGCCAGAGGGTAGTTACACATTTGCAATGCGTTCGATAGATATCGTGGGTAACAAAAGTGATTGGTCTAGTTCACAAAAGGTAATCATTGATCGCGCAGATCCTGTTGTGACAAATGAGTTTGTGCTAACCGGTGCTGCAGCAAATGAGCTATCTCTTCAATGGAAGGGTGCAACTGATGCTGGAAGCGGAATCTGTCAGGTCAATCTTGTTGACGAAGATGGCTTAGTAATTCAAAGTTCAAATGTTAAGAACGCACCTGTTGTGAAGGTTGCCGGCGGTGCAACTGTTTCTGGTACCGCTCAAGTATTTGACTGCTTAGGTAACGGAAAATCTGGTGATTTATCAGTTGCTGGCAAGTTAGTTGCCGGTGATAAGAGTTCAAAGACTGGTAAGTGGAGCGCAGCAGGATCTGCATATGGCGCTGGTGCGATTAAGTGTGTAGGTAAGTGCACAGCCTCATTAACGATCTCTGGCAAAAACGATGTATTGGTTGGCACAGGTGCTGCAACGGTATCTGTTGGCAACAAGACTGTTGCCACAATTGCTGATAGCAAGGTGGCAAAACTTCGCGTAGGAGCAACTGTTGATCTTGGAACAAGCAAGAAAGTTGTTCGAGTATCTGGTTCGAACTTTGTTTTGATTGGCTTGGCTTCTTTCACAACCACACTTGGTGTTTTAAAAGATTTAGAACGCACGCCTGCAATCAGTGATCCATCACTGTCTGATGAGAAGCAGGTAAAGCTTGCCAAGCTAGGTTTTAGAGCAGAGGACTTCAGTCAAGAATGGACCGTGCTACCAATGGGTGGTGGAACAAAACTTGATGATCCTTCCCTCGATTTATGTAATGGAACATTTACATCTGAAAGAGATCGTGTTGAACGTCGCCAAGTAGCAGCAACAAAGGTTGGATCAAAATTCTCATTTTTATCAACTGAGGTTGTTAAGTACTCTTCTGTAGCTGCGGCTAGTGCAGCCCAAAAAGAGTTAGTGAAAGTCTTGGCTCAGTGTCAGATTGATAAGGGTTATAAGGATGCAACGGGTGCTGTAATTCCTTACGACTTTAAAAGCATAAAGAACATCCCTGCAGGGGTTGTAAGTGAAGGTAACCGTGTATTTGTTCATACAGTTATTGATTCAGGGGCAAGTGCCCCAACATTGCTCGGGTTTTACCAATTCAATGGCGATACCTTTACAGGCCTTTATGTAGTCAACTCTGAAGGATTTAGCGAGGCCCAAGTTGCTAAGTGGCTAAAGGTTGCAGTGACTATGGCGAACCGACTACAGGGAAAGAGCGCTTAGCCTCTCCACTTCATCGCCACTTAGCTCAACAACCTGAATAATCTCTTCCAACTGCGGCACAGTTCTGGCAGATGCAATTGGGGCACTAACCGTTGGTTGCGCACGTAGCCAACCAAGTGCAATAGCGCCCAGTGGAGCATTGTGATTCTTTGCAATCTCATCCATTGCAGTCAGAATCGCGTAGTTCTTATCTGTTGCATACTCTCTAGCACCTGCTGCGCGCTTTGAATCAACTTCTGTGATTCCTGGGCGGTACTTTCCAGTCAGGAAGCCACGTGCGATGCCGTAGAAAGGAATGTTTGAGATTCCAAGGTCAGCAACAGTTGCAGCCATTTCTGTTTCGTAGGCTTTGCGATCAACGAGGTTATAGAGATCTTGGACTGCAATATAAGAAGGCAAACTGTTGTCTTCACTAAACTTCATTGATTCACGTAGGCGTGCTGGAGTGAAGTTAGAGGCTGCGATGTAGCGGACTTTGCCTTCTGCAATGAGTTGGGCGTATGCGCCAAGCGTTTCTTCTAGTGAAACTGTTTCATCATCTGAGTGGCTGTAGTAGAGGTCGATGTAATCTGTTTGAAGACGATCTAGTGATTCCTCACATGCTGCAAAGATGTTCTTTGCAGACAATCCTGGGCGACGATCCATCTTGGAAACCTTGGTTGCGATCACCATGTCTGCTCTGTTGCCACGAGATTTCATCCAAGAACCAATGACAGTTTCTGATTCTCCGCCAACATGGCCTTCAACCCACTGGTTATACATATCTGCTGTGTCTATGAAGTTGCCGCCATGGCTTTTATAGGCATCCATTACTTGGTGGCTTTCCTCTTGCGTGGCGTTGCCACCAAAGATGTTGCTGCCTAGGCAGAGTTCATGAACGACAAGGTCAGATTCTGGGATAGTGATCATGGCCTCAGATTAAGGCACAATTACGCACATGGCGACTACAACGGGTGGATTTTCAAGTGAAGGGCTGGCTTTAGAGTCCAGAACACTTGAACTGGAATCCCTGTCGCAAAAAGAGGCGATTGAAATAGGTGAGATCGCATTAGATTTTGGATTTGCTCGAGGATTAACAATTGCTGTTGAGGTGCGATTGAAGGAGTGGACTGTTTTTCATGCATCACTGCCTGGTGCAACACCAGAAAATGATGCATGGATTGCGCGCAAAGCGCGGGTTGTTTTAGCAACAGGTAATTCAACAATGTATGAACGAGTGCTGGCTGAAGAGCAAGGTATTGATTGGTATGCGGTTAATGGATTGCCAGAAGAGACACATGCAATTCATGGTGGTGGGTTGCCACTAAATGTTAAGGGCATGGGATGTGTTGGTATTTTGTTGATTAGTGGTTTGCCTCAAGTGCAAGACCATTTGTTGGGTGTTGAAGTGTTAACAGAGTTCTTAGCTCGCAAGGGTGAGCTGCTGTGAGCATTTGGGTGTGTGGTGAAGTGTTAATAGATATTTTGCCAACAGGCCCTGTTGTTGGTGGCGGTCCTGCCAACACAGCAAAAGCGTTAGCTCGTTTGGGTCATGATGTTGATTTCATTGATGGGATATCAACTGATGCTTACGGTGTGAGTGCACGCAAGGAGTTAGAGCGTGACGGTGTGGGACTTTCGCTTTCGTTAAGTAGTGACAAACCAACCTGCACAGCAACGGTTACTTTAGATTCTGCCGGCTCTGCTTCCTATGAATTCCTGATTGATGGCACTGCAACCTTTGATTTTTCTTCATCGTGGCTGCCAGATCCGGAAGCGTTAAAGCCTTCTGTATTACACATTGGCACGCTTGTGACAATTGTTGAGCCAGCATCTACTACTTTGTTTGATTGGGCTGTTAAGTGCGCAGAGCTTGCACCGGTTGTCTTTGATCCCAATGTGCGCTCATCGGTTGTGGGAGATAGAGATAAGTACCGCGTAGCGGTTGAAAAATGGGTTGGTATTTCAAGTGTTATTAAGCTTTCAGATGATGATATTTCGTGGTTGTACCCAGATGAATCTGCTGATGAGGTGGCAAAGCGCTGGATTGCAGGAGGTGCTTCTCTAGTTGTAGTTACACGTGGTGCCAACGGCATTATTGGTTTCACCGAGCACGGCTTTGAAGAGGTCAATGGCGCCAAGGTAACTGTCGTTGACACAGTTGGTGCTGGTGACACAGTCGGTGCCATCTTGGTTGAAGGGATCATTAATCACTCTGTTTCAGGATTACATGGACAGGTACTGAACTCAGTTCTAGATCGCGCAGCAATCGCTGCAGGTATTACCGTTTCACGTGCTGGCGCTCAGCCACCGCGATGGCATGAACTAGTAGAAGCGTTGGATGCATAATGCAATTTATTGATGATGCTGAGTTTCAAATAGCAATTGATGATGACAATGGTGCACGTATTACCTCTCTTAAATGGAGAGAGAATGAGTTTGCTGTTCCTTTTCGTGGACAGGTGCATACCTCTGGTTGGTATGCGATGGCGCCTTGGGCCGGACGCATTAAAGAAGGTTTAATTACAAATAGTGCTGGTCAACAAATTCAACTGCCAGCAACTATTGATCCACCCCATGCTTTGCATGGGTTTGGACTTATCTCTTCCTGGCAAGAAATTGGCCCTGGTCGCTCACTACTTCATTTGCCATCTCCTTATGGCAATGCAACTGTTGAACAGAAAATTGAAGTTTTAGATGATGCTGTGCGTTGGTCACTTGAATACGATGACAATGGTTGCGATCTGCCTGCATGGCTTGGTTTTCATCCATGGTTTGCTCGTGATCTAGAGCGCGGGGGGAGTGCCGAAATTGAGTTTGAAGCAACAGAGATGTTGATTCGTGGCAGTGATGGCATACCAACAGGCAAACGCAGTGCGCCAACTCCTCCTCCTTGGGATGATGCCTTTACAGGCATCAAGGGCACACCAGCTGTTGTTTGGGAGGATGTGGCACGCATTTCTATTGAGTGCGATGCACCATGGTGGGTTGTTTATAGTGAAGATTCTGATGGAGTTTGTTTAGAGCCACAAACCGCGCCCCCTGATGCGCAGAACTTAGGCATTAGTGGTGAGAACTACATTGAAGCACTCTTTGTATTTGAATCTCTTGAATAGGATTAGTACATGATTAATCGCGACCGTTTAGCTCAGCTACGAAAAATCGAAGATGAACGCTTTCTCAAACTGCACCCTAAAAGTGGTGAGATGTTTAAGGAGGGTCAAAAGAACATGCCTGGCGGCGTTCCTATGTCTTGGATGGCTAAATGGCCTGGGGCATATCCGATCTTTATTGATAACGCCAAGGGTGCACGATTTACCGATGTTGATGGCAACAGCTACATAGATTTTTGTTTAGGTGATACCGGGTCAATGACAGGGCATTCACCAGATGCAACCGTTGCTGCTATTAGAGAGCAAGCCGGCAAAGGCATTACAGCAATGCTTCCAACTCAAGATGCTGCACTTGTTTCAGCAGAGCTTGCTAAGCGCTTTGGTGTGCCACTGTGGCAGTTCACAGTGTCGGCCACCGATGCTAATCGCCACGTTATTCGCTACAGCCGCATGATTACAGGGCGATCAAAGATTGTTGTTATTGATCGTTGTTATCACGGTTCAGTAGATGAAACCTTTGCAACGCTAGATAACGGTGGCAACACAGTGACCCGCGAAGGCAATATTGGAGCACCAGTTGCACTTGATCAAACAACACGTGTTGTTGAGTTCAATGACATTGCAGGCATGGAAAAAGCTTTGGCACATGGTGATGTTGCAGCGATCTTGATGGAGCCTGCAATGACAAATGTGGGCATTGTGTTGCCACAGGCTGGTTACTTAGAGGCTGTGCAAGAGTTAGCAAAGAAGTACGGGGTTATTTTGATTATCGACGAGACCCACACAATCTCTGTTGGCCCTGGTGGAATGACAGCAGATCGTGGTTTAAAGCCAGATTTTCTAACAATTGGTAAAGCAATCGGTGGAGGAATCCCAACCGGAACTTTTGGAATGACTCAAGCAATCGCAGACAAGATCAAGACAATGGTTGAACTTGAAATCATTGATACAGGCGGCGTGGGTGGAACGTTGGCGGGTAATGCTTTGTCACTGGCTGCCATGCGAGCAACTCTTACGCAGGTTCTGACTCAAGAAAACTTTGATCGCATGATTGAACTCGGAACACGTTGGTCAGATGGTGTGGATGCTGCGATTACTGAATTTGATTTGCCCTGGACCTGTAATCGTTTAGGAGCACGCGGTGAGTACATGTTTGGCAAAGTGGCACCAGTAACTGGGGCAGATGCCAACAACGCCGGGGACTTTGAATTAGAGCAATATATTCACTTGCGTATGCTCAATGATGGCTTCTTGATTACCCCGTTCCACAACATGGCGCTGATGTGTCCTGATACGGCGGTGGCTGATGTGGATGCCCATACGAAGGCGTTTAGTGAGATGTGTGCGGAGTTAGTTAAACCCTAACGACCCATACAACTTCAAACCCTTTTCATTATCTGCATCCACATACAAGATTGCATGCTTTAGCCCTTTGTTTACAAGGTAATTGATTGCCTCCACAGATAGTGCTCGTGCAATGCCTTTGCCTGCATGAGCTGGGTGGGTGCCAACAACATAGAGCTCGCCCACAGGATCTTGGTTTATTAAGTCTTGGTGGATCTTGGTCCAGACAAAGCCTTCTATCTGGTTGTTTTCTGTGGCCAAAAAGAAGCCATCTGCATCAAACCAAGGCTCTGCCATGCGGTTATCTAGATCTTGCATCGCCCAATTACCTTGATCTGGGTGATGGGCAAAGACCTGATTGTTTAAATCCAGCCATTGTTGTTTATGGAGTGCAGGGTTAAAGGTTTCGATTGTGTAGTCGTGATCTGCTTGTGGCAGTGAATCAGCGTTGAGATCCCGGTGGAGCTTAAGAATGTGACGCATTGTTAAGCATCAACAGTAAAGCGGTATCCAACATTTCGGACGGTGCCGATGATTGCTTCAAACTCAGGACCAAGCTTTGAGCGCAGGCGGCGGATGTGAACATCTACTGTGCGAGTACCACCGAAGTAGTCATAGCCCCAGATCTCTTGCAACAGTTGAGCGCGTGTGAAGACACGACCTGGGTGTTGAGCTAAGTATTTAAGTAGTTCAAACTCTTTGAACGTTAAATCTAGAACGTTGCCTTTAAGGCGGGCGGTGTAGGTGGATTCATCGATTGTTACTTCACCGCTTCTGATTTCTCCGCTGTGTGGATCTGCTGCAACCATTTCAATTGCATGCTTGCCAAGTGCGATGCGGATACGTGCATCTACTTCTGCAGGTCCTGCGGTATCAAGGATGACATCATCAATTCCCCAGTCAGCGTTCATCGCTGTTAAGCCACCTTCAGTTGTGATTGCAATGATGGGGCAACCAACACCTGTTGAGTGAAGCAGCTTTGTTAGAGACTTTGTAGCTGGTAGATCGCGACGTGCATCGATCAGTAAAACATCTGCATCTGGAGCATCTACTAAGACGCTTGCTTCGGCAGGCAAGATGCGCACCTGGTGCTGCAGCAATCCAAGTGCGGGAAGCACTTCTGCGCTGGCACCAAGAGTGTTCGTAAGTAGAAGAACTCTCGCCATTGGTACAGACTACCCCTGTGAAATCTCTGCTTCCAATTGTCATCGTGCTGGTCTTAGCCACCGCATACGGGCTTTGGTAT
>Ga0247833_1005393_pt1 | contig 14948 bp, 14 predicted proteins | sample LaCruzMarch2015__7_FD_187117 | JGI IMG/M metagenome (GOLD analysis project Ga0247833, IMG submission 187117) | Freshwater microbial communities from meromictic Lake La Cruz, Castile-La Mancha, Spain - LaCruzMarch2015_8m | ecosystem: Environmental > Aquatic > Freshwater > Lake | place: Spain...
TCAACATCCTCAGCTTCTCGAACAAATAGAGAAAGCTACAATATTAGGAAATGCACACCGCACTAAAGTTTCTATTTACTTTCAAGACGATTCAAGTGTCAAGAAAGTAGAAACGACAATTTGGGCAGCAGGGACAAAATTTATTTGTTTAAAAGGAGGAGTTTGGATTCCAATCAGTCGTTTATTAGAAATCAAAATATAATTTTATGCGCTTACTAACTACTACTCTATTTTTATTTATTTATTCACAATTTTTTAGTCAAAATCATGTTAAATGGACCTTCGAGTATGATGATATTAACAAGGCAATTGTAGCTTATGGCCGAATAGATTCAACTTGGCATACCTATTCAATTCATAATAAAAATAATTCGGGACCTGTTCCTACAACTCTAACTATTGAAAAAGGAAAAGGATTTAAAGTCTCAGGTAAAGCTCAAGAAGTAAGTATTCCAAAAAAGATTTTTGATCCTAATTTTGATTCTGAATTATTTACAATTGATATTATTTATATTGCTCAAGTTCCTATTAAAATTAAAAAAGAAGCAATCGTATCTGGAAAAGTGACTTATATGGTCTGTGACGATTCCAAATGTTATCCTCCGATTGATGTTCCTTTCACTATTAAAGTAAAAAAGTAATTCCCCATTGAAAAAAATCCTTTCCTTATTAATTGTTTTATCGTGTGTTTTTTCTTCCTTTTCGCAAGGAATGGAAGATTTTATTAAATGGCAATTGTCGGTTGAAAAAATTGATGATTCTCACGCTAACCTTGTCTTTACAGGTAAAATAGCTGAAACTTATCATATTTTTTCGTTAAAACATGATCCAGCTCAAGCTGATGGAACGGGATTAGTACCACAATTTGAATTCAAAAAATCACCAAACTATAATTTGGTTGGAAAACCTTTTGAAATTGGAAAACCAATTAAACATATTGATGATTTAGGAACTTCCTATATTTTTGAAAAAAAGGTAATTTTTAAACAACAAATAGAAGTTCTTACTAAAGATGAATTTAATGTTGATTTTGGAATTCTCTTTTTTCAATTATGCAATGACGATGGATGCGTTGGACCATTTGATTATGAAAATAAAATAAAAGTTAAAGGTTTTATTCCTTCAGGTAATACCAATCAAACATTAGAGGATACAACCAAAAAAGCCCAAGAAGCTAATGAAACTTCTTCTAATGAAACAATAGCCAAACAACAAGAGACTAAAAAAGAACCTAATAAAGAGAAAGATTCAAACATAGTTATTTTCATCGCAGGATTTTTAGCAGGATTAGTAGCTTTACTTACTCCATGTATGTTCCCAATGATTCCAATGACAGTGACCTTTTTTACGAAACAATCAAAAACGAGACGAGAAGGTATTTTCAAAGCATTAGTTTATGGTATTTCAATCATATTAATTTATGTAACTTTTGGTGTTGTTTTCACTGCCGCAACTGGTCCTTTGGGCTTAAATGATTTGTCTACAAATATGTGGATGAATTTAGTTTTCTTTGGAATTTTTGTATTGTTTGCATTTTCATTTTTGGGTGCATTTGAGATTCAATTACCATCTTCTTGGGTAAATAAAATGGATAAACAAGCGGATAAAGGTGGTTTAATTGGAATCTTCTTTATGGCTTTCACACTTGGGTTAGTTTCTTTTTCCTGCACAGGTCCAATCATAGGAAGTTTATTAGTTCAGGCTGCAACAAGTGGATCTTATATTACTCCAGCAATTGGAATGACGGGGTTTTCTTTAGCGTTAGCAATTCCGTTTACTTTATTTGCTATTTTCCCTGGTTGGTTAAATTCTTTACCACAATCTGGTGGTTGGTTGAATTCAGTAAAAGTTGTTTTAGGATTAATTGAATTAGCTTTAGCATTGAAATTCTTATCTGCTGTAGATTTAGCGTACCACTGGGATTTGTTGTCAAGAGAGTGGTTTGTGGCAATTTGGTTTGTATTATTCTTGGTAATGGGTATTTATTTGTTGGGTAAAATTCGTTTTTCACATGATTCACCTGTAGAAAAATTGAGTGTCCCTCGTTTTATGTTTGCATTATTTGCACTTACATTTTCAGTTTATTTATTCCCTGGAATGTTTGGTGCACCTTTGAAAATTATCGATGGAATTGCACCTCCAAGAACTCACTCAGAGGATAACTTTAGATATGTAAATGGTGGTTTAGAAACAGGAGTTGTTAAAGATTCAACGTATGAAAAATTTGCTGCAGACTTACATCCAGTTGGAGATGGTTCAATTCTAGTTTTTCATGATTTAATCAAAGGTACTGCATATGCTAAAGAAAAAAACTTACCGATTTTATTAGATTTTACTGGTCATGCATGTCAAAACTGTCGTAAAACTGAATCTTCAGTTTGGACAAACGATGAAATAAGACCAATGCTTCAATCTAAATTTGTAATTGTTTCGTTGTATTGTGATGATAGAACACCATTACCAGCAAGTGAAGTTCGATATTCAGAAATTGCGAAAAGACAAATCAAGAACGTAGGGAACAAATGGGCGGAACTACAAATTGAAAAATATCAAAGTTTCCAACAACCACTTTATGTTATTATTGACCACAATGGTAATGATTTAACAGAAGCAATTGGCTATACTCCAGAAATTCAAAAGTATAAGAAATTCCTAAACAAAGGAATAACGGCTTTTAAAAGAAAAAAATAGTTTTTTCGTTAATAAATCAAATTTCAAATTGAATTTTAAGGTTAAAATTGAACTAAATTTGACTCCTTGAATTTTAATTATGAAACTCTGTATTGCAGAAAAACCTAGTGTCGCCAAAGATTTAGCTGAAATTTTAGGTGCTCGAACAAAGCGAGACGGTTATTTTGAAGGCAACGGCTACTGCGTTTCATGGACATTTGGCCACTTATGCTCACTAAAGGATCCAGAAGATTATAATCCCAATTGGAAATATTGGAAATTAGAAGATTTACCAATTATTCCACAACAATTTGGAATAAAAATTAAAGATGATCAAGGTGTTAAAAAGCAATTTGAGGTTATCAAAAGATTAGTTTCAGAAGCAGAAGAAGTGATAAACTGTGGTGATGCAGGACAAGAAGGAGAACTCATTCAACGCTGGGTTTTATTAAAAGCAAAATGTAACGTTCCGATAAAACGCTTATGGATTTCATCTTTAACTGAAGAAGCAATTCGAGAGGGTTTTAGTAAGTTAAAAGATTCAAAAGAATTTGATAATTTATTCGCAGCAGGAAATTCTAGAGCTGTCGGAGATTGGATATTAGGAATCAATGGAACGAGGTTATATACCCGAAAATTTGGTCAGAATAAAATGACTTTGTCTGTAGGTCGTGTTCAAACTCCAACTTTAGCAATGATTGTTCAACGCCAAAAAGAAATCAATGCTTTTAGAAGTGATGAATATTGGGAATTGAAAACCATTTATCGAGAAACAGAATTCTTGTGTCAAATTGAACGACTCAAATCGCAAGAAAAAGCTGAAAAAGGATTGGAATATTTAAAGGATAAACCTTTTGAAATTACTTCATTTGAACAAAAAGAAGGAAAAGAAGGAAATCCAAGGTTGTATGATTTAACTTCCTTACAAGTTGACGGAAACAAACGTTATTCGTTTAGTGCTGAAGATACTTTAAAGCATATTCAAAGTTTATACGAAAAGAAATTAGTTACCTACCCACGTGTTGACACAACTTATCTTTCAGAAGATTTACATCCAAAAGTGCCAGGAATCCTTGCTAATTTAAGAGATTATAAACGTTTTACTGATTTATTATTAGTAAATCCTATTCCAAAATCGAAAACTATCTTTGACGATAAAAAGATAACTGATCACCATGCGATTATCCCAACAGGGGTTCACCCTTCAGGAATATCAACCGATGAACAACGAATTTATGATTTAATCACACGAAGATTTATTGCCGTTTTTTATCCAGAATGCAAGGTTTCGAATACAACTGTTTTGGGCAAAGTTGATAAATTAGATTTTAAAGCCACAGGAAAACAAATTATTGAACAAGGTTGGCGCATTGTTTATGAAGATTTAAAGACTTCAAATTCTATAGAATCAAAAGATGCAAAAGCAAAAGAAGCAGAAGAGAAGATCTTACCACAATTTACTGAAGGTGAATCTGGCTCTCATGCTCCCATTATTCATAAAGGTAAAACGAGTCCGCCAAAACATTATACCGAAGCTACATTGTTACGAGCTATGGAAACAGCCGGAAAAATGGTAGAAGATGAAGAAATGCGTGATTTGATGAAAGAAAATGGAATCGGAAGACCATCAACACGAGCTAATATTATTGAAACACTATTTAAACGAAAGTATATAGAGCGTAAAAAAAAGAACATTATTGCAACTGAAACCGGGATGCAATTAATAGATGTTATTTCCAATGATTTATTAAAAAGCCCAGAATTAACTGGTCAATGGGAGTTTAAATTACGACAAATAGAAAAGGGCACCTATGATGCCCAAACTTTTAAAGACGAACTATATAAAATGGTTCGCGGAATAACGGATGAAGTAATTTTTAAGAATTAATTACTCTTTAATAAAATAGTATCTATAACTAGCAGTGGTTGCCCCATTTAAGTCAACTAATTCCATTTTTTTTGAAGATAAAACTTTTACATCATAAACTAGCTTAGGGTTAGAAGGATTAAGAGGAGTATTTATAAATGTTTCTATTCTTTGCTTGTCAAGCTTTCCTTCTAGAGCAGCTAACCAATTCCAAGTTCCAGTATAAGTAACATTATCAACCGTTCTTACTAATACAGAGTCACTTCCGCTAATTGAAAAACTTATCGTTTGATTTGAGGTTATTTCCGCTCCAGTCGTATCAACAATTTTATCTAATTTCCAAGTCTTATCAATTAATCTCTTTTCAGGAGATTTAAATGTAATGAATGGTTTTTCATATTTACCACATGAAGCTAAAACAATAATTGCTGATAAAATAAGTAGTGTGTTTTTCATAATTTGGATTTTTCGGTACAAATTTAATATAATTTTTTTTACATTTTGTTGGGAGCTTCAATTCCAAGAAGTTTTAAGCTCTTTTTTATAATTTTTGACACTTCTAAACTAATTTTTAATCTGTTCATTTTAAAAGATAAATCAGGTTCTATATTGATTTTAACGCTTTGATAAAAGTGATTATAGGATTTAACCAATTCATATAGGTAGTTTGCAACCAAAGCTGGTGAAAAGGTTTTAGCAGCTTCATTAATGATTTCTGGAAAATTATTTAACAATTTAATAATCTCAATTTCTTCTTTCATCAATTGAACTTCTTGAAATGACAGATCAAGTTCGCCTGCTTTTTCAATTAATGAACAAATTCTAGCAAACGTATATTGAATGAAAGGTCCAGTATTTCCATTTAAATCAATTGATTCCTCAGGATTAAACAACATTCTTTTCTTTGGGTCCACTTTAAGCAAGTAATATTTCAATCCTCCCATTCCAATTTGGTAATACAAATGTTCGCGTTCAGCCTCGTTCATACCTTCCAAATGACCTCTTTCTTTGGTCATTTCAGTGGCTTTTTCAACTACTTCTGCCATTAAATCATCAGCATCTACAACTGTCCCCTCTCTTGATTTCATTTTTCCAGAAGGTAAATCTACCATCCCATAAGATAAATGAAAACAGTTTTCAGCCCATTTATAACCCAATTTTTTAAGGATTAAAAACAAAACTTTGAAGTGGTAATCTTGCTCATTCCCAACAGTATATACCATTCCGTTTAATTGTGGGAAATCTGAAAAACGATCAATTGCAGTACCAATATCTTGTGTGATGTAAACAGCGGTGCCGTCTGAACGTAGCACAAGTTTTTCATCTAATCCTTCATCTGTTAAATCAATCCAAACAGATCCATCTTCTTTTCTAAAGAAAACTCCATCTGATAAACCTTTGATGATTTTATCTTTTCCTAGCAAGTAAGTTTCAGATTCATAATAAAGTTTATCGAAATCAACCCCCATTGTTTTGTAAGTCGATTCAAATCCTTTATAAACCCATCCGTTCATTGTCGTCCAGAGTAAGTAAACTTGTGGATCTCTAGCTTCCCATTTCACCAACATTTCTTTAGCATCTCGTAATAAAGCAGTTTGATTTTTTGCTAAATCTTTGATTTTATCGTCGATTGCTTGGATTACTTTTTCGTCTTTCCCTTCCTTCGCTTTTTCGAAGTTCAAAAATGCATTTTTAGTTTCTTCACTTAAAGAGTCAAAATTTCCAGTTTTCCATTGTTCAATGATTGCTTTAGCTTGTTGATTGAAGTGTTTATCAAATTCAACATAATATTTTCCAACAAGTTTATCACCTTTTAAACCAGTATTTTGAGGAGTTTCTTTTTCGCCTTTTTCGTTTATTGGAGAAAATAATTCCCAAGCTAACATACTCTTGCAAATATGGATTCCACGGTCGTTAATCACTTGCGTTTTTATCACTTCGTGACCGTTTGCTTTTAAAATTTCAGAAACAGAATAACCTAAAAAAATATTTCTTAAATGTCCAAGGTGCAGGGGTTTATTTGTATTGGGTGACGAATATTCCACCATCATTGCAGGTTTTGACTTTTCAGGAGAAAAACCAAAGTTGGAATCAGAATGAATGGTATTTAAGTTATTTAACCAATATTTGTTAGAGAAAATGAGATTTAAAAAACCGTTTACAACTATGTATTTCTCGATTTCAGAAAAATTTGATTTTAAAAAATCTCCGATTTTAGTTCCTGCTTCAATTGGTGAGCATTTCATCAATTTCACAAAAGGAAATACAAAAAGGGTTAAATCCCCTTCAACATCTTTTCGTGTTTGCTGAAATTGTATTAAACTTTCATATATTTCAGCACCAAATAAACTCGTTGCATTTTCAATAATTACCTTTTTTATTTGCTCTTCCATCACTTTTTCTCTAAAACCACCATTAAATGTTCAATTATGTCAAATGCTATTTCAGCCATTGTATTTTGTTTCTCGTCTAAACAAGGATTTACTTCAACTAATTCAAAGGCTACCGTTTTCGGAAAATTCAAACAGCCTTCCAATAATTCTTTTGCTTCTTCTGGAGATAATCCATTTGGAACGGGCGTACCTGTACCGTGAGAAGTTAAAATTGGATCCATTGAATCCACATCAAAAGAGATATAAATGAAATCACAATTTTGAAGTTTTGTTTCTATTTGACTTAAGACTTCTTTTATACCTAAACTTCTAAGTTCCTCTACGCTATAATTTTTTATTTTGTTCTCGTTTATTAGGTAATCTTCTTCGACTTCAGTATCTCTAACTGCGACAAAAACTAGATCTTCAGGTAAAATAGAAGAAGATTTTAACTGATTCCATAGATTAGCTGTTACTTCATCAACGTTATTTTTCTTGCAATCTAAATTATCTGTTCCAATTGCTGTTGCTAGTGGCATCCCGTGAAGATTTCCAGATGGCGTTGTATAAGGTGTATGTAAATCTGCGTGAGCATCAACCCAAATAACACCAATTCTTTTTGATGGATTTGCGTTTTTAATTCCAGCAATTGTAGCTCCAGCTGAACAATGATCGCCAGCTATTATAAAAGGGAATTTATTTTTGGATAAAGCAGCTTCTACCTCTGATTTAATATTTGAGTAAACATTCACCATTCCATCAATTCTTTTCGCATGGATGTATGGCGTTGGTTTATCTAACAATTCATTGAAAATCGGTAAAATATAAGGTCGGTATTTATCAAAAAAATCACTTTCTTTTTTTCGTGCTGCAGAAATAATTGCCTGAGGACCTAATGATGCTCCGCGAGTACCAGCACCTATCTCAGAAATGTTTAAGATTAATTGAATGTTTGAGGTCATAAAATCTTTTTATTGTGAATTTAGACAAAGATAAAATTAATTGTTAAAAATAGATTGTTAGAAACCTATTGCAACCTAGAAATAATTCATTACTTTTGCACCCTTATTTAATAATTTAATTTATAAACACTATGAATTCTTACGAAACTGTTTTCATTTTAACTCCCGTTTTGTCTGATGATCAGGCAAAGGAAGCAGTACAGAAGTTCGAGAGTGAGATTACGGCATTTGGTGCTAAAATCAAACACTCTGAGAACTGGGGATTACGCAAGTTGGCGTATCCAATCCAGAAAAAGTCTACCGGATTCTATTTTTTAATAGAATTTGAAGGTGAAGGCGATGTGGTAGCAAAATATGAATTGATGATGAAACGCGACGAAAGAGTATTGCGTTTTCTTACAATGAAAATGGATGTTGACCATGTAGCATACGCTGAAAAAAGACGTATAAAAGCTGGTAAATCCGCGACTGTAGCTTAATATTAACCCACAAAAACATTAAAGATGTCAAACGATATTCGTTACCTAACCCCGATTAATATTGATATTAAGAAGGATAAATATTGCCGTTTCAAAAAAAGCGGAATTAAGTTCATCGATTACAAGGATCCTAATTTCTTGTTGAAATTGATCAACGAACAAGGAAAAATTCTTCCTCGTCGTATCACTGGTACTTCAGCTAAATACCAAAAAAGAGTCAACAAAGCAATCAAACGTGCGCGTCACCTTGCGATTTTGCCTTATGTTGGTGATATGTTGAAATAAGCCTATTGTTGAACTTAAAAGACTAAAAATATCATGGAAATTATCCTAAAGAAAAATGTAGATAAGCTTGGTTATGCAAACGAGCTTGTTAATGTGAAACCAGGTTATGGTCGTAACTTCTTGATTCCTCAAGGTTATGCTGTATTGGCAACACCAAGTGCTAAAAAAGCACACGCTGAAATTATGCGTCAAAAATCTCACAAAGAAGCTAAAATGCTAGCTGAAGCTCAAGAATTGGCTGCTAAAATTGAAGGTCTTACTATTACAATTGCTACGAAAGCAGGTGAAAATGGTAAAATCTTTGGTTCTGTTAGCACGGTTCAATTAGCTGAAGCTATTCGTAAAGCTGGTTTTGAAATCGATCGTAAATCTTTAAAAATTAAAGACGAACCAATTAAAGAAATTGGAACTTTTGAAGCAGAAGCTAACCTTTACAAAGGTGTTAAACAAGCATTCAAATTTGAAGTTGTTAGCGAATAATAGCTCAACATTTTTATTAAGAAAGTCCGGAAGCAATTCTGGACTTTTTTTTTTGTCTCAGCTCGGAAAGTGTTTTTAACTAATGAATTCGTATTTTTACACTGCTAACACAAATTCTACTATCATGAAAAGCTTATTAATTTTATTCGTTTGTTTTTTTTCGTTTCAATTTTTTGCTCAAAACACACTTGTATCTCAAGGTACAACCTTTGAAGGAGAACCTTACTTGGCCGTAAATCCTCAAAATCAACAACATCTAGTAGCGGCTTGGATGGGATTTCAAGTAAACAACAAAGTCGTAATAAAATCCTCTGTTTCAACAAATGGAGGAATAACTTGGACAACTCCAACTTGGCAACCACATATAGTTTCAACGTATTCATCCGCCGATGTTTCTGTGAAGTTCGATAATAATGGAAATGTATTTCTCAACTATATTGATTACGACAATGAGTTATTTACAGCTGGACAAGTTGTAGTAAGAAAATCATCTGATGGTGGAATTACGTGGGGAAGTGCAGTTGAAGTATTATCGCTTTTAGATTGTCCCAATAAAGTTTGTTTGGATCGACCTTGGATGGTAATTGATTGTTCTGGAGGACCTTTAGATGGAACGATTTATATTACAAATATGAATGCAGAACAACCTACTTTGGTTACTCCTCCATACAATCCCTATGTAACGGTAAGCACAGATAATGGTACTTCTTTTGCTCCGCCTCGTTTCTTAGATACATTAGGTTTTTTAGCTGGATCGACAGTTTCACAACCAATGCCAACACCAACAGTAGCGAGTAATGGAAAATTTTATGCAATTTATCCGAGTTATCTTCCTTCTCAAAGTCCCTTCGCACGTTTAATTTTAGCAAGTTCATCTACCGCTTGTTTAGATGTAAATCACCAAATAGCATATCAAAGCGCAAGTCCATTTTTAGCAAATAATGCAACAAATGCATTGTTGAAAGCAGGTTATTTATTGCGTTCAAATCCTAATGACCCAAATCACTTGGCATATTTCTTTTTGTCAGACTTAGACGGAGATTCAGATATAAAAATGATGGAAACAACCAATGCTGGAACAAGCTGGTCAGCAGTTAAAAGAGTAAATCAAGATCCAATAGCGAATGGAAAATTGCAAGACTTAGTATGGGCTGATTTTGATAACGATGGCGATTTAGTTGTTTGTTGGAGAGACAGAAGAAATGCATCTGGTTCAACTTACGGTGTTCCAACAGAGATTTATTGTGCAGTAAGAAGAAATGGACAGCCAGATTTCGAAGAAGATTATAGTATTTCATCTTTGCAAGTTGACCATAATGTTGTATTGGAAGACAAGGGAAATGATTTTATGAACGTTGCGCTTCAAAATGATACAGCGTATGCGATTTGGGGCGATGTGCGTTCTGGAACTTTGAAGATTTACGTGAATAAATGGAATATCAATAACCAAAGTTCAAGTTTGTATGAAGTTTATACACAACAAGAACAATTGCTTTATCCAAATCCAGCGAGCCAAAATGTTACATTACCTGAATCGGCAATCAATGCTGAGTATTATTTATATGGTATCAATGGAAAAGTAATTGAGAAAGGGATTTTGAAATCACAAGTTTTTGATTGTCAGAAGTATAAGAATGGAAATTATTTTTTCAAAATTGTAAATCAACAAGGAGTTTCAGTCTATAAATTCCAAATCCAACATTAAAAAAAATCTATGAAGTATTTGATTACTGGTTGTTTATCTTTTTTTATATTTCAAAATGTCAGTGCAAAAGCGCGTTTCGTTCGGGTGACTTTTGGACTAAATCCATCCAATGAAGCAAGTATTATTTGGGATCAAAATAGAGGTGAATTCTTGGGATTATACATAGATACCGTTGATCCAAGTGTCAATCGATTTCGAACCAAGCTAGAATTGTCTGCAAAAAATTCTGCGCGCGGAATGAAAAATCACATCGTTCGCTTGAAAGATTTAAAACCAAATACACGCTATTATTTTACCATCAAAGACACAGAAGGATTTGGAAGAACGTATTATTTTTCAACCGTTTCTGATAGTCCTAATGAGCGTTTTTCTTTTATTGCTGGAGGAGATTCGCGCGATAATCGAGTTGTTCGACAAAAAGCGGATAAATTGGTAGCCAAATTAAAAGCACATGCCGTTTTGTTTAATGGCGATTTTACAGGAATTGACATTGAGAAACAATGGAAAGAATGGTTTTTGGACTGGGAAAATTCGATTGATACGGATGGTAGAATTACACCTTTAATCGTTACAAGAGGAAATCACGAACATTCAAATAAAGTTTTAGTTTCATTGTTTGATGTGCCTCACAAAAAAGTTTTCTATAACACTGTTTTCGGAGGGAATTTATTGAATTTAGTCTCTTTAAATTCTGAAATTCAAAAAGTTGGACCACAGAAAATATTTTTAAGAAATACCTTGGCTGAACATGCTAATTTTCAATGGCAAATTATTCAATATCACCGACCAGTTCGAGCGCATGTTGCCAGTAAGAAAGAAATGCAAACGCAGTACAAAAATTTCGTTCCATTATTTGAAAAGTATAAAAATGTGCGTTTGTGCCTCGAAAACGATTCGCATACATGGAAAGTCACTTGGCCAATCGTAAGCAGTAAAGAAGCGGATGCTGACGAAGGTTTCAAACGCGACGATGCGAAAGGAATCATTTATGCAGGAGAAGGAACTTGGGGTGCGCCACTAAGAACTGCTGATGACAAAAAATCGTGGACGCGCGATTCAGAAGCTATCAATCAATTTAATTGGATTTTTGTTTCAAAAGAGAAAATTGAATTAAGAACCGTAAAATACGAAAACGAAGCTGACGTTGAGTCGCTTACAGAAAAGAATCGTTTCCAAATGCCTAAAAATATTGAACTATACGGTCCAGTTAATGGAACTTTAGTGGAGATTTTTCCTCGGTAGTTAGCTTTAAAAAATTGAAATTGTTTGTATCTTTTAAAGTGATAAAAAAACAACTTTGACCAAATAAATTAACTTTGTAGTAATGAGTGATTTTATTGTTTCAGCTAGAAAATACCGTCCGCAAACCTTCGACACAGTCGTTGGTCAAAAGTCGATTACGGTTACCTTAAAAAATGCAATTAAGAGCGATCATTTAGCTCAAGCATTTCTTTTTTGCGGTTCTCGTGGAGTTGGAAAAACAACTACTGCCAGAATTTTAGCTAAAACAATCAACTGCTTCAATCGAACTGTAAATACAGAAGCGTGTGACCAATGCGATTCTTGTATTTCTTTCAACACAGGTTCTTCGCTCAATGTTTATGAATTAGATGCGGCGTCAAATAATTCTGTTGATGATATCAGAAGCTTAATTGACCAAGTGCGTGTTTCTCCCCAATTAGGGACTCACAAAGTCTATATCATCGATGAGGTTCACATGTTGTCAACACAAGCGTTTAATGCGTTTTTGAAGACTTTAGAAGAACCACCAAAGCACGCGATTTTTATTCTTGCTACTACTGAAAAGCATAAAATTATTCCTACGATTCTTTCGCGCTGTCAGATTTTTGACTTCAGTAGAATTCGTGTAAAAGATATTTCAGACCATTTAGCGCAAATTGCAACGAAAGAAGAAATTTCTGCTGACCCTGAAGCTTTGCATTTAATTGCAATGAAGGCTGACGGTGCTTTGCGAGATGCATTATCCATTTTTGATCAGATTGTAACTTTCGCTGGAAATACGATTACTTATAAAAATGTACTTGAAAATTTAAATATTCTCGATTACGAATATTACTTTAAAGTTGTTGAAGCAGCTGAAAAAGAAGACATTCCTTCAGTACTTTTGATATTAAATGACATTTACGAAAAAGGTTTCGATGGTCACAATTTCATCACTGGATTAGCTGAGCATTTCAGAAATTTACTAGTCTGCAAAGACATCAGAACCGCTTCTTTGTTGGAAGTTCCAGAAATTACACAACAACGTTTCATTGAACAAGCAAAACTAATTGAAGCTTCACGCATAATGCGAGCTTTGAGTGTAGTTAGTAAAACCGATGTAGATTACAAAGCGTCGAAAAATCAGCGCTTGTTAATTGAAGTTGCTTTGTTGCAGCTTTGTTCTTTAAAACAAGAGCAAGAAAAAAAAAATGTCTAGCTGAACGCGTTGATATTCTTCCATTTCCAAATCAAACTTTAAGAAAGAAACCAACACCAGCGAAAACTGTTGCTTCTGTTCCCGTTTCTATTGTTCCTCAGGAAGTTAAGCCAGTTGTGTTATCTTCACCAGCAGGTTCAGTCGATGCGCCTCATATTTCGATCAAGAAAATATTAGAAGAGCAGAACAAAAACGAGCCAAGTTTAAGCAAAGAAAACGAAGAGCGAGAGCCATTCACACATGAGCAATTAAAAATGTTTTGGAAGCGATTTGCTTTTCAGATGAAAGAAAACAGTATGGAAACTTTTTACAATGCTTTGATAAAAAGAGAACCTGTATTTCTAGATGATGAGAAATTAGCTATCGAAGTAGATAATAATGTGCAAATCGACTACATCCAACCACATTTAAACGATTTTATATCTTTTTTGCGTAAAAATTTGAAGAATTATTCGATTTCTGTCGAACTAAAATTGTCTGATGAACAAATAAGTGAAGTGAAATTTTTAACAGGAAAAGACAAATTTGCTGTGATGGCAAGAAAAAACACAAATCTCCACAAATTGAAGAATATGTTTAATCTGGACATTGAGTTTTAAGTTTATGTTCAAGCTCGGAAAATTCAGTTCGTCAGATGAAAATTTACTTCAATGTGTAAGTGATTTTTTGTTAGAATGGACTAGGGAAGGAGCATCTTTTGTGGTTCATTCCTCTGGTTCAACTGGTCCACCTAAATTGATAGAGATTTCAAAAGTGCAAATGATAGTTTCTGCACAAAAAACAAATCATTTTTTTCAATTCAATTCTGAAACAAAAGCACTTTTATGCCTCTCGCTTGACACAATTGCTGGAAAAATGATGTTGGTGCGTGCTTTAGTTGGTGATTATTTTCTCCAAATTGAAAGTCCAAGTGCAAATCCATTGAAAATGATTACGGAGCCTATTGATTTTTTGGCAATTGTTCCATTGCAACTTGAAACTATTTTAAAGGAAACGCCTGAGAAATTAAACTTAGTTAAAACAATAATTGTTGGTGGCGCGCCTGTTTCAGATAAATTAAAGCAATTACTCAAGGAAGCAAAGAAAACAGTTTTTCAAACGTATGGAATGACAGAAACCGTTTCTCACATTGCTTTGCGAAAAATAGGTTTTGAAGAAATTGATGCTTATGAAGCCTTGCAAGGTGTCACTTTTACAGCTCTAGAAGGTAATTTAGAAATTCATTACCCTGAATTATTACCACAACCATTGTTAACAACTGATTTCGTTCGTTTAATCGATTCAACGCATTTTGAATGGATTGGAAGAACTGATTTTATAATTAACAGCGGTGGCGTGAAGTTAAGTCCAGAAGTAATCGAGCAAAAATTAGCATGTTTAATTGATGTACCCTTTTTCATTTCTTCCGTTCCAGATGATTTACTTGGGAATAAACTAACTTTAGTACTTGAAAGTGAGCGCGATATTTCAATGAAAAAATCAGATTTTGAAGGGTTACTTACGAAGTACGAATTCCCCAAAATGTTTGCAATAATTCCTACTTTTGAACGAACAAGCAGCGGAAAAATAAAGCGAAAGGCAACTGCATCTAAAATTCAAGCCAATGATTGGAAACCGATTTTATGATATTCTTGGTTTACCTTTTGGCGCAAGTGAGCAGTTGATAAAAAAACGCTACAAAGAACTTG
>Ga0247833_1005401_pt1 | contig 14933 bp, 13 predicted proteins | sample LaCruzMarch2015__7_FD_187117 | JGI IMG/M metagenome (GOLD analysis project Ga0247833, IMG submission 187117) | Freshwater microbial communities from meromictic Lake La Cruz, Castile-La Mancha, Spain - LaCruzMarch2015_8m | ecosystem: Environmental > Aquatic > Freshwater > Lake | place: Spain...
TTCAAAAATACTTCCAATAATACACACACACACACACACACACACACACAAATTTTAGGTTGTACTCGTACAGAAACAACGTGGACGTGGTTCGGGTACACTATATGCAATGAAAATATTACGTAAATCTCACTTGGTCCGTCGACGACAAATTGAACGTACTAAGACTGAACGTATGGTACTATCCGTACTAGATCATCCATTTATTATGAAAATGTACTATGCATTCCAAACGTCAGATAAGTTATTTTTAGTATTGGATTATTGTCCGGGCGGGGAATTATTCTTTCATTTAAGCCGATATCGACGCTTCCAAGAACCGGTATCAAGATTTTATGCTGCTGAATTACTATTGGCTATTGGACATTTGCATAAAAATGGGATTATATATCGAGACTTAAAACCCGAGAATGTATTACTAGATGCATATGGACATGTGAAGTTGGGTGACTTTGGTTTGGCTAAGGATGGTATATGTCATCCGACACAGGGAGCCAAATCAACCTGTGGGACACCAGAGTATATGGCCCCGGAGGTACTAAATCAAAGTGGACATGGATTTTGTGTTGACTACTGGGGATTGGGTATGATCCTGTATGAGATGATGACTGGATTGCCACCGTGGTATACCACTGATAGATCAAAATTATTCCGACGACTACGTAGTGCACCATTAGTCTTTCCAAAGGAAGTACAATTCAGTCTTCATTGTAAGGCTTGCATTACAGGCTTGCTTGAGCGTGAGCCACGGAATAGACTAGGCGTCATGGGACTGCGTAGTGCAATGCGACATGAGTTTTTCTATCGACGTATTAACTTTGATGCATTACGGTCGCGTCAAATAGCCGCACCGATACGTCCGTGTGAGGCCTGGCAGCAATTTAGTAAGAATAATAACAATGCCGCTGTCGGTGGTGACTATGATAGTGAGCAGCAGCAGCAGCAGGAACACTTATCTGGTGTTGTTGATGGTATGGGTGGTGGGGGATATTGGAAGAATGAAAACAATACCGGTCCTTCATTAGATTATGATGCCATGGGGAGTATTACTATCGAAGCATTGGACGTTGCAACAGCCAATTTTGATGACTCATTCAAACGCATGCCCATTGAAACAGAGGATTACGAGAAAGAACAACAAGCGGCAGGTCATCCGCCTATTAGCGAAAGTGAATTAAATTCACAAACCTTTCGTGGATTTACATTTGATGGTGACTTGCATATAGAGAAAACAACTGATGATGATCAACGAACACATTATGATCATAATACAATTGGTGGACGACCTCCTCCTCCATTTTCTTCGGGTAAGAGGTCCTTTTAAGGCTAGAATGTAATTTAATATATGCCAGACAAGATTACTCCCATGTAGCTGACATAATTGGCAACTCTCTAAAATTATTCGTCATTACATTCTTTTACCGCCGTTTTTCCACCCACACTTGTGCCCTCTATATTTCGTTTAACGCTATCGTCACTCCTCAATGTTTCATTAATTCAGACACAAAAGCTCGTGCCTCATCACGAGTTCCCATCCGTACTTGCATTTTACGATGTCCCGTCTTTGATAACATCTTAGATGCACCACTATTCAATATTGTTTCTACAATCTCAAATACATTCGGATACTTCTTCTCATCCATAAGACTAATTGTACAATTAGGTAATGCGAATGATTCCGTGGGTACTAAATGATCAAACCAATGCTTTGCACTCGGTGGTTTGTTGACACCCCCCTCTCTCATACTATCAATACTGGGGACTATTACTGGTGGGATTAAATTTTGGAATGCCACCTCGGGTGCCGATCCACTGTGTAACTTGCATGCCGTGGGGGGTAATTCAAACAAATGTAAGAATGAATCGACTGTATGGATGGCCAAACTTGTTTTCCAACTACTACCAAGTATCATCCCCCCGGCTGCACGTTTCTCAACGACTTTGGCTTTACTCATTAATTCACTAATTAAAGGAGAGGATAATTCAAAGTTCCCAATCCCCGCATCTACATTCTCAAGACCAGGAGCATTTTTGGACTTGAAGTCCATCGTCGTTGATGCTTTCTTTGCGTGTGCCTCCTCAAGTTGGAGAGATTGTGCTCTTTCACGTATCGAACATTGTACATCATCTTCCAAAATCTTCTTTTCCATCTTCCATCCAGTTAATTCCAACAACACCGGATCAAGTAATGAAGGTACACCGACCAATATACGCTTTTGCATATCAGCCATTTTCATTAATAGGTCCTTAATTTGTATACGTCGATTACATTCCACATCCTTCATGGATAGAAATAATTTTGATAACTCCGATGAACATTTTTCCCATACTGAGGATAGGAATGCCACGGACATACGATACCTCATTTCTTCAATCCATACATCGGCACATTCCTTCACTAGATCAACACTACTATCATCACTACTTGTCTTTTTATGTAATGTAGTGGCGGCGGTAGCCTCGGACGATGATGCTGCCGACGACGATGACGTCAATAATGTATTATCATTCTTTTTATTATTGGCAATGGTGTTGTTGTTGCTAGTGGTGTAATCAGTCATGCGTTTATAATAGATTGTCCATGCTTTACATACCTCCTCTTCCGCAACCTCCAATTCCATCATTATCGAATCACCTAATTTTTCCATTACTCCTATTTCATTCTTCATCCGTTCTACCAATACTGATAATTCCGGTAATACACCTTCATTAGCAAAGGCAATAAATTCATTATACTTGATTGCGATGGATATAGCAGAATGTGCCATTTCTTGTATAATTAAACCACAATTCTCTGTATGATAATATTCTGTTGTAATGGTAGTAGTAGTAGTAGAAGATGACGATACTCCCCGTCGATGAGGTTGTTGCTGTTGTTGTATGAGAGACATGGGATCGACCACATTAGCGTGAATGTTAGTAGTAGTAGTAGCAGTAGTGGTAGTAGCACCCCCACTATTGCTGCTACTATTCATCATTCCTCCTCCTACTCCTCCACCAATTCCTCCTCCCTTGGATGCCAACATAGTCTTCTTCTTTCTTATATCCACAATTGGCACACCCCGATCATCAATACATCCCTCACCGACACTTGTCATGGCTGCACAGTAAGATGCAGCGGCGTGTACCCATCCCCGTACTAATAGATCGGCTGTCTTGGTTTCGTGTACGCTGTCCTGCACTAATGTACGAAAGGCACGCCAATATAAGGTCGAGGATTGAAGTTTGGATTCATATGCCGAACGACGTTTGTATTCGTATGCGCATAGTTTGGTATGTGTTAGTAGTCGACTCTTGTAGACGGACGATGACGACGATGAGGATAACGACGGCGAAATGCTGTCGTTACCGTTATTATCCTCCCCCCCTTCCTTCGCAAGACGCTGGTGTTGCTCATTGTCCTCATTGTCCTCATTGTCAAGTGCTACCTCATCATGGTCAAATGCCAGCTCCTCGTCATCTTCCTCCTTCTCATCGCCAGGACCAATAATTACAACATCGTCGTCGTCGTCGTCGTCGTCATTGGAATTTACCGGTGGTGCTGGAGGTTGATCTGCTGGCATGGGTGGAAGGTCGTCATATACTACATTAGTCGATGATGACGACGGCGACGGCATGGTATTATCGTTGTCATTGACGTCGTCATCCGAGGGGGTAGTCGTCGTCGGCGGCAACATCGTACTCTTCGTCTATTAGGAGCTTCGCCTCTCGTCTCCTAGGATTTGGGAATTGAGTATCCTGTGGTCACCTGTGTTAGTCCTGGTACGTCGAATCTTGGTCGAATATGGCCATTGATCATTTGGAAATTATGTATCATATGGTTGTTTATTCATTGTTACAGCAGCTTTCATAATAATATGGTTGTTCATTCATCTTTTCATGTTCCATCTGAGACCTGTACTGGTAAGTCGAACTTCTCGATCATCTTTCAATGTATCTTTAGCTTTCGCCGTTCGCTGAGTATTAATCCACCTCCCAAGAGCCTTACCACAAGGAATCTTGTACCCTTTTGGTACATGCCCATTCCAGATCCATGCGGCCTTTTGCTCGTCATTCATGTGCTTGGTTGCCATCTCACGGATTTCCTCAATATACCTCACAAGAACTTCGAACATATCCTCCCACTTTGATTCATACTTTGATGATCAATCACGCTCAGTACAATTGGTTGCAGCCGCTAACTTATCGGCAGCCTCCTTTGCAGCTTCTGCACGCTCCTTCTCCTCATCACGCTTGAATGAATCACGCTCAACAAGATTGTTTGCTATTTCTAACTTTAACTTGTCGGCAGCCAGCTTCTCAGCCTTCGCAGCCTTCTTCTCCTCGGCATGCTTGAGCGTCTCTGCCCACTCAGCAGCCTCCAGTCTCTTGGCATCTGCCCTCTTCCTCCTGTCAGCTGCCTTCTCCAATTCAATCAAGGACAATTGCAGTGGTGATGTAGCTGGTAATCGACAATATTCATTCCAGGCCTTTTGGAGGATTGATTGGAAAAATTTAGAAGAATCATTTGAGAGCAGAGCAATCGTTATATGAAAATTGCTCAATATTCCTTTTCTGTATTCAATGCAGTGCTGATCTGATTCTGAGATGGACGTGGGTGATACACCATACTGACTTGCAATGATTAATGTTGTTCGTCTACGCTTACATAACTCATGGAGGATCGCCATCTTCAGTGTTCCATTTGATACTCTTGTCTCTTGTTGTCTGATTGATGATAAGGTACTGTACATCGTTGTGTAAAAAGAAATGGACTAACTCAGTAAACATCCCAGCAAATTGTGCTCGTGTTTCACCATCGCCAAAAAGAGTATGCAATGCATTATTCTTGTAGTCTTCATTAGTAGCGTAACCAATCGCAGCGAGACAATTTAGTAATTGCTCCTCTGGTAAGAGCCTGTCTCCCACATTCACTTCATCATCATCTTTGTCATCATCGTCATAATCGTCATCATCCTCGTCATTGATGTCATTGTTGATTCATTCGATCGTCACTATCAGTGTAGTCAATCTGCACCCTTCGAGATGTCTCCTCAGCTGAACCATTGGGAGATGTCCGAAGAGCAATTACATTACAAGGATTGTCACTTGAGTGACACGATATATTAGGAAATAGACTTCTGACAATCATTGTCATATTTTTCGATAAGCCTTCGATGTCTGTCAAGGAAACACGGGATGCACGTATTTCTCAATGATCAATAGTAATGTTCGACATAGCTTATTCAAGTCATCGACTTCATCCTCAACAATGGGTAGAAATCCATCAATCAAATGTTGTTGAATGTCAGGAGGTATTCCATCATGCAGCATAGATGTTGCTCTCTCTTTGATTGCAGCCTGTGTCGGGGTAGTAGGTGAAGGTAATGGGTTGACATGATTCGAACTGCCATGACTTCGTGAATTAGTATGCATTACCTCATTTGCTCTTGCCACATGAAGCAGGTTCATACCTGAACTATCTGCCAAGACAACACGAATTCGTTTATTAATCTTAGTAAACAATAAAATGACAATTTCTATTTCACTAACTGACAACCCAAAAGTAAGTGTACGTGGCAATACAATAGTCATTGGCCGGTTTCTATTCTTTATGACTATTTCGAGTGGCTGTTGGAATGCTTTAGAGTAGAGAATGTCATGTCTACTATCACCGTTCCCAAAGAGTACTATGTTCGCTCAATATGATGATGCATTGGTATGTCCCCAATAGATAACAAGTATAAAATGAATAAACAGCATTGCAGAATCTGCCAGTAGATAAGATAGATGACGTACAGAGATCTTCGTACCATTATTATAATGATCATAATATTTGATGTAACAATATCACTATCCAAAAATATGGTAGTTGTTGACTTAGTTTGTTTCATTATTCTGAATTATAGACTTTATTCGTGATGTAATAGATGGCGCTGATGTAATATAATTAACATTCAAGTGATCTGCCATCGTTCTCGCAGACTCTATAATGTTTGTTGAGATGTTTTCAAACGTCAGTTGAGTGTCATCTGTAAACAGTAAAACTCCACGGCGATGGAGGCTGCTAGTTATTGCTTCACCATTCCACAGGCGGCGTTGTTTGCTCCATACGTAACTATCATTATTAGTATTATTATTAGTATCATTATTGTCATCACACCTAAGACTCTTATTGATACGCATCGGACGTTCCTTCTTATCGTGACTGAAACAGAATCTATTGACGTACTGTTATCATATTCTACATTGTCATTGGTATCGATGCTCGACGAAGGGTGGTCATTATTATGCTCCGTATGAACATACTGGCGTTTATAGAAGTCAACTACTTCCATTGTCGCGCTGCTCATTTGTAATGTGTCAAGCTGTATGTATCCCGTACCAACAATACCGATAGCGATAGCAATGGAGAGATTCAAATTGGAGGAATGACGACGATGACAACAACGACGACATACGGATACTAAAAGGAGCACAGATCTGATGGGACGTTGTTGATGAAGGAAGGACAATGGTAGTCGATTTGAAGGCGTGGTGGATGCAGTAATAACGGTGGTCGACGACAAAATAGGGCCAAATAATGTCCCGACAGTGCTAATTTTCTAATTTGTTGCTGGCTGTCACAAAACACAAGAGGAAAAAAAGTCTCCCACACAAACACGAGAGACGAGAGAAAAGGAAATTGTTGAAACGTTAGTATTGATGAAATAACTCACCGCCCATTATTACGGTTGTTGCCTCCCCTCCTCCTCCTGCTCCTTTGCTGCTGTTCCTCTTCTTCCCCACGATTATTGTAGTTATTGGAGTAGCCACCGCCGTCATCGTCTCGCTACCATCACCTATTTGATTGTTGTGTACTGTGTCCTCCTCTGCTGTTTCTCTTCTTCCTTACCTCCTCTCTGCTGGCCAGTAAGTGGGCGTCGACGCTCATGCTAACCCTGACATGAATGATAATTATGGTGAAGACAATCTATGGCGCGGGAGGAGGAGGAGGTGGGTGAGTTGTTGGTGAGGGACAGACCAAGGGACCCACGGTGGGAAGGGTGTCGAAATTCGGTGTGTTTCCTGGACAGTGGACCATGACGTGTGATTGACAGTAGGCGTTAGTAGTAGGATTTAAGCGACTGGAGGATTAACATTTAGCACCTCTGAGAGCGACAAGTAAATAAATGAATGTCTTAATAAATTATCTCAAACTCTACTTCTTATAAAGCTTGGATAGACAGAGGTCTTTTTGATTGCCGCTTTTACACAGCAATAAGGACGCCAGGGGCGACTAAGGTGGGATCAACCCATCTCCTTTGGTAACATTCCAAAGGTTTTCCTCCGGTAAGCCAGTAGCAGACTAAGAGTGTAGTCTCATCCACATCGTTATCTCTCGGTTGCCGTCTAGTCTGGTTTTCTTAGACGTTTATTGGACTTCGAGAGCGACGAGTAATACGAAGAGCCAATGTCCCGCCGTGTGGTAAAACCTCTTGACCCACTGTATCGGATTAGACTGGCATCACTACGCTGACGCTGTGTATCTGACAATTTTCTTAGGAAATGCGTTCAGTAGTTAGGGCATGAAACGGGCATGTGCCTTCAGTGGGGATAAATTTATGACTAAATAATCAATGTAGTAGCTCTGTGTAAGAACAAAATCAAAAAAGCTTGTTGTCATCTCATCAAATATATTATTGAAATGGAGGACTGCATCTTTCCAATTGATGCCTTAGTTTACAGTGTATAATGAGCTTAGCTGTTGCTCAATTTGTCATTGCCTTCTGCCATCACACTAGCTCTACTATTAAACAGTAGATAATACTAGCTTTCTTTTAGTACCCATCATGTCATGATAGATGGTACAAACACTCTCCAAACGCATCGGAGAATTCAGATTCGCCATCGCCATGCATGAGAAATACGTAACATTATCCTCGTGTATTCCAAATATATCTGCCAATGGACGGTACAAAATCATCTTTTTATGAAATCCTAATCCCCACGTCACTGAAGAGGTTAATTTGTTCCCACCTTGATGTGTATTATAGAATACTGCCCTGTCAACAAGAGGCAGTATAACATCTGCCTCAGCCACTTGAGTCATGAAATCAAGAGTATCTGGTGAAACAGATATTTCAATCTTATCCTTCGTGTTATTTGGAAACATGTCATACAGCTTCTGAAGCATTGTCTCCTTTGTATCAGTCGACTTTTCCCCCCCAAGAAATCGTATACGAAAGCTGTAATTTTGATATTTCTCAAGTGGATGAAACAAAGAGGGTACATTTCGTTTATCAGAATCAAAAAAAGCACCTAACACAAGAAATATAGGTGGCTTATGGTTGGCTTGACTTCTTGACTCCACTTGGGCAGTAGTGTATGTTGGGGGAAAGTATGATGGTAGAATATGTCTCTTGTGACGAGGTGTCAAGAAGTAAACATTAGTAGCATTTTCCTCAAGAAATAGATCTTCTTCATGGCAGATAAAAATGTAATTTGAATTGTTGATTAGGCCAAGATAACTATCATTGCTGAATGCAAAATTTTTAGGATATGATGTTGTCACGATGGTTAAGTCTGTAGTCTTTGGTTTCTCAGATGTAAAGTATATTGGCCCACAAGTTGTTCTATTGTACTCTTGAATTATCTTCTTCAGCGCCAAGGATATAAAGCCATCCGGGCCAATGTAGAAGTGAGGCACAGAATGAACAGTCCAGAGTGGATCCTTGCTGGCATTGCATAAACATATTTCATTGATGAAGGAGTAGAATGTCTCAGAATGCAAATCATACCACGCCATCTCTATGTAGACAATGGTGTGGTTGATATCATGGGATTGTACATGACGGGGAGTGAAGCAGCTGTTGTTTTCTTTTGTATCCTGTATTGAAGTAGTTCCTGTCTTTGGGGTGCCTACATGGATATAGGCTTTGGGTTTGTCAGGAATAGAGTCGCCCTTTATGGTTGTGGACAATAGAGTGGGTGATGATGTCGGTGCATCGGTAGGAGCAACAGTTGGAGCAGAAGTTGGCGTTTCGGTAGGAACATCTGTTGGAGAATCGGTGGGAGTCATAGTTGGAGTAGCAGTAGGCGTGGCCGTTGTCGGCTTTGCCGTTGTTGGCATGGCAGTTGGGTATGACGTTGGAGATTCCGTTCGTAAACCTAGGAATATCCCTATCTTATGCAATGCAGTTTTATAAGAAGAAGTGGGGACTGGAACTGGCACCAGGGGAGGCGGCGCAGCTGCATTTGTTAATATTGATGATGCGGAGTCTACTGCAGCAGACTTTGTTGCCGATTGACGACGCAGAAACGAAAAGTTTCCTCCTCCTCCAGCTGCGCTCTGTATGGCGGCCGTTCATAGGAGAATGAGGCAGGCGATGGTTCACCATGTTGCCTTGTTTTGAGTGGAGTTTTGACCAACGGGGAAAAAATGCGGGGTGGCGACAAGGAGTTTTCGAAGAAATTAGACACACTCCATAGCAACACAAGGAACGTGGTGGTATCACCACCGCGAGAAACAATGTCAATAACTTTTGTCTCCGTTGCGCTCGATACTTTCGCTGCTTATCTTCGGCATGGCTCGATATGAAGAAACTTCCACGCTCACCTCCACCAGCTGCTAGATGAGACAACAGCGCCGATGCGGATTGACGGTGTTTCCCCTGTTGCGTTTCTGGCTTTTCTAGGCCTGGAAATGTTTGCGATGACGACGCCGATGCAACTGGGCGCTCTTCTTTTCATCGTTGTATCGTTGCACGTCGCAGGCTCGCACACAAATAATCAGCTCGATAATAACAAGGGCTACGATCTTTGAGTAGATTAGCAAGTGTGGGGGCTGATGGTCGTCGAGGGGGGGGGTTAGGCCTAACAAACAAGCAAGAACACATCCAAGAACAAATAATCCAAGATGACGATGCAAAACGAAAACAAGAAGGACACAAAATAGAAAACATCAGCACAAATAATCTCATTCCCCATTTCCAAAATGTATTTACTGGCATCCTCCATGGCGGCAAAGAACAGTGACACCATCTCCACCAACAATAATAAAGGAAGGTCTGCATTCCTACTATCTCACTTGCTATCCACATCTCCATCGTCATGTAAACTCCTCCTCGTCATTGCAGTGGCATACCATTACAACACCAGCATACCCACACGAGATATAATATTCTGCATCCTCTTTCCATCATACTTGATACTCATAAATCATCTGCGCTTCGATAGCAATAGTACCATTCGACAAAGACCTGCAAATCATCCATACAATGCAACAGTCGTTACATCTTCACTATTCTCTCAAGAAAACGCCAGTTGGTTCAAGAAATACATGCTCTTCGCTGCAACAATCGGCCTTTCACTACCACTAATTACCATCATATACGCAACGAACAGAGAGGTTGCAGCCCTTGCAGTGCCACATCTTTTTGTGTTGGGGTGTCAAATTATTGGAGAGTCAATGACCAAGTACAATCCAAACTGTCATCGTTATGTCACATTATTGGTAATTTTAGGATTTAGCATTTATCGACTCCATCTTTTAGTAGAGTGGTTTTTGGGTAGTGTTGTATCATTGTATTTTCGGGAAGGCCATTATAATAATGTGCTACTATTATCAGAGCAGGGATGGGGGATGGTACTATCAAGTATCAACTTAGTATTTTGGACATACAATCTATTCGTGACGGTATTGCTACAGATAGTTACGGAATTTTTATCAATCGACAAATGTGAATCCTAATAAGTGATAATCCGACAATGATTTTCACTTACTTTCATACGACAAAAAAATTGATTTGAAGAGAAATGCCAGATGTTGATGTCATTGAGATGTTACGAGACCGGGGTATCTCCATGACAATATGTGTTTCATCCTTATGTGACTATAAAATGTACAATTATACCGTAAAGAATTGAACTTCAAACACCACAGAATTTTTTTCATATGTCTTGTCTGCAATATAGGTGTTGTAACCATTATCCTCACAAGTTCCCTTCTCCAGTTGTTGCATAAATCGTGATCCCCAAAGAACAGGTCGATAAATCAAGTGAGGGATACATAATTGTGCACACATTTTGTCTTGGTCCTCGTTTCTTTCCTCCAGGGCTCTGTCACCACCGGCGTAGCTATTCACAAAATCATCAATTTGATCCGAATACACAAGATTGCATCCCGTCAAGTACGGCGAAATGTTACTTGTATTTGGTGATGGCACACGGAATAACAAGAGGATATAAAGCAAAAAGAAAACAATCATCATTCCATGAACAAAAAGCCAACGAATTTTCATGGACATTTTGGTGGTGGATTGGATTTTGTCCGTAGCATTTGATTTGTTTTCAATACAGGACATCTTCCCTACATTTTCATCAACGAAGATCATGAGCCCAATCAGAATTCCAACACCAACTGATGTAGTCAAAACGACTACTGAATCAAATGGGAAGATGGGAGTACAACCCAAGACAAACATGACAGCAGTCAAACACAGTGGAGACGAGTAGATATCAGAACTTCGATGTAAGACAGTAGACACGACATTCAGCCCAAGCACCAAGGCGAGGCTTGAACACGACGCTCCATTTCCAATGCAAGCGTAAATGAGATTGATTGCCATTGACAACATACTTGCAATGAGGAGAAAATGCCAGTGTGGATTATTATTGGTCGACATGGCTGCCTCCAAACCTGTCTTGTATAGTGCGTATGCACACAGAAGAAATGTTGTAACACCACTGTATATGAATGTTGCTGTTAGCAATCGAAAGTGTTCCATGCGATAGATAATGAGTGCTGGATTATTGATCCCATATTCCGATAATCCCACGGCCGAAGGCCCGAACGTTGGGTTGTCAAGTGGATGAGCAAATCCCTGCGATGATAGCATAATGACAAAATAAATCGTAGTCGTCAGTATATATCCTGCTGTCCAAGGCCACTCGCAACACCTGGTCGCTATTGGCCGCATAGCACTGTCTACTTTGTCAACAATGTATCCAACGTGTCTACCTGACGCCGTGGCCGAGGCTCTATTTAATTTTGTTTCAGAATCGATCAACGAGTCTGTTTTAGTAAAATGTCTCCGATTGAAGCGCAGCGTTGAAGAGATTAGAATTCCACCAAACGCAATACACGCAACGAATGCTAGAACAGACGGACGTAGAGCCATATCTTCTTTTACAATAGATGCAGCCCAATCGTCAAATCCTTCTTCTTGGAGAGGGTAGTAGAGTCCAAATGAGCAATGGCCTTCACTGTTGATGATGTAGGTGTTAACATTACGATGTCTTTTTGTGATATACTCCATACTTGTTCCGATATTTGTCGACCACTGAGTCTCAAGGTCATCATTATTATCATGTCCTCCGTTATCATCTCCATAATTATTGCCACTCATATATTGATAATACATTAATGATACAGGATCAGTCGTATGGGTAACAAATCCCCAACGATCGGAATTACTTCCTCGCTTAAGGATATGATCCCATACTAAATCTGGGTATGTCTCGTCGTATTTTAGCTTTTCATAATTAATTCCAATTGTCGTCATGACAGATCCAGCATTCCAATTAGGATATCCATTGTGAAGGAAATATGATGGTGTTAAGTAAACGGAAGAGTCCATAATAGCATTTATATTCACCAATCTCAATCCACCTTTATTGTAATGCTTGTTGATTAAATCGTACGCGATGGGGATAGCTGTCCCGCCGGCACTACATCCCGTCAGAAATATGTGGGTCGGCGTAGGAAAGTTTTTGTATACCCATTGTAATGTTCTTAGCATGTTATGTGCACCTACGTGATGTACAATACTGCTGCTTCCGTCATTATCATTGTATGAAACATTTGTAGAATCACCAATATGAACATCTTGCGTACAATAGGGTATCACGATGGTATTGTACTCTCTAAAATCTGTTTCCCCTATAGTCTTTGCACAAAGCATTGACAATTGACGTCCCTGTGATACAAAGCCATATTCAATCTCACTGCAACTCATCCCTTTGAATGCATCAAAACTGTTTGGGAATGCAAGGTACTGTTGTTGCATGTTACATGTATCACTATCCCAGCATGCCCCGCCACCCATAAATTCGATTAAGATTTTACGGTCATTGGACCGCCCCGTCGTTGGCCGGGTGATGAAGAAGGAATAATTGGACCCATCGCCACATCGCGGCTGACCGAATGAAGATGCACCGTCTACTTGACCAGGACAAAGTTTATGGAATTGATTCGGTATAAGTGAGGAGACTTTCGTCTTTTCTGCATGCTGAGCATCGTCGTCGCAATACGTGTACGTCGATGGCATGGCAGGTTCTCTTTGTTTTGTGATGGCTTTGTCTTGTGTCTTGCGACTTGTGTCTATCGTGTTTGACTTTGTTGATCATCCCCCACGCACCACCACCTCCCTCAACCTCAGAGGTGTGCTACTATTACTAGTTGCTAGCGCGGAGACTTCTTCCACCTCCCAGCGGAGTCTGTCTCTACTCAGCTGCGCCACTATCCTCACACAAGGACATGAGATTCGAAATCGCCGTCTGTGGCTTTGTGGCTGTCCTGACCACCACATCCAACTTTGTGAGCGCATTCACGTCGTCATCGCCACTCCCAAAATGGATAGATCAACATCACTCATCCCATCATCATCTGCTTGGCTTACCCTCCGTCGCGAAGAATGAAGAATCAGCTTCGTCTCCATCACAACGGACACAAGAGCTTGAAATGGAAAGGTCTAGTCGAGCTGGCGCCGAAGCTATTGCAAAGTTGAACGCACAAGAACGAGCGAAACGCGCCATGCTTGCCGAAGTCGTCGAAAATAGAATCTTCGAACTGGTCGATGAATTGGAACTATTAATCAAACGAACAGGTGTTGAAAGCTTTGCGGATTTTCCCGACGATTTACGCGAGAGTGCATTAGATATGGCCAAGCGAACGAAAGAATTGCAAAATCAGTATGATGACCTTGTGAATGGCAGACCATCCCTACTTTTGATGGAACGTGCATCTGAATCTGTGAATGACTCTTTCGTTGCAGACAGTAGCTATGAATAAAGTTACCGTAAGCTTGCCAGTTGTACATTGCACATATATAATACACACAGATTATTTGTTTTAGCTAGCTACCACCTCTCATTATCGTTGATGCATCAAAAGAGAGAAAATTCAGCCCGCGTCGCCCTGACGTATGACTGTTTGTGTCCATAAGAGTGCCATCAAAGCTAATGATCCCACCACGATCTCGCGAGGGGTTCGCAGAATAAGTAACATGTTGAAGCAAACGATCGCGTTCAGAAATAAATTCTGCCACATTCATGATCGGATCGAAGCCAATCGATTGCATCCTACGAGATCTAACATACTTCATCCTTCCGTCTTTGTTTAGCACACGAGCCAGCGCTCCAGATTCATTAGCTTGTAGCACAGCGGCACTAACAAAATTTTGTTTCATTGAATCTCCCGCACTGCCATCTTGAAGCAATTTGGTAACGAGAGTGTGTTCAGGTTCTGGTGGCAACTCATCATGTTCAACATTTAGATGACACCAATTTGGTAAGTGCACACAGAACTTCCATGTCATCACAAAAACCAACAACGTCCCACAGATCAAGCTGAAGACCCAGTAACGGTAGAGTAATAGCTTGAAGATTATTTCCGACGTAGGTGAAGTGAAAGCATCTAGAGAAGAACGATAAACCTGCAGGGCGTTGGTGTGAGAGACCAGTGGAGCGCAAAAGCTCAAGTGTGCTGGACTGAATTCTTTCTGTCTGAAAGATTTGTATCGAGAAATGAGCAGGTACATTGAAGATACCATGCTTATCATACAAAGAACAAACAGTACATGCAAAATTGGCATGTAATACTGTCTGTGAATTCGGTAATAATGCTCCTCATTCTCTGGAATGAACAACGCGTTATCGTCCGCCCTAGTCCCTGGTTGACTGAATAGTGTAAA
>Ga0247833_1005405_pt1 | contig 14929 bp, 10 predicted proteins | sample LaCruzMarch2015__7_FD_187117 | JGI IMG/M metagenome (GOLD analysis project Ga0247833, IMG submission 187117) | Freshwater microbial communities from meromictic Lake La Cruz, Castile-La Mancha, Spain - LaCruzMarch2015_8m | ecosystem: Environmental > Aquatic > Freshwater > Lake | place: Spain...
GGTGCGCGCTGTCGCCGCACAGTTCACCTCCGTCGCCCCTGCCCGCACCGGCTACGTCACCGTGCACCCGTGCCTGGCTGCGACGCCGGCGGTGTCGATGCTGCGGTTCCCCACGATGACGAACGTCGCCACGCTCGCCAACTCGCCGACGTCGACCACGGGGGAGTGGTGTGTCGTGTCGAACGCTGCCACCGACCTCGTGGTCGACGTGAGCGGCTGGTTCGGCTGACCCTCGAACTCAGGCGACGTTGCGGATGAGGCCGAGGACCTGCTTGCGGGCGGCCTTCGCCGTGTCGTGCGCCTGACCGAGGAGCTGGCCGGCCTGCTCGGGCAGGCGATCCTCGATGGCGGCCACGACCTCGTCGATCCGGGCCTCGAGCGTTTCGAAGCGCTCGTCGAGCTGACCGAGCTCGGACTCGAGGCGGTTCATGATGTCTGTGAGCTGCTTGGTGGGGAGCTGCTTGGTGGGGAGCTGGGTCGCGTTGATCTGCTTGACGACCGGGTTCTTGGCAATGGTGCCCGCGATCTCGCGACGGCGGACCTGGAGCTGCTGGACGGTGAGGAGACCGGCGCCGATGAGCACGTAGGCGGTGTCGCGGGCAAGGCCGGCGAACTTGTCGGCGACGTTGTCGGTCGAGTTGCGGGTGGTGCCGGTCGTGCTGCGGGTGGTATCGGTCATGATCGACGTCTCCTCGGTCGGGCCGACGGTCGTCGGCGGGCTGGAAGCAGCGTAGCGCAGAGTGCTAACTATTGCAAGCACCTGTCCGGTGTCGTTGACCGGCGAGCGCAGCTGGACACCGCTAGCCTCGCATGATCGTGGAACCGGCCAGCACCCTCGCCCCGCCCGTCGTGGCGGTCATGATCGTGCACGAGCCCGGGCCATGGTTCGACGAGGCGCTCGCGGGCCTGGCGCGCCAGGACTACGCCAATCTCAAGGTGCTGGTGCTGCTCGCCGGCGAGCCCGCCGACCTGCCCCAGACCATTGCCGAGTCGGTGCCGAAGGCGTTCGTGCGGTCGGTCGACGACCTCGGGTTCGGGCCGGTGGCGAACGAGGTGCTCCGCCTCGTCGAGGGCGAGAACGGCTTCTTCTGCTTCCTGCACGACGACGTCGTGCTCGATGCCGACGCGATCCGGCTGCTCGTCGAGGAGGTCTATCGCTCGAACGCCGGCATCGTGGGGCCGAAGCTGGTCGATTGGGACGACCCCACGGTGCTGCAGCACGTGGGCTACGGCGTCGATCGGTTCGGTGACGTCGACCCGATCGTCGAGCCGGGCGAGACCGACCAGGAGCAGCACGACGCCGTGCGCGACGTGTTCGCCCTGCCGTCGGCATGCCTGTTGGTCCGAGCCGATCTGTTCACGAGCCTCGGTGGCTTCGACCCCGACCTCACGTACCACGGTGAAGACGTCGACCTGTGCTGGCGCGCGCACCTGCAGGGTGCCCGCGTCGTGGTCGTGCCATCGGCGCGAGCACGCCACCGCGAGTCGCTGGTCGAACGACGTCCCGACCTCGACCACGTCACCATGCGCGAGCGGCACCGGATCTTCACTGCGGTCACCCTCACCGGCGCTCGTCGCCTCCCGCTGCTCCTGATCCAACTCGTGGTCGTCACCGTGGCGCAGTTCGTCGTCTCGCTGTTCTCGGGGCACGCAGCGCGCGGGTGGGCCGGTCTGCGCAGTCTCGTCGGCCTCGTTCCCGATCTCCCCCACATCGTCCGCCGTCGGCGACACCTGGCGCCCACGCGCGTCGTGCCCGATCGCGAGGTCGTAGGCCTCCAGGTCCGCGGGAGCGCACGGGTCGCCGCCTACCTCCGGTCCCGCGATGCTCGTCCCGACGTGGTCCAGCAGAACCGGGCATGGCGCGAGCGCTCGGGCGGGGCGGCGGCGATCGGTTCCGTCCTCCTCGTCGCAGCGGTGGTCGTCGGCGGCCGCCACCTCATCGGGTCCGGGGTGCCGCGCTTCGGCCAGTTCCTGCAGTTCCCGGACGGTCCGTCCGGCCTGCTCCGTTCGTACGCCAACGGCTGGAACCCGCGGGGTCTCGGTGCCTCGGCCCCGCTCCCCACGGGATTCCCCGTGATCGCGGTCGGCAGTGTCCTCACGCTCGTCCAGATGGGGTTGTTCCACACGCTCTCGATCGTGGGACTCGTCGTGGTCGGCGCGGTCGGCATGTGGCGCCTCACGGCGGGCTTCAGCCTCACTCGCGCCCGCCTCGTCACGACGGCGCTGTACGCGCTGGTGCCCCTGCCCGCTGCGTCGCTGTCGATGGGTCGGTGGGGTGCGCTGCTCGTGTACGCGGCCATGCCCTGGTCGATCGACCTGCTGCGGCGCTTTGCCGGGCTGCAGCCCGGGCCCGCCGACGAGACCGGCGAGCGCACCGTTGGGTTCGGCTCTCGCCGTCATGTGCGCCTGCTCGCTGGGGGCGCCCTCGTGGCCGCCCTCGCCACGGCGTTCGAACCGTCGTACCTGCTGATGCTCCTCGCCGTCTCGCTGCTGCTCGCGCTCGCCACCTTGTTCACCGGGGCACCGCTCCGATCGGCGTTGCGCATCGCGTTGGCCGGCGTGGTGGCGGCGGTCGGCGGTGCCCTGCTCGGCCTGCCGTGGCTGCTGTCGTTGGTGCGTCAGGGCGGATGGTCGTCGTTCGTCGGCCCGGCGCCCGTTGCCGACCGTGGCAACACGGTCCTGCAGCTGCTCACCTTCGATCTGGGGCGCACCAGTGCCGCCGTGCTCGCGATCGCGTTGTACCTGCCCGCCGTGGTGTCGTTGCTCGTCGGGCGCGGTTGGCGGTTCGGGTGGGCGGCGCGCGGCGGCACGCTCGTGGCCGCCTTCGCCTGGCTCGCGGTCCTCGATGACCGGGGGTCGCTGCCGTTCCGCCTGCCCGAGCCGGGCATCGTGCTGGTGCCGGTGGCCGTCGGCCTGGCGCTGGCCGCCGGCTGTGTGGTGGGCTCGTTCGAGCTCGACGTGCGCGGTGGCAGCTTCGGGTGGCGGCAGCCACTCAGTCTGCTCGCCTGCATCGCCGTGGTGGTCGGCATGGTGCCTGGCGTGCTCGCGCTCGGTAGCGGCCGCTGGAACATGCCCACCACCACCATGGTCGACCTCCTCGGCTGGTTCCCCGACGACGCGGCAGGCGATTACCGGGTCCTCTGGGTCGGTGACGATCAGGTCGTGCCGGCTCGGCCGACCGCCTATCGGCCCGGCGTGGGCTACGCCATCACCGGCGGTGGCGACCTCGACCTGGCCGACGCCTGGCCGGCGCCCACCACCGACGCCGATGCCGAGGTGACCCAGGCCCTCGACGCGATCTCGTTCGGTACCACCACCCGAGCCGGGCGCCTGCTCGCCCCGTACGCCGTGCGCTACGTCGTCGTCCCGCTGGTCGACGGTGCCGTGTCCACGAGCCGCGAGCCGCTTTCCCCGCCCGCCGGGCTCGTCGATGCGCTGGGCGACCAACTCGACCTCGCCCAGGTCTACAGCCCGCCCAACTTCCTGGTGTACGAGAACCGCGCCTGGGTCGCCGAGCGGTCGGTCCTCACGGCCGACGGCGCCGAGGCGTCGCAAACCGCCGGTGTCGAAGCGTTGGCGCAGTCCGACACCAGTGGGGCGACCCCGATCATGATCGGGGCCGACCACCGCGACGCAGCGCGGGCGCCCGTCGAGGCCGGCTCCACCGTGCACCTGGCGGTGCCCTTCGACCGTGCGTGGGCGCTCGCCGTTGACGGCGCCGATGTGCCGCCCCGCCCGGCCTTCGGCTCGACGATGGCGTTCGACGTGCCAGCGGCAGGCACTGCCGAGCTGGCCTACCAGACCTCGCGACTGCACGCCCTGTGGCAGTTCGCCCAGGTGCTCGGCTGGGCCGCCGTCGCCCTGGCAGCCACCAACATCGGGGCGCGTCGTGGCCGCCCGCGACGTCGGTCGATCGAGGCTCCGGTGGAACCGGTCATCACCCTCGACCCCCTCGTCCCTGCGTCGGTCGAGTCATGAGCCCGCGGCGCGGCATCGCCGTCGTCGTGGCTGTGGTGCTGGCCCTTGCCGGGCTCGGCCTCGCGTCGCGGCACGAACCCGTCGTCGCACCGTCGACGTTCGCATCGCTCGGGCGGCCCACCATGCCGTTCGTGCCCACCGGGTCGTTCATCACGTCGTCGTGGTTCTGCCCGGGCGTGCCTGCCGGCGAGGCCGATGTCGGCGGCTCGGTCACGATCGCCAACCCGACCGATGAGGCGATGACCGGCACGGTGACCGCCTTCACCACCTCGCCCGGCGACTCGTCCACCGGCGCGCCGATTCCTGCGCCGTCCACGGTGCGCGACATCACCGTCGACCCGCGCTCGACCACCACCGTCGATCTGCTCGAGATGCAGCCGACCGGATCGTTCGTCTCGGCGGTCGTAGAGATCAACGGTGGGGGAGGGTTCGTCGAGCAGGTGGCCCGGCATCCCGCAGGTGACGCCGTGGCTGCGTGTGCCAACGCGGCTTCGTCCGACTGGTACTTCGCCGACGGCTTCACGGTCGACGGCAGCACCGAGCAACTGGTGCTCACCAACCCCTATCCCGATGCAGCGATCGTCGACATCGGCTTCGTCACCTCCGACGGCGTCCGGCGCCCGTCGAGGCTGCAGGGCTACCCGGTGCCGGGCCGATCGGTACAGGTGGTCGAGCTCGGCGCGCGCGACGAGCCGGTGGTGGCAGCCGAGGTCGTGGCGAGCCGCGGTCGCGTCGTCGCCGGTCGGTCGCAGCACTATCTCGGCGGTGGGCGCCTCGGCTACTCGATGACGCTCGGTGCGCCTTCGCTCACCACGCAGGCGTGGTTCGCCGACGGCGAGCGAGGCGAGGGCATCACCGAGCGCTACAGCATCTACAACCCCACCGGCGAGGACATCGTCGTCTATCCGGTCTTCCTGGGCGCTCCGGTGTCGGCCGAGTTCACCAACGATCGCGAGATCACGGTGCCGAAGGGTCGCGTGGTCACCTTCGACACCGCCGACGAGCCGAACCTCCCGGCGGGCCGCCATGGCATCGTCTTTTCCACCTTCGCGACGTCGGCAGACCTCGACGTCCCCTCGATGGTGGTCGAGCGGGTCATCACACGCCCGGCGGGTAACAGCGTTGCGACGTCGGTCGTCATGGGAGCGCCGCCCGAGCTCGCGTCGCGACGATGGTCGGCGGCGATCAGCACCGATGTCGCCCTCGAGGATGCGATCGTCGTGCTCAACGCCGACAACATCCCCACCACCGTCACGGTCAGCACGCTGGGCACCGGCGGGCTCGTTCCCGTCCCGGGGCTCGAGGACCTGCCGCTCGGCGCCGGCTCCGTCATCACCATCCCGATCACCGATCCGTCGGCGTTCGGCGTGCCCTTCGTCGTCACCAGCGAGCAGAGCCTCTTCGTCGAGCGGCTGCTGCCGCGCGGCGCCGACCTCCGGGGCCGCTCCGGCTCGTACGCACTGGCAGGCTGACGCTGTGGAACGTCTCGTGATGGCCGCTGCGATCGTCGCCGTCGTCGGTGTCTTCGCCCTGGTCGCCCGCCGTCGCCGGACCATCGATGCACCGACGCAGGCGAGCTACGAGGCGCCCACCCAGCTCGACCGGGCCGACTTCCCTGCAGCCACCTTCCCGCATGCCGCACGGCCCTGGCTGCTGGCGGCGTTCACCTCCGCGTCGTGTCACACCTGTGCCGACACCGTGGCCAAGGCCCGGGCGGCCGAGACGCCGATGGTCGGCTTCGCCGAGATCGAGTACACCGCGCACCGCGACCTGCACCAGCGGTACTCGATCGACGCCGTGCCGACGCTCGTGCTCGCCGACGCCGATGGCGTCGTGCACGCCGGCTTCCTCGGTCGCGTGACAGCGACGGACCTGTGGGCGGCGATCGCCGAGGCCCGCGAGCCCGGCAGCCGCCCCACGGGCGGTTGCGAACACCACGACTGATCAGCGAGCACCGGTCAGCCAGCGCCTGTCAGCCAGCGCGCCTCAGCCAGCGCGCCTCAGTTGGTGTTGGTCGTCTCGCTCGGATGCGGGGCGGTCTCGCCCATGCCGGCCTGGACCAGCTGCGCGACCTCGGAGCCGTCGATCGTCTCCTTGTCGAGCAGTGCCTCGGCGACCAGGTCGAGCCCGGCGCGGTGCTTGGTGAGCAGCTCGTGGGCACGCTGCTCCTGCTCGAGCAGGATGCGCGAGATCTCCTCGTCCATCATGCGGGCGGTGTCGTCGGAGTACTCACGGCCGCTGGTCATGAGGTCCTCGCCGAGGAACACCTGCTGCTGGCCGTGCCACGCCATGGGCCCCACTCGCTCGCTCATGCCCCACTCGCGGACCATGCGACGGGCGATGCCGGTGGCCTGCTCGAGGTCGTTCGCTGCGCCGGAGTTGATGTGGCCGTACACGATCTTCTCTGCCACACGACCGCCCATCGCCCGGCAGATGACGTCCTCGAAGAAGTCCTTCGAGTAGGTGTGCCGCTCTTCCGGCAGGCTCCACGTGACGCCGAGCGCCATACCGCGGGGGAGGATCGTCACCTTGTGCAGCGGGTCGGCGTGAGGGAGCACCACGGTGAGGACGGCGTGGCCACCCTCGTGGATGGCCGTCGCCCGACGCTCCTCGGCGCTGAGCACGAGGCTCTCGCGGCGGGCACCCATGACGACCCGGTCGCGGGCGTTCTCGAAGTCGATGCGTTCGACCTGCTGGCTGTTGCGACGCACGGCGAAGAGCGCCGCCTCGTTGACGAGGTTGGCCAGGTCGGCTCCGCTCATGCCGGGCGTGGCCTTCGCCATCACCTCGAGGTCGACGTCGGGTCCCATCCGCTTGTCGCGGCTGTGGACCTTGAGGATCGCGTGCCGCTCTTCTGACTCGGGCAGCGGCACGACGATCTGACGGTCGAAGCGGCCGGGGCGGAGCAGGGCGGGGTCGAGGATGTCGGGGCGGTTGGTGGCAGCGAGGATGACGATGCCCTCGCTGGTCTCGAAGCCGTCCATCTCGGCGAGCATCTGGTTGAGCGTCTGCTCGCGCTCGTCGTGGCCGCCGCCGAGGCCGGCGCCGCGCTTGCGGCCGATCGAGTCGATCTCGTCGATGAAGATGATCGCTCGGCCCATCTTGCGGGCCTGCTGGAACAGGTCGCGGACGCGGCTGGCGCCGACGCCGACGAACATCTCCATGAAGTCGGAGCCGGTGACCGAGAGGAATCCGACGCCCGCCTCGCCGGCGACCGCCCGGGCGAACAGCGTCTTGCCGGTGCCGGGGGGCCCCACGAGCAGCATGCCCTTCGGCACGCGGGCGCCGATCTCGCGGAAGCGCTCGGGCATCCGCAGGAAGTCGACGACCTCGGTGATCTCCTGCTTCACACCCTCGTAGCCGGCGATGTCGGCGAAGGTGGTGGAGGGCTTGTCGGGGTTGAACGTCTTCGCCCGGCTCTTGCCGACCGACATGATGCTGCCGGCCTGACCCATCGCTCGACGCTGCATCCACACGAAGAAGCCGATCAGCAGCAGGAACGGCAGGAGGATGCCCATCCAGCTCCAGATCCAGCTCGTCTGCGGGGTGATGAAGTCGAGGTCGACACCCTGCTCGCGCAGCATCGCCTCGTCGGCCGCGCTGACGCCGCGGTCGCCGCCGCCGGTGGTGGTGTACCTCGTGCCGTCGGTGAGCTCGCCCGAGATCGTGTTGTTGGTGTTGTTGACCACCGCGGTCTTCACCTCACCGGCCTGCGCCTGGGCGATGAACTCGGTGTAGGTGAGTTGGTCGCCGGTCTCGCTCGGCCAGAACCGGGGGAGGACGAACATCGCGACGAGGATCGCGATCATGACGGGGAGGGTCCACTTCGGCCATCCGCTGCCGAAGCCCTGACGTCCGGGCCCGCGCTCGGGTGGCTGCTGGCCCGGCTGCTGGCGTCCGCCCGGTGCGCGGCCCGGGGGAGGCGGCGGAGGCGGCGGGGGCAGGTTGCTCATGGATGCATGTTACGGGCATCTTCGGGTCACGGAGGGGTCGGCGCAGGCATCCACCACCTGCGCCGATGTGGCATCCACCACTCATCCGAGACGCGTCGGTACGGTGACGACGATGCCTCGACAGTGCTCCCGCACCGGGTGCGCGGCTCCGGCCGACGCCACACTCACGTATCAGTACGGCCGTTCGCTCGTGTGGCTCGACGAACTGGCACCCGAGCGAGACCCGCACAGCTACGACCTGTGCGAGCGCCATGCCGGCCGGCTGTCGGTGCCGCAGGGCTGGATCCTCGAGGATCGACGCAGCGTCGGCCACCTGGTCGGCGTCGGCGCACACCGGCTCGCCGGCTGACGCCAGGCCGACCCGACCTGCCCCCGACTCTGTGCGCGGTCCGCTGCTCGGTACTCTGTGACCTCTATGCCCAAGCCGTCGCCGCAGGTTCCCGCCGTGCGCCTGGTGGACGGCAGCGACGGCATCACCGTCGGCGTGGCAGCCGCTGCGTGGGCGATCTCGTGGTTCGTCGGGAACCTCCTCGGGTCGCTCGTGGTGGGGCTGTTCAGGCCGGCCGATTCCTCCGTCACCGCCCCGGTGTGGGTGACCGCACTCGGGGCGATGGCGCTCTGGTCACCCATCCTCGTCGGCATCCGCGAGGTGAGTCGTCGCTACGGCTCGGGCAGCGTCCGGAGCGACATGCGGCTGTCGTTCCGCCCGATCGACCTGGTCGGCGTTCCCATCGGTGTGCTGACGCAGCTCGTCGTGCTGCGTCTCGTCTACTGGCCGCTCGAAGCGCTGTGGCCCCGCACGTTCTCGTCGCCCCAGCTCGAGAAGTCAGCGCGCAACCTGTACGACAGCGCCGACGGTCTGTGGCTCCTCGTGCTCATCCTCATGGTGGTCGTCGGCGCGCCGCTCGTCGAGGAACTGCTCTATCGCGGGCTGCTGCAGGGCGCGTTCGTTCGCCGTATCGACGACGTCCTGGCGGTGGTGCTCGTGGCTGCGTGGTTCGCGATCATCCACTTCCGCCCCGTCGAGTACCCGGGCCTGTTCGTCATCGGCCTCGTGCTCGGTGTGTGCGCGCTGGTCACCCGCCGGCTTGGCATGAGCGTGGTGGCGCACTGCGCGTTCAATGCGACCGGTCTGATCTGGGTGGCGACGCGGTGACCAGCTGCGCCCGGCCACCGGTGCGATGATGGTCCGATGAGCGACGACCTCCTCGAGCGCGAGCTCGCCGACGGCCCCGACGACGAGCCCGAGACCGAGGCCGACGCCCCGCCCGCCCGCCCGTCGCTCGCTGCTCGGGCCGGGCGTCGCATGGTGCGGCGACCGATGCATTGGATCGACACACCCTGGACCACCGAGCGGATCATCCGCGTGTTCGTGACGGTGCTGCTCGTGGGGGGCTCCACCTTCGCCGCGGCGCAGGCCATGCACCTCGACCTCGTCTTCAGTAACAACACGCCCACCGGCGGCGACATGGGCGCCCACGTGATGGGGCCCGCGTTCCTGCGCGATCACCTCCTGCCGAACCTGCAGCTCAGTGGCTGGAGCAACTACTGGTACGCCGGCCTCCCGATGTACCGGTTCTACATGGTCGTACCGGCACTGATGATCGTGCTGCTGAACATCGTGCTGCCCTACGGCATCGCGTTCAAGGTCGTGGCAGTCGCCGGTGTGATCACCCTGCCACTGTGCTGCTGGGCCTTCGGCCGGCTCGCCAACTTCCGCTATCCGGTGCCCGAGCTGTTCGCCCTCGGCGGGCTGCTCTTCCTGTTCGACGAGAGCTACTCGATCTACGGCGGCAACGTGAAGAGCACGATGGCGGGCGAGTTCTCGTTCTCCATCTCTCTGTCATTGGCGATGCTCGGCCTCGGCCTGTTCGCGAACGGCCTCCGCACCGGCAAGTACCGGAGCTGGGCGGCGATCATCCTCGCGCTGGCCTGCCTGTCGCACGGGATCGTCCTCATCTTCGTTGCTCTCGGCGCCCTGCTGCTGTGGATGATCTGGATGGACCGGACCCGCTTCGTGTACGGCATCACCACCGGTTTCACGGCGTTCCTGCTCGCTGCGTTCTGGGTCGTGCCGTTTCTGTTCGACCATGCGTCGATGACCGACATGAAGTACGGCTACCGCCCCTCCGGCGCTGCCGACTCGTTCTGGGACATGTTCTTCCCGCTGACGACCTTCTTCGACATCTTCATCACGACCTTCGCGATCATCGGGTTCGTCGCCTCGATCGCGCGACGGCACCTCGACGGCGCCTGGCTCGGCATCATGTCGCTGGCGCTCGTGGCGCTCGTCTACCTCACGCGTGACAGCTTGCCGGTCATCGGCCTGCTGTGGAACCCGCGTCTGTTGCCGTTCCTGTACCTCCTGCGCTACCTGCTCATGATGGTCGGCATCGTCGAGGCGGCCCGCCTGGTCGTGCGAGCCGTCTCCGCGCCCCGCGAGCCCAGTCAGACCGCGATGTTCGCGTCGCTCACCGGTGTCGCTGCGGTCGTCGCCGTGGGTGTGCTGGTGATCGAGCTGATGTTCTTCCGCATCATGCCGGGCGCCGGATTCGCACAGCACAACGGTGAGAGCGTCTACAGGTGGGGCCCGATCTCCCTCACCGCCACGTCCACCGACGCGCTCAGTGACTCGTGGTCGCGCTACAACTTCACCGGCTACGAGGCCAAGGGCGCGTACGGCGAGTACCGGGCGCTCGTGAACACGATGGCCGAGTTGGGCGAAGACCCCACCCAGGGGTGTGGCCGTGCGATGTGGGAGAACAACGAACGCAACGGGCAGTACGGCACCACCATGGCACTGATGCTCCTGCCCCACTGGACCGACGGCTGCATCGCCAGCATGGAGGGGCTGTTCTTCGAGGCGTCGGGCACGACGCCGTACCACTTCGTCACCGCCGCTGCCATGAGCCAGAGCAGCTCCAACCCGGTGCGCCAACTCCGCTACGACAACAACCTCGCCGTCAAGGGCGTGCCCTACCTCCAGAGCCTCGGCGTGCGGTACGTCATGGTCTTCACCGAGGCGGCGAAGACCCAGGCCGACCAGCAGCCCGAGCTCACGCTGGTGCGCCAGAGCGGCCCCTGGAACATCTACAGCGTGGCGGGCAGCGACCTCGTCGTACCGCTCGCCACGCAGCCCGTCGTCGTCAACACCCGGCCCGGCGACCCGCGCGAGCGCAACCTCGAGCTCGGCATGAGCTGGTTCCAAAACCGCGACGAGTGGGCAGCGATGCCCGCCGCCGGCGGCCCCGACTCGTGGCAGCGGGTCGACGTCGAGCCGGACGTCGCTCGTCGCCAGGACGACCGGGTCGACATCGTGCAGCCGGTCGAGCCGATCACGCCGGTGCCACTGCCCGCCGTGACGGTGAGCAACATCGAGCTCGGCGAACAGGACCTGCGCTTCACCGTCGACCAGATCGGTGTGCCGGTGCTGGTGAAGGTCAGCTACTTCCCGAACTGGAAGGCCAGCGGTGCCGAGGGCCCGTGGCGCATCGGGCCGAACATGATGGTCGTGGTGCCCACGAGCAACGAGGTGCACCTCACCTACGGACGGGCTCCGATCGACATCGCCGCCTCGGTCCTCACGCTCGCCGGCATCGTGCTGCTGTTCGTGTGGCGGCGACGCGGCGACGTGGTGCACGCCGGGCCGATGCCGGGCGTGCACTGGGGTCCCAGCGACGAGCCGATCGACGACGTTGATCTGTTCGGCGATGCCGACCGTGACGGAGACTCCGACTCGGACATCGGCCGAGACTCCGACTCGGGCATCGGCCGACAGAGCGTCGGCATGCGCGACCCCGGCCTCCGCGGCCGAACGATCGACCCCGACGCCACCGGCGCCATCGCCAGGGACAGCAACGACATCACCCTGCTCGACGAGCCTCGGCCATCGTGGGATCCCGGCGATGAGCATGGCTCTCGAAATCCCGGGGATAGGTTGTAGCGAACATGTCCCATCACGAGCCCACCGCCAGCGACCAGCCGAGTGATCTGTCGGCGATCGTCAAGGCGTACGACGTCCGCGGCACCGTCCCCGATCAGTTCAACGCCGAGGTCGCCTATGCACTCGGCGTCGGGTTCGCCCGCTTCGCCGGCTCGTCCCGGGTGCTGGTCGGTCGCGACATGCGGCCTTCCGGGCCCGAGCTCGTCGACGCGTTCGCCCGCGGGGTCATGGATCAGGGCGTCGACGTCGTCGATCTCGGTCTGGCGTCCACCGATCTCGTGTACTACGCCGCCGGCACGCTCGATGCGCCGGGCGCCGTGTTCACGGCATCGCACAACCCAGCCCAGTACAACGGCGTGAAGTTCTGCCTGTCGGGTGCCCGGCCCGTCGGCGAGGACACCGGTCTGCTCATCGTGCGCGCCACTGCCGAGCAGGTCCTCGACGGCCGGGGCCCGGCGAACGCTGCGAGCGCCGGCTCGATGTCGCAACGCCAGCTCCTGTCGGCCTTCGCCGATCACGTCGTGTCGTTCGTCGACACCTCGGCGCTGCGCCCGATGCGCGTGGTGGCCGACACCGCCAACGGCATGGGCGGCCTGGTGGTGCCGGCTGTGTTCGAGCGGATCCCGCAGATCACGCTCGAGGTCATGTACGGCGAGCTCGACGGCACGTTCCCGAACCATCCGGCCGACCCGCTGCAGCCCGCCAACCAGCGCGACCTGCAGGCACGCGTGGTGGCAGGCGGGTTCGACGTGGGCCTCGCCTTCGACGGCGATGCCGATCGCGTGTTCGTGGTCGACGAGGCGGGTCGCGGGCTCAGTGGCTCCACCACCACGGCGATCCTCGCGGCCAACCTGCTCCGCCGCAGCCCGGGTGCCACCATCCTGCACAACCTCATCTGCTCGCGTGCCGTGCCCGAGGTGATCCGCGAGCACGGCGGAGTGCCCGTGCGCACCAAGGTCGGCCACTCGTTCATCAAGCAGGTCATGGCCGACACGGGCGCGGTGTTCGGCGGCGAGCACTCGGCGCACTACTACTTCCGCGACAACTTCCGCGCCGACAGCGGCCTCATCGCCAGCATGTTCGTGCTCGACGAGCTGAGCCGCGCCCAGACCGACCTGTCGGTCGTGCGCAAGCCGTACGAGCGCTACTCATCGAGCGGCGAGATCAACACGCAGGTAGACGACCCGCTGGCCGTCATCGAACGGGTCGCTGCGGCCTTCCCCGACGCCGGCATCGACCGTCTCGACGGCCTTACCGTCGACTGCGGACCCTGGTGGTTCAACCTGCGACCGTCGAACACCGAGCCACTGCTCCGCCTCAACCTCGAGGCACCCGATCGCAGCGAGTGCGACCAGCACGTGGCCGACGTGCTCGCGCTCATCACGAGCAACTGACCAGCCGGTCACCGAACGAAGGACGACGACGTGACACTCGATACCCGCCTCCTCGCCGTACTGGCGTGCCCCCAGGACAAGGGACCCCTCTACTACCTCGGCGACTCCGAGGCCGACGGCCTCTACAACCCGCGCCTGCGTCGCCGCTATCTCGTGCGGGACGGCATCCCCGTGATGCTGATCGACGAGGCCGTGTCGGTCGACGATGCCGGACACGAGGCGCTCATGGCTCGCATCGAGGCCGAGCACATCGCCCCCACCTTCGCCGCGACCGCGAACTGAGCCTCCTGCGGTACGGTCGGCGCATGAGGTCCCGCCGCGTGATCGCACGGATGCTGGCCGGGGCGGTCCTGCTCGGTGCCGTGGCCGCCCCCGTCGCACCGCTGGTGCCGTTCGGTCCGTCGATCGCTCAGGCCACTGGCCTCGGTGCCGGCGGCGAATTCCACCGACTCCCGCCGACCCGCATCTACGACTCGCGGCCGGAGACACCGCTCAACGAGCCGGTGCCCGGCCCCAAGCCGGCGACCAACACTGCGCCCTCGTTCTCGCTCGGCATCCTCGGCGAGGGCGGTGTGCCGGTGAACCCGGCCGACGTGCTCGCCGTCGTGGTCAACATCACCGTCATCGCTCCGACCGGCTCCGGCTGGCTCAATGCGTACGGCAACGGCGCTCCGGCCGGCACCGCCTCCATCGTGAACTTCGCTGCAGGCCAGACCGTTCCCAACATCGCCATCGTCCGCCCTGGTGCCGATGGCAGGCTCGCCGTCCAGATGTACACCGCTGCCACGAACGGCTCGGCGCACGTGGCGATCGATGTCTTCGGGTGGTTCTCCACCAGCGGTTACTCCGGGACCGACCCAGGGGCCCGAGTCGAGCCGATCGCGCCGGGACGTCTGTTCGACAGCCGTGCCGGCGGCGGTGCTCTGGGCCAGCGCACGGCAGTGCCGATCATGGTGCGCGGCGCCACGCTCACCACCGGTGAGGTCATCCCCGACGACCCGACCATCACGGGCGTCATGCTGAACGTCACTGCGGTCAACGATCAGCCGGCCAGCAGCGCCACCTTCGTGTCGGTGCTGCCTGCCGACCCTGCCGGCATGCCGCCCACGACATCGAACCTCAACCTCGTGGCGGGCCAGATCAAGGCGAACATGGTGTTCGCCCCGATCGGTCCCGATGGCCGGATCTGGGTCTACAACGACGCCGGCTCCACGAACGTGGTGGTCGACGTGGCCGGGTTCCTCCGCACCGGTTCGTCCGAGCCGACCCGTGGCCGCCTCATCCCGCTCACCACGCCGTTCCGCGTGTTCGATACGCGCGAGGCCACGTGGGGTTCGGTCGCCCTGGGGCCCAAGCAGTCCGAGGACTGGAGCTTCGCCGACTTCGCATCGTCGGTGAAGGTGGCCGGTGTGCCCGCTGGCCCGCAGCTCGCCGTCATCGGCAACCTCACGTCGGCCTCGCTCGGGAGGCAGGCGCCGTCGGCGGCGCCCCGGAGCTACCTCACCGTCTTCCCGGCCGACGCAGCCCAACCCGGCAGCTCGAACCTCAACATGGTCGAGGGTCCGGCGGTGCCGAACATGGCGATCCTGAAGTACGGCGCCGCCACCACGGTGCGGGTGTACAACGACGCGGGGTACAGCCACTACCTGTTCGACGCATCG
>Ga0247833_1005407_pt1 | contig 14927 bp, 12 predicted proteins | sample LaCruzMarch2015__7_FD_187117 | JGI IMG/M metagenome (GOLD analysis project Ga0247833, IMG submission 187117) | Freshwater microbial communities from meromictic Lake La Cruz, Castile-La Mancha, Spain - LaCruzMarch2015_8m | ecosystem: Environmental > Aquatic > Freshwater > Lake | place: Spain...
GGTAGGATTTATTCGATGATACGAGGAGCAGCCTCTTGAACTAAAATATGACGCTTGGAGGGATGTACGGCTCCTGACAATTCCACTTGTAAATCATACAAAATAACCAGACACACACACACACACCTCTCTTCATTCCAAAACCGTCGCGTCATTTCTGAGGACGCCCAGACTAGTGATTTGCCTTCGTCGCCCGCCCATCAATAATGAGGGCGACTACTCCTATCAACCCCCTCTCCATCATCATGCGGCGGGGCCTTGTCGTGGCCGCCTGCTCGGCCTGTTGCCTCCTCCTTCTCTCGCTCCCGTCGCTTGTCGACTCGAAGAGTATCCTCGGCATCGACCTCGGCTCGCTCTACATGAAGGTAGCACTCGTACGGAGGAACTCTCCTCTCGAAATTGTAACCAACATGCATTCGAAGCGCAAGACTGAACAGATGGTCCTCTTCGATGCCGGGTCGCGATTCTACGGCGCGGACGCGTCGAGTTTACTAGCACGGAAACCGCACCTCACTCCCACGCAAATGTCGGTATTGCTCGGGCGAGGTGCGACCCATCCGGCAGTGACGTCATTGGTCAACGACCGGCATTACTACTTCACACCCGAGTATAATGAAACGCGATCGGGGGTATGCCTTACGGTCGACGGGGATACCTACACTCCCGAGGAGATGGTGGCCATGGTACTAACGCACGCCAGAGAAATATCTGCCGTATTTAATGATTCACCATCCTCCCCCCCGAGTGACTGCGTCCTTACCGTCCCATGCTTTTATACTCAACACGAACGACGTGCATTGCTAGACGCGGCGGCATTGGCCGGGTTGAACGTGCTGGCTCTGGTGAATGAGAATACTGCCGCGGCATTGCACTTTGGCATTGATCGGATTGACGAAAAGCCCGTAACCTACCTCTTTTACAACATGGGCGCAAATTCGCTCCAGGTTAGTGTCGTAAAGTACCTTAGCTACCCACGCAAGGATACCAGATATGCCAAAGAAAAGTATGTGGGTGGATTCGAGGTATTATCTACTGCGTGGGATGCCACACTCGGCGGGGCAACGTTCGATGCACGTCTAGTTGATTACATGGCCAATGAATTCAATGCCGTATGGAATGAAAAGAAGGGTACCAAAGACAAGGATGTACGTCAATTTCCAAAGAGTATGGCGAAACTTATGATACAGGCCAATAAGATAAAGGAGATACTAAGTGCCAATGCGGAAATGCCCGTTTTCATCGATGCATTACAGGATGATGTGAATTATCAAAGTCATATTTCACGTGCCAAGTTTGAAGAGATATGTCACGATTTGTTCAAACGTGCAAGTGATCCCATCACGGCCGCACTCAAGATGGCGAATGTAACATTGGACGAACTGGATGCCGTCGAACTCATCGGTGGTGGGATGAGAGTTCCGAAGGTTCAGGAGGCTGTTGGACTTGCCATTTCGGGGGGAGCAAAGACTATCGAATTGGGTATGCACCTAAATAGTGATGAGAGTATGGCACTTGGTGCTGCGTTCCATGGTGCGAATGTCAGTGCGGCATTCAAGGTCCGGCATGTAGGCATGGCGGATGTGAACTCATTCCCCATCTCCGTTGATGTAACCGATATAGATGCCGAGAATAGGGCTGGTATTATTGGGGGACTTTTCGGCATTGGTAAGAAGAAGGATGTACCGAAGGTCGACGATGATGTTTGGGCTAAACATGCCACCATTTTTAAACTTGGGAGTAAGCTCGGTAGTAAGAAGACCATCGCCTTCTCGCACGAGAAGGACATACATGTTGCGTTGGATTACGACGAGGAGAGTGAATTGTTGCCCACCTCGACTGATATTTCGATTGAGCAGTACAACGTGTCTGGCATAGCCGAGTTTGCCACGGAAATGGCCAAGAAGCAATTGGGAATACCCAAGGTGTCACTGCAATTTGAGTTGGACAGCAGTGGATTAACAAGGCTTCTCAAGGCTGAGGCCGTAGTCGAGGAAACTGTCATGATCGACGAGGAAATTGAGGTACCGGATGATGAGGCAGATAATGCCACAGTGGATGATGCAAAGGATGATGCGAAGGTCGATGATGCTAAGGTCGAGGATGCAAAGGTCGAGGATGCAAAGGTCGAGGATGCAAAGGTCGAGGATGATGCAAAGGTCAAGGATGATGCAAAGGTTGATGACACCAACAAAACGGAGGATGTTGTCAAAAATGAAACCATAGATGATTTGGTCAATTCGACAGACAAATTAAAGAAAGAAAAGGATGGTGCGAAGAATGCAACCGCGGCGACGAAAAAGAAGAAGAAGACGAAAATTATCACCGTGCAAAAGGTAAGGCTTCAGTGATATGTCATCCTTACAATTGTATCTATTTCAATTCCTTACCTATTATTTCTTTCATTTTATGTTCACATGATAGGAAAAGAAGAAGAAGCACGTTCGCAATCTAAAGATAGCCTCCTACCACGTTGGTGTTATTCGTCCATACTCACCAGATCTCATGGCAGAGTCCAAGGCTAAGCTTGACACACTCGCCCAGGCCGATAAGGAACGCACAATGCTTGAGGAAGCGAGGAACGATTACGAGGCATACATATACTACATCCGAAACAAACTTGTTGACCACGAGGAGGAAATTGCCAAAGTCACGTCTGAGGAGCAGCGTGATGCTATCAAAAAGAGTGCCGAGGAGGCTGAAGAGTGGTTGTTTGATGAAGGGTATTCTGCCGATCTAAAGACATTTCAGTCGAAGCATGTTGAGCTGTCGACACCCATGGACAAAGCAATGTTTCGCATGTCTGAGCTAACGGCTCGTCCTAGGGCAATCGACGAGCTCACGAAGCAATTGAATATTCTCGAAGAACTCATGACACAGTGGGAGACAACTATGCCTCACATCACTGAGGAGGAACGCACAGAGGTGTTAGATAAGGTAGCAGTGGCAAAGAAATGGATTGAAGAGAAAGTTGGCGATCAGGAGAAGGCGGACGTCACGGCCGAACCTGTATTCACAAGCAAGGAGGTTCCTGGACAATTGAAATCACTGATAAAGGTTGTTGAACGATTGAAGAAGAAGCCACGGCCAAAGCCAATCGTGAAGAAGAATGAAACTGACTCAACGGAGAAGAATGAAACCGATTCGTCAGAGAAGAATGAAACCATATCAACTAATTCTACCGAGGAAGCTAGCAAGTTGTCTGAAGAAACAGAGTCTGTTGATGAAGAGACGGAAGGACAAGATAAGGAGAAAAAGGATGACGCCAAGGTGACTGATGATGAGTTGTAAAAACAAGAGTTGTTGCTAATAAGTGATATTATTTATGGAAGACTAATTTGTTGTGTACATTATCTCTTTAGTTGAAGTCTAGTAGAGGGAGGGTGAACGAAGTCACCACAAACTCTTAGCTGAATAGAAAGGCAATGTACCCATAAGTCTGTCCACCACCACATGTAAAGGACGGCAAATACTGTGCATAGAATAAGATAGAAGTGGTGTCGACTTTGAAAATGTTTTTGCTGCCATGGTTGTTGATCACAGAACATTAAGCCCTAGAACAACACAGCATTGTGAAGGGTTGTCGGTCTTAATCATATGTAGCAGCAGCAGCAGCAGAGGAAACTCATACCAAAACCCAACAGAAAACCTACTGCTGATGTGGCAATAAATGTTGCTGAAACACTTTATATATGTATGAAGTAGACCTGATATGAGTATGATGTGTGTGGGGGGAGAAGCCCAAGTATTTTTAAGATGTTAAGTCCTATTTAGAGTCAAGAGAGACTATTCTAGACAAGAGACCCTCACCACAAAGTCAACATTTCTACAGTGAAAGCAAGATCTTAACCTGTTCTGGATCGTGTCCCATGAATGCCAAATCGACATAGCCTCCACTGTTGCTGGTAATCGCTTCATATATATTCCGATAAACGTCCACCACCCGCTGCGCAGTCTTGGACCGAGCAACCTTTCTTACCTCGGGGTCCTTGATTGTGTCTTCAAAGGTAGGGATTGGTGGCGAGAAGAGTGACGAGTAAAACTTTGTCATCGATACCTCTAAGTCGCGTTGTGACAGTCCAGGATGAGACGACATTATCATGCCTTCGACGTACACGCTGTTCATGTGATGCAATGCGGATTGCAACCCTCCAAGTCCGCACGCGTGCAGGACCTCTTCGACCTCTGCGTGAACGAATGCCTCCACCAGGTCTTTCTCTGTTTCTTGGATAAGTTGACCCCACTTCACCGATTCAGAGGCATTCAGTCCACACTTCACTGCCACACTCAAGGCAGAGTTCAGCGCGGCGCAATCATCCAACGATCTTAAGTGCGGCAGTGCAGCGTCGATCATCGTACCTACGAGTACAGCCAATGACAGCTGCTTGGAAACCACATCCTCCCCAGCTTCGGACGACACCCCCAATTCATCCGAAAATCCAGGCGACGCAACCCGCTCCTCAGCTATCTTCACAATGGCTTTCTGGGCCAGCTTTGCCTCTGATTCTGACGCCGAGAGGGTAGAAAGCATTGCCCCGAATGCACGGAGAGATGCAACGAAAGAGTCGGCAGCCTCTGTAAGACAATCATCGCACGACATGAGGAATGGATTATCATCACTACTTAGGGTGGCAACATTTTGGTTGTCGTTTATCAACTGAAATTTCTCCAATGCATTCCTAACTGCTGAGCGATAGAACTTTAGCAGACCACAGACCGAAAATAAAGAAATGAGTCGCATGAGAGACATAGACGACGACTCTTCATCCTCAAAAGTCACTCGACTTTCTCTGTCCAGGCGATCGTCGTCGGTACGAGATGGAGGCTGAGACGCCAGAGAAGAAACCACCTGTGAAATGCGCGTTCGTAATGGCCTGGCGAGACCACTCATGCTCTGTGCGAGCATTTCGATTACATTCATAGGCTTGTTATATCTCCCGTCTTCATTTTCGTCAGCGTCCACTGATTCATCGGCATTCTCCTCCTTGTTCTCTTCATCCTTATCGCCATCATTCCACACCAGCAGCGTTCTCACAAGATCACCCTCGACTCGGAACGCTCGAAATGCAAACGCTAACATGTCGCCCACGTATGACACTGGATCATGTGCCTTCATCTCGAGTGGAGCCATTCCACCATAGCCCGAAGTCAGCGCCAAAAGAAACCGTCGTGTCACCTCAGTCCTCCGTCCGGATGCCACAAGCTCAAGGGCGTGAACACGTCGAGCCGGTGAGTGACGCAATACGTGAAATGATCGACGTACCAAGAGATGGTGATATGCCTCGTCCATCTCGTCGCCATCACGAAATCGTCCCAGCGCATTTGACCCAACATCGTGTGCGGAGAAGGAGGAAGAAGATCGACCAGCATCAGCGGACGATATGGGAACCATCGTCGACAACGGCATTGGTGCTGCGATACCAATGCTTAGAAAACGCTGGAGGAAATGGTACAGTCGTTCATGGGCACGTTCCTGTCTTGCCGCGAGCTGTTCCATCATCCGAAGCGCCGAGTGGGTGCCGAGAGATTTTTTCTCATTCAACAAAATGATATCGTTGTCTTCGTCGGCGCCGTCGAGAAAGTCTTCTCCCCCACCACTGCCAAAAGTTCTGGTGAGTTCTTTTCGAATGATCGCCAGCCTTTCGAGTGCATTAAGGAACGCAGTGGAATCCTCTATCGACTCGTAGCCAAATACCGATCCACCGTTCTCATCCTCGTTCAGGTACATGTCGTTAATGTCTACAAAACCAGAAAAATCATACCGATCTAGCAGACGTGCCTCGTCGGGACTTAAATCGAACTTGTCAAGGAATGCATTAACAGCAGTCTCTCGTGCCACAGCCTCGACATACGATCGTTGAGCCATGGCGAGCCTGGATGCCAAGTCGCGTTCAGCCTCCCATGCGTCCTTTGTCTTACTCGTCGAAATACCACCTCCCCCGACATCTACTGTACTGTCAACAGCTACGGGATTATCATCATCATTGATTACCAATGTGTCAATTATGCTGCAGTTGACTGATTCAACCACCAACTTTGCTACACGTACGACATTGTCCACTCTTTCACGAAGCGCCGTGGCATCATTAGCCAATCGGCGTAACTCATTCTGAAACTCAAGCGCATGTCGCAATGCATCCTTCTCTATTGCAGCTCGTACCGATCGTGCATCTATTACCCCCCCGCCAGCTTTCCATGTGCCGTCACCCCCGCCCGTGTAGTCGTCATCGTCATTTACGGGCAACGATGCCAACGCGTCGAGTGCAGCTTTCATCGCCGGTGTGTCAGTTCGAATTGACAATGCACGGTTGACCTTGTCGGATAGTATATTAGTCCCACCATATGATGAGCTAGAGGTAGATGAGCTGTGGGCGTCGTCGCCATCGCCTCCTGAGGCTGATGGTCCGTACGCCATGTCGACAAAAAATAATCCCCGACGAGTGACGTATTTATGTAATACCTAACCCTAACCCTAAACCACCCACTTGAACTTCACAATGGGAAAGTTTGAACGCAACGACGCAAAGCGTGGAGGAGGTGGGAGTAAAGCTGGAGGTAAGGTTGGTCATGGAGGACCTCATAAGGGGAAGCCGAACTTTAAGAAGGGTGGAGACGCACCTCAGCAACGACACAAGAAGGTTGAGATAACTTTCGACCCCACAGGTCGACGAGAATACCTGACCGGATTCTCGGCACGGAAGAAGGAACGACGTGCATTCGGCCTGGCCATGCAAAAGGTGAAGGACCGTGAGGCCAAGCTGGTTGAACGGAAGGAGCAGCGTGAGGCACAGCTTGAGAAGATTGAAGATATTGAACGGAATAAGAAGGCGTTACAAGCTGGTCTTCTCTCATCTCGTGATGATGATCATGACGGTGACGACAACGATGATCCTGAGAATAATAGGGCGAGGCTAAGTGCTGACGGGAATGGCGTTGAAACAAGAACATTTCAAGACGAGCGCTTTGGTGCATCCGTGTCGGTCACAACGACATTCGGTATCCCATTAGATGATGACGACGATGAGCTAGACAAGCGGAAATTTTACGCACGGAAAGAGCATGGCCCTGGACATGTTGATGAAGCTCAAAAGAAAGCAGGGAATGTCGAAAATTACATTTCTGCTGTAAAGGGGGTTATGGTCAGCAACAAGAAGAAGACAAAGACGGGAGGGGGTAAGAAGGGACAGCATGGTGCGTCAATGATGAAAGGGATGGGTAATGCATCAACATTGAAAATGGCCCAGAAGACGCTGGCAAAGTTCAGTAAAAAGGGAGGTAAAGGAGGAAGGGGAGATGACGTGAGGAGTAGGGGTGGCAGCAGCAGTGGGAAGGGAAAAAAGGGAAAGGGAAGGAGATGAAGATAGTGACATCGTAATAACAGTAACTGTCGTATGATAACATCCACCCATATACCTCCAGTTGAGACATAACTAGACACACAATAATTTGTGTCACTTTTAATTACTACGATAATCATGTATGCATTGCCATCAACATCAATTGTGACTCTTCCTCCGATCTCGATTACTCTCAATCTATGGCAAAATATGATTGTGATATGCAAAAGAACAACACCCAGGATTCCAACGTGGTCCCCCACCGTAGTACTAACTGGGCCCGACAGTGCTTAACTTCGCTGAGCAGACGGGAAGCGGTGCTGTCACTGTGGTATGGTCGTTCCTGACAAATAGACTCGTGTAACATTTATGAATGTAAATGTTTTGGAAGAGAGAAGAATCTGGTTGACGACTGGCTTAGCCTTTCTACGTCAAGCTTGAAATGCTAGCTGGCGTAGCCTGTCTCGTTGCTGTTTGAGCATCAAAGAGTCATGAACATCCAGATACATCGTTCTATTCCGCAATGTAAAGTCGAAAACCTTGTCAGCGTCACCACAATCAATAAACCATGCACTACGTTACTACGACAGGGACACAACATAACAAGAAGAAGCTGGATCAGAGCGTAGATCCTAAGCTTGCATATTTTGCTGTAGATTACGACAGTATCAGCTCGCAAGCGCCTCACTCTCGTTACGATACATACCTTTTCCTCTTCGTATCATCGGTCACATTCATCAGCTCCCTTACCACGACTACTAGTTCACTCGTCGAATTGCAAACTTCTGCTGAAACTGTTCTTCGCGTACTGGGGATAATTTGCATGCTATTATCATTCATGACATGCTGCTCTTTACGTTACATCCAAGTCCGTAAATATATGACCAAGGCGAGATATTTAGAAGTAACGAATGTCGGAATCTTAGAGTTCAAGTCGATTATTAGCAGCATTGCAGTCTTGCTCTTTATACTATATACGATTACTGCAGGTATAGTGTGGTTCACAGCCAACGGAGAATTGGCAGTGGCAGACCAAAGCGAAATATTGAGTCCTAATCTGTACTTTAGTGCATGGGCTGGGTTCATTTTATCAAGCTATGCTGTAGCCGATGCTTTTGTTTCAAGGAGTGACTCGATGTTGCAACTGTCGAGAAGAAATTACAAGGCTCAATTGCGGATTATCATCTCAAGAACTTGGATATTGATATTCATCATGAGCGTCATGATAGTGGCATCTGCATCATCAACGTTGAGTGGGCCGCACTGTAGCTCTATCACCTCTGCCATCTTTTGTCAACAACTATCAATTGGTATTCTATTTGGGATAATGGGAATATTCGCATCAGGACTTACTCTCATCTTGAAAGTTTTGCACGCGTCTTATGCATCACGCCATTCGGCGAAGGGTGGTGCGTTCGACTTACCATGCTTTGCATTAAGCTTTGTTATCTGCTTGGTGTTTGCCATGAATGCTGTTTACATGACGAGTCGAAAGGTTGGTGCAGGTGTGCCATGCAATGTTTACTTCGCAAGTTGGATCGTCTTTGGATTGAGTGTTTATCTGATTTTACAGCATCTGCACCTCAGGAGTATTATCAGCTTGAACAGCTCCAACTCATTTAACATCATCGGAAGTGACGAGATTGCTGTTCGGAGCAAGGCAAGTTCTTGCGTGAAAACAGAGGAGGACAAAAACATCGAAGACACCGCGATGAAGTCATCTTCACGGACAACTAAAAGTCGAATCCACCAGGACCCACAGAAGCGACGACCGCTGCGGATTCAATCACAACAAAACCAGAGGCTGAAACAAAGACCACTCGCTCCAACATCAATGCAAGCTCTTAAACCTCCACGGATACAGATTTCACCGAACCAGCGTATGGCCGTGAATAGAGTGGGCATTGACATGAACAACCCGATGTATAACAAGTTTCATGTAGGTTTATTCACTGATATCGATCCACAAGTAAAACCAGATCCGATACAAAGGATATTTGGTTCGCCGTCTCTAGTCGTTGCATCAAGATTGCATCAAAAGCGTCACGTAACACACCGGCAACAGGAGGGAAATCATGGCAGTACATCGGATCCTCCAGGGCGCAAATCTTTTGAATCCCTACGCCCATCAGCACCACTACCACAAGAACCACTCCTTTCATCAAAGCGTCAGAAAATCCAACCGAACGAGATGGAACGAGGAAAGGAAGGAGAAGAGCATGATCAACGAGTGAAATTTGGTTTAAGTAACAACCCACCATTGTTCATCCCGCTTCTTCCCAACAATCTCATCAACATCATACGCATGTCGACTGACCCATCTATGAGGACTATTAACTTTGACAATCAAAGCCTTCACGACCGGGAGGTCATCCGACTATCAAAGGCTATGGCAAGTAATCACACAATCACTTCGTTGTCGCTGCGGAACTGCTCGATCTCTGACTATGGCGTGTCGGCCGGATTGGCAATTATGCTAACTAAGAATAAGACGTTGGCAGAACTTCTGCTCGATAACAATTGCATCAGTACTGTTGGTGCCTTGTCGTTGAGTAATGCACTCAAAATCAATGATACGCTTGTGACACTCACACTAGCTGGAAACTCAATGCTCATGGATGCTGGCGTTGTCTTCCTCGTTAATGCGTTTGAGCAGAATGGAACTCTACGAAAGCTCGATGTGTCAAACTGCGGAAACGATGATGCCAGTGCCAGAGACAGGGCGAAAGAGATGAAGAAGATCCTGGAAGATAGGCATATGAATGTTTCAAGGATTTCGATTGGTTCCATCGAGAATAGTACAGGTGAAGATCCACTAGACGAGACAATTCATTCGATGTTTTCAACCACAAATATTGGGAGTAGCAGGACTGTACTAACAGAGCTTTCAAGGAATGAATCTGAAGATAGTGATTTGAGTAGTGAACTTACTGTGACAGAGAGGGATTCGTTGAATGTAGCGAATCATCCATTGAATTCAATTTCGAGTGAACATTTGACAGAGAGGAGGGGTTCGTTGGACGTGACGAATCATCCATTTATTTCAACCAGCACTACAACAAGAAGCGTAACATCTTTTGGGAGTAACACAACTGTACAACTAACAAAGATTCCAAAGAGAGATAGTGATTTGAGTGAGCTGACAGAGAGAGCTTCACTGGATGTGACCCTTCATCCATTAACAAAAATTACAAGTCCTTGTATAATCGGGACATCTCCTCCTGGTCACGCTCTTTGGGAGATGCTACTGGGCCGCAATGAGAGTGAGGTGCAAGCCACAAATTATCAAACTGAAATATCACCATTAACCTCCTCTTCTAAGTCTCATTCCGGCGTCAGTCCTGAAAGTAAACGAAGCAGTGAATATCAAGGACCACCTACCATAAATGAATGAGTCGCGGAAGATAGCCTTGATAGGGGAATGGGTTGATCTTCGATAAAATAACACCAAGCTTGAATAAATAGCTACAAATACAGGTGTTGTACGCTTGTAGAATAGATTTTCATAAAGAACTACTTAAATTTTAACACACGATATTGAAAATTTGTACATAAATATACGGGAACAATCTAAGGTTGAATCCGTTCCCTCAATATGGCAACGGATTGAAGTAGCTCATAGCGATAGCTATGAATAGCCAACTGAGCTCCAAAATCGCCAAAGAAACTGATACTAGGAGCACCAAAACACCGATTCACAACAATAACAACACAATAAACGTCATTACACGCTTTCATCATCGTTATGCCGGGGCTTCTTCGCGTCTTTATCATCCTGCTCATCAAACCAATCCTTATAGGGATTGATTTCTTGGGAAGGGGTTTCATTTATCCTCTTCCGGGCCAATGAGATAGCCCACTCTGCTGCGTCAACCGCGCCTTTAGTTGTTTCAACACTGCTATCCGTCTTACTTTGACGGGCGATTTCTTGCCAATATTTGGCTTGAGCTAGAGCCTCGCGCTCCTCTTCTGTACTAAGGTTACCACCGACTCCATGATCATCTATAGCCTGGTACGTTGCAGCAGCATGGACAATCCCTGCCCAGTCACCTTTGGCAATCAAGGCATCCAAGTAGCTCTCTCTATCTTGTGATCTTGCTATGCTTCCAGAGTAGCTGCTTTCGCTGTCACCCAACTCGTCATGCGCAGCATCGCTTGAGCCCATCATGGCAGCTGTCTCACCTACGGCTCGCCAATCACCCCTTTCGATGGCCATTTCTAATAACGAAATATTTGTCTTCTTTGAAGCAGAGAGGTCGTCGTCACTTTCACTCGAGTTGCCACTTCCAGCATAATGTGATGCTTCACTCGCCGAATCAATAGAACTAGATGATATACGTGTCCTCGATGCTGAAGCTTTGGATAAAGCTTCCAGCTTGGCCGTCTTTTGAACCGTGGCTCTTGCTCTCTGGGCTAACGAACGTTCTTGCATTGTTCGTAACGTTTCTATCAGTTCTACACGAAGAATTCCAATTGATTCAGTAAAGAAAGACAGAAGATCAACTGTTGAGACATTTTAGAAATGAATTAACTCACCTTCTTCTCGGCCCTTGAATTGAAGCATCATCTCGTCAAGATTATTAATCTCATCTGGTACAACACGCCGGACCAGGTCTTCGACTTCAGCCCGAATTTTCTGATTGTCCGTTGAAATCGATTGGCTTCCTTCATCGACATATGAGCGGTCACCAATTTCTACATCTAATGCGCTCGTGCGACGAAATGAGTCGCTGGAATCTGAGATAGATGATTCGCGGGAGTGGAATGAAAGCTCGTCGATCATATCATGAACAGAGCTGCGGTCGGTATCAGCAAGAAGAGCTGCTGTTGCGCCCACGACGGCCCAATCACCTGCTTCGATGGCAGCATTAAGGTCTTCCCTCGTCACACTTCCTTGAACTGGCTGCGGTGGTTGGGGAGGTAGATTGATAGGTGATATGGCGAGTAGGTCGTCAGCGGGAGGGCTGTCGTCGTAACTTACTTCCGAGGCATCGCTATCATCATCGACAGGTACATACATTGGCCTTGTAAAAGAGAAACATATCCATTAGTCATAGTATATCGTCATTCACACAATATAACATTGAGAATAAAGAGAAACTCACTTTGCATCCAGCTGCCGTCCAGCCATTGCTGCCGCCATGCCAGCTGCTGCCATCCCAGCTAGCCCACTTGTTGCGATCTTCTTGTCAGGACTAGGAGTGGCTGGTAGAAGACCATCGTCAGTGCCAACATCGAATGAACTTGTGTTAAGACTCGAAAGTCCCGCACTACTTGACCACCCTGATTCGCCACAGCTTGATGAATCGTCGGATGAGCCCTTTGCTCTGGGCGAAGGGGGCACACCAGAGATCATTGGAATGTCAGACGACAATGGTTGCGGAGCAGCTCCAATCGAAAGTGCTGACGATCGTTCTTCCATTGTTCGTAGCGTTTCAACCAGCTCTACAAAGACAATTTGTGTGATGAAAAACACATCGTGAAAAAGAATGCGAGATTCAGGCTTAAGTTTAGCATGCTTGAAATGAATTAACTCACCTTCTTCTCGGCCTTTGAATTGCAGCATCATTTCGTCGACATTATCAATCTCATCTGGTACAACACGTCGGACTAGGTCCTCGACTTCGGCACGAGGACTGTAAGGAACGACGACACTTACTTTACCTTCTCCCTCGCTTACTTTTTCCTCCGCGCTATCCCTGTCTTGTCCTTTCTCATCTTTATCCGTGCTCGCTACTACCATCCCAGCCTCTAAGTCATCCATATCCTTGTTTCTTACATCTCTCAACTCGGGATCTTCTCCCTCTCGTTTTCTCTTGTTTGTCGCTACAAAATACGCTGCGAAGCCAACAAGTGCAGAGGCAATGATAATGCCCGCGATACCGCCACCAGAAAGAGAGTCGACATTGCCCTGATCCACATTATCAGGGGGTGTGACGACCTCAGATGGAACATTGGGAGATGGAACCACAGCACCTCCACCGGCGAGAGACGGTTCAAACGATTGAGATGGATTTTCCGAAAAACCAGGGAAGGGGGCGGTAGTAGGTACTCGAGAAGCAGTCGGGATAAGGCTTGCCGCCATGCTCGGCTCTATCGAAGGAATACTCGTTATTTGTATTGAGATAGGTGCAATAGATATGATAGGAGGCAGTGTTGTAGGCTGAATCGTCGATGGTGCTAAAGTTGATGGCATCATAGTTGTGGGCTGAATCGTGAATGGTGCTAAAGTTGATGGCACCATAGTTGTAGGCTGAATCGTCGATGGTGCTAAAGTTGATGGCATCATAGTTGTGGGCTGAATCGTGAATGGTGCTAAAGTTGATGGCATCATAGTTGTGGGCTGATTTGTCAATGGTGCTGAAGTTGATGGCACCATAGTTGTAGGCTGAATCGTCGATGGTGCTAAAGTTGATGGCATCGCAATTGGACTTGTCGTTATCGTATTCGTTGTCGGACTCGTGGTTATTTCCTCCATGTATAAATTAATTGCTCCCTGTGTATCGCTGCAGACTGTTGTCAAATACTCCTCCTCCGTTGCAGTAGGCGTTTCTCCTGGCCCAGCACCTAACACATCAATCCCACCATTGTCACCCTCGCAGCACTGTCCTCCCACCATTAGATTCTCTGGATGGGACATGCACAGACAACTTAGGTATACAAAGTTAATTTTCACAACGAAAGGTAGATCGATGTAATTCGTGGCATTTAATGTCCCATCACTCAACTGACCGACAAAGGACATGTACTCATCTCGATCCACGAGTCCATCTCCACTATCATCTGAGTTAAACAGTATATTGTAGCATGTTTCTGCAGGGTTGTTGGGATCGTACTCTCGTGGAAAATTGGATTCTCTTCTCAGTACACGGAAGGCCATTGTTGGTGTTATTGCGAAGAGAAGAAGTAGGGTTTTCATTGCTCCGTAATGACGACGACGATTAATTCTCGTCATAGCGTCCAAGAATACGCGTGAATGATTGTTATTTCGAGAACAAATCGAAATGATATATATAAAGTCGGACGCTTTACTATTCAACCTGGAAAGTTATCGAATCAAAAGCACAACATTAGCTTTGTAAATGATGGAAAATTGTAAAGTAAGCGTGAGCATAGCTGTGTCTACGCAGCAACAAGGAGGTATACACCATCTCCTTCCACGATATGTTTAAACAGGTTCGCATTTGAGCAGCTACCAATGCTGGACAATCTTCTTACGCAATCTTCCAATCCATTCAAACGTAAACATGTGCTGCTTTGATCCCATGTAATCGTGTCATGAATCCGATTCTTGTGCCTTGGCGAAACATGAGCTCTCCTGGAGGCATTATCATCCCTCGTGGTCTCCATGCATCTAAGTAACTCACCGTTTAAGTGGTCCGAATTATACATCTCATGATAATTTGCGCGTGGGTGCACAGCAATACATCATGTCGCGTAGTGGGAGCTCAGCAATACTACTTCTACTTCTATTTCTACCTGCCGTCTTCTCTGCAAATTCGTTTCCTTTCATTAGAGCAGGAGCTGGGTTAGCCAGAAGACAAACTCTTCCACCTTCGTCGTCTACCCGAGCGGTCTTTCCCAGGCCTCCGC